>ENA-OZKY01000028-OZKY01000028.1-human-gut-metagenome-genome-assembly--contig:-NODE-28-length-30090-cov-9.758116_pt1 | contig 30090 bp, 26 predicted proteins | sample MGYA00244830_ERZ653773 | MGnify/ENA primary metagenome ERZ653773 (study PRJEB26926, sample SAMN06165206) | human gut metagenome | biome: ENVO:00009003; feature: ENVO:2100002; material: ENVO:00002003...
CTGTCCTCCGCGAACCTCAGCGCAACGGTGGATAATTCCACCGGCGACATTGTGCTGGACAGCTCGGTGCTCTTCGACACGGGCAAATCCGAAATCCGTGCAGAAGGCAAGGCGCTGCTTGACCGCTTCGTGCCCGTCTACCTGAACGTGCTGCTGCGCGACGAGTACAGCGCGTACCTCGGCGAAATCATCATCGAGGGCTACACGGACTCGACCGGCGACTACTACAACAACCTGAAGCTCTCGCAAGAACGCGCGCTGTCCGTCGCCACCTACATCCTGAAAATGCCCGGTCTGACGACCCGCCAGCGCGATTTGCTCAAGAGCGGTCTGCTGACCATCACCGGGCGCGGCGCCACAGGGCTGATTTACGACCAGTACGGCAACGAGGACAAGGAAGCTTCGCGCCGCGTAGAGTTCCATTTCAGCCTGAAGGACTCCGAAATGATTGACCAAATGAACCGCCTGCTTCAGCAGACCGAAGGAGATTAAGAAGAAGTTTCATGAAGCGTTTTGCCATTGTGAGCGTCGTTTTGCTGCTGATTGCGCTGCTCGGTGTCGGCGCGATGTACATGACGTCGAACGTGACGGTGATTGCGCAGGGCGTTACGGCGCTGGAAGCCTACCGGGACTACGACCTGTTCACTGACCTGAGCGCGCAGGTTCGCGCGGGCGCGGTTGTCGGCACGTCGTTCGTCGCCCCGCAGGAGCTGTCCAGCGCGGAGGATTACGTCTTTTACACCTACACGTTCCGGCTGGAGAACAACACGACCCTGCCCGCGGAAATGATTGAAGTGCAGATTACGCCCATGAGCGGCGACATTCTGCAAATCGGCAGCGACCAAGTGCTGACCCTGCCCGCGCACACCATCGGCGACGTGACTGCCACCATCCTGACGAGCAAGGACATGCACGCAATCCGCGAGGCGAACATCACCTACTACATCTGGGGGATTCCCTTCACTATCCGGACGACCATTCAGACAAGCAACTGACAAGGTGATTTGCCATGGAATACAGGATAGAGCACTACAAAAACTGCGAACGTTTCAACGAGCAGTATCAAAGCATTTATCAATTTCTTTTGAAAGCGGGAGCGCTGGATTACAACGAGCATTTTCATTGGGGACGTTTTGAATGATTTGTCCAATCCGCTGGTCTATTTTCTGCCGGACGGCTATACCATGTGCCCGCGGGAATTTGCCGCCGATCCATGGCAATACCAGCTGGTGATTCACAGAGGGTTTGACAATGACGGCACGCCCGAAAAATGGGATGCGGAATTGCTGAAGCGAATCCCCCACGCAAACGACACGCTGAAAACCTTTGCGATTGCCGACTGCGAATATTGCGCGCACTGCGGCTTATGGTACACAACCGGTGACACCGCTTATGTCGAGCCTGTCGCCAGAAAGCGCGGCTTGGCGAAAGCGGTGGTCTATGAAGCATGTTCGCGCGCCCATCGTCTTGTCTGACCAAGCATTTTATTCCCGAATCGGTTTCACGCATTCTTCGGAAGTGTATGATTGGGAGTACGCTAATTCTGATTGATTTCGCAGGAAAAGCAAGCAAAAACCCCGGCTGCAAAATGCGGCTGGGGGTTGTTGTTTTGGAATTATTTATTATACTATTTGCAGATGGCGCAGGTGAACCCGCAAATAGCATTACCCGTTCAAATTGTCATCCGCATCGTCTGGGCGCGTGACGTTCAGCTCACTCAATTCCACGAAGCCGCGAATCCGCTGCCCCTGTGCCGTCGTCGTCTCCACAAACGCCCATTCCTGACCCAGCTGACCCAGATACGTCACCTGCTGTCCCGCCGTCAGCGTCATCACCGCGCCGCAGGAATTCAGCGGGTCGTCGGTGAGCGCCGATGTGCGCAGAACTTGCGCCGGGTAATTCGCCCAGCTGCCGATTTCCGCCACTTCCGACAAATTCGACACCGCATCCGCCTTGATGTACCCGATGCGGTACTGATGGCGGCTGATGGCGTACTGCACGAGCAGATAGCCGTCCTCCTCGAAGAAAACCTGCACCCAGTCGTTCGTGGACAGCAGTGCTTTGCCGTTCGCCGCGCGGAAGCTGGTATCCGACGGCGCGGAATACACCGCGTACTGCTTGCCTGCCGCAAGTTTGGCGTACTGCGAGGGCTGCGGGAAGCCGTAGGGGTACGTCCAGCTCCACGGGGAATCCGGAATCGTCGGCGGATTCGTCAGGTGCTCGCGTGCCGCCGCGACCGTCCGCGGGAAGCGATCCATGCTGAACTGCGCCATTGCCGTCTCCACCACGCCGGACACCGTCGTCTTGACCCACTTGCCGTTGTCCGACAGAGTGAGGAATGTCATGCCGCTGCGGGTCACTTCCACCTGTGTCGTATCACCGAAGGACAGGTTTGTCAGCTGCCAGCCATTCGCTTCATGCGTGAAATACGCGCTGTCGCCGTTCGGGTAGTGGATGACGAAACGCCCGTCCGCCAGCACCGCCAGCTGCGGCACGTTCGCGTCGCCCTGCTCCACCGCGCCCCAGTTGCGCATGGTGATTTTCCAATCCGCCTGTGCGGATGATTTTTCCGCCAGCACCAGCACGTTCGTTTCGCTCTTGGTGTTGCGCATCACCAGTAGCGCCGCCTCGTAGCCGGATTCTTCCTGCATCACCGCGAACGCCTTGTTCTCCGGCATATCTGGCTGGTTCGCGATGGCGTAGTGTGCCCACGCCTTCACGGTGAACAAGTCCGCAACTTCCAACGGCAGTTCGCTTTCCGCCTGCGCCGTCAGCATCGTCAGGCACATCACAAGTGCCAGCAAAAACGTTCCAATCCGCGTGTACTTTCTCATGTTTCTTCCTTCTTTCTGCCGCACTTTCCTGCGGTCTTCACCTATCTAACGCATCAAAAGCGGCATATCTTCCCTCCATTACAAATTTTCTGCACAAAAAACGCCCAACCATCGCTGATTGGGCGCAAATTTGCTTATTCCGTCACCGTTTCGGACGGCTGCGGTTCAGGCGTGATGACCTCCACCGTGTCCGTCGGCGCGGGTGTTGCTGTCGGGGCTTCCGTCGGCGCGGGCGTAGCCGTAGGGACTTCGGTCGGCACTTCCGTCGGCGCAGGTGTCGCCGTCGGCGCTTCCGTCGGCGCAGGTGTCGCCGTCGGAACTTCCGTCGGGGCGGGTGTCGCCGTCGGAACTTCGGTCGGCGCATTCGTCGGCGTGGGTGTTGCCGTCGGCGCATTCGTCGGCGTGGGTGTTGCCGTCGGCGCATTCGTCGGCGCGGGTGTTGCCGTCGGCACGTTCGTCGGGGTCGGCGTGACGATTACCACCGGGCTGGTCGGCGTCGGCGGCACATTGCCCGGATTCACAGGCGCTTTCTCGTCGAAGAGCAGCATCAGCGTATCCGCATCAGCAACGCCGGTGATTTTCTTCTCCTCATAACCGCAGACGGTCTGGAAGAGCTTGATGGCTTCCGTCGTGCGCTTGCCGTACACGCCATCAACTTCCTTCTCCACATCGTTAGTAGTGAAATAGCCAAGATCGAACAGGCGCTGCTGCATCAGCTTGACAGGCGTTCCCTTCTTGCCTTCCTTCAGGGGCATGTAGGGATCGTAAACCGGCGCTTTTTTGGAATACAGCTTCTCCTGCATGGCTGCCGACGCGTACCGGTGCTCGGTGTAACCGATGGCGGACTGGAACAGGTTGACCGCGAACTGCGTGTCGTCACCCCAGACGCCATCCACCTTGCCCACGGGATAGCCCAGCTTGGACAGGCGGTTTTGCAGCTTGCGCACCGCCTTGCCCTTGCTGCCGTAGTTCAGCCGCGTGTACTCGGACGCAGCCGTCGCAGTTGCGGTCGGGCGGGGCGTAGCCGTCGGGCGGACAGTCGCCGTCGGACGCGCGGTTGCGGTCGGCATAGCGGTCGCAGGGGCGGGCGTTGCCGTCGCAACGTACGCATTGCCGCGGTCTGTCACAACTTCAATCGCCGGCAGACCCGTGCTGATTTCCACGTTCCAGCCGAAGGACTCCGCGGGCGCGTAGCGGAACAGCTCACTGCCGATGGCGGATGCTTTCTCCGTCAGCTCCGACGTCGCCGGATAATTGGTGGTCGTCAGCGCGACGCGGTTGTAAACCGTGACGCTGTGGTCAGATGCGACGATGGTGATGTTCTCGCCGTTCGCCGTCATGCTCAGCACAGGCGCGGTGATGCCCAGAATCGCCAGCGTCCGCGCAGTCGCGACGTTCTCCGTGCGCACCATCAGGGCAGCGGTGTTCGTCGTGTTCTGTTTGAGGTACAGCAGTTCATCCGGCGCGGTCGTGGTCTGCTCGTCCGCCAAATCGCAGAAGGCAAGCACGCCCGTATCCACAATCGTGGCGCCATTGCGCAGCACACCGTCCGTCAGCGTATAACTCGACTTCGCCGTCAGCGCATTCACCTGCTCATCAGTCGGGGTTTCCGCGATAATCAGCGACTGCGAGCCGTCCAGCGCAATGCTGAGCAGCTTGCCATCCTGCGCGCGGCAGTAGACGACCGTGTCGGTAATCGAAAGAATATCCGCAATCGGATAACGCAGGACGCGCACCGTACCCGTCGGATCCTGCAGATACAGCTCATTGCTGCTGCCCAGATACGCCGTGTAGCCCAGATGCGTTATCGTCGGCTCAGCAAACGCGGTCGACAGCATCAGCAGGCTTACCAGCCCTGCCAGAAACTTCTTCATCCGTTCTTCCTCCTTTTGCGCGGAGCGAACCAGCTTTGGGCTGTTTCCCTCCCCTTGCAAGAATAAAACGCATGACGCTGCTGTTTTGTTCCCAGCGGAATCAAATTTTTCCGAAATAATTTTTTTCCATGCCGGAATCCATAGGAAAAACTTGCATTCCATTGAATTTCCTGATATAATAGAAGCTGTCGTGATGGGCAAACCGTCCATCAAGTTTTTGCTATCCGCTTTTTTCCCGCAAGGGCACAGGAATTTCCATGATATGAGGAAAGGAAGAGAACGAATGAAAAAATGGAAGCTGCTCGCTGGGCTGACGCTGCTGCTTCTGCTCCTGCTGAGTGTCACAGCGCAGGCGGATTCCAGCAGTTACGGCGTTGTGTTCGGTGCGGCGAATGTCAACCTGCGCTCCGCCCCCACTACCAGTTCCGCCGTTTTGGGTGCGTACAACAAGGGAACGTGGATGAGCGTGCGCGGATACAGCAACGGCTTTTATCAGGTGGAAACACCTGACGGCCGCTATGGCTGGATGCGGCAGGATTACCTGCTCGTTTCGGCGGATGCAACCGGCACAATCGGCTACGTCTCCCATGCGGGCTACCTGAACCTCCGCCGCGAGGCCAGCACATCCGCCAAGGTGCTCGGCAAGTACGACGACGGCACGCCATGCGTCATTCTCGACCGTGCGGGCGACTGGTACTATGTTTCCGTCGGCGGTCAGACCGGCTATTTTCTCACGCGCTTCATCTCCACCCGCAGCGGCGTCTACTCCGACAAGCTCGGCATGGTCATTTCGCCGAATAAGGAGAACGTTCATCTGCGCTCTGGGCCGGGCAAGAACTACGGCAGCCTCGCTTCCATCCCCGGCTGCACCTACGTTATGATTCTCCAGCAAGGCAACGGCTGGTGGAAAATCGCTGTCAACGGCGGCGTCGGGTTTATGTCCGCAGACTATCTGCGTGCGGGGCATATCCGCCGGTCCGAAGGCGAAGCCCTCTGCGCGAAGGCGGCGGGAAGCAGCGCATCGAGCGGTTCTTCCTCCACGGCACAGCAGGCAACTTATGCGGTCGTCAACAACCCGAATCCGCGCGACAAGCTGAATCTGCGCAGCAGGGCGAGCACCCGCGGCACGAGCTTAGGCAAGTATTCCAACGGCACGGTGGTCACGATGATTTCGCAGGGCGACCAGTGGTGCAAGGTCAAAACGCCCGACGGCAAAACCGGGTATATGATGACCGACTACCTTTCCATTCCCTCTGCCAGCTCATCGAGTTCCACACGCATTGTCCGCCATCCGCAGGGGACGTATGTGAACCTGCGCAGCAGCGGCTCGAAATCTGCACGCGTGCTGGTGCAAGTGCCGCACGGGTCAACGGTGGTTGTGCTCTCCGCGGGCAAAACGTGGACGAAGGTGCGATACAATGGGTACACAGGGTATATGATGACGGCGTATTTGAAGAAGCAGTAAGGAGATATTAACACGCGGCAGGGGGCTGAAAAAATCAGCTTCCTGCCGCTTGTTTTGTATGAAGTTTATTCCCCACATTCTCCCCCGCTGCCCTCGCAGACATGCTCCATGCCCTGCCGCAGCAGCGTCGCCACGTGGTCATCCGCCAGCGAATAGAACACGGTCTTGCCGTCGCGCCGCGCCTTAATCAGCCTTGCCTGTTTCAGCACGCGCAATTGGTGCGATACGGCGGATTGTGTCATGCCCAGCAGCTTCGCGAGGTCGCATACGCACACCTCCGCCGTCAGCAGCACAAACAGGATGCGCACGCGCGTCCCGTCGCCGAACACCTTGAACAAATCTGCCAGCCGCAGCAGCGTTTCCTCCTGCGGCAGCTCGTGCTGCACTTTTTCCACCACTTTCTCGTGCACACACAGGAAACCGCAGCCCTCTACCTCCAGCTTCTCTTCTGCCTCCGCCACGCATTCCGCCTCCTTGCCTAAATCGCTTTCATTATAGCATGGTTGGCGGAAAAACGCAAATGATTAGGCGAAAAAACATGATGTTCTGTTCATATGTTGCGTTTTCTATGCAAATATGCGCATCATTCCTGAAGTTCCAGCGTAAACCCCTTTTCCGCATCCGGATGGCAAGCATCCCACCTCTCTCCCATATTGCGAATCGGTACAAACGTCAGCCGCGTGATGTCCGTCTCCGCCGGGTAGAAGTCGAAGCCGACGGTCAGCTGTTCGGGCGTATCCACGCCGTACGCGCCGTTCGTGACCTGCTGGAAGTTTGCGTAGGCGTCGTAACCGGCTTCTGTCTGCCCGTTGACATACACGCGCCAAGCGTTGGGCAGATTCGTCATTTGGCGGATTTCATCCTCGGTATACGCCGCTGAAAATTCATAGTGCATGGTGATGTTCGCGCGCATGAAGGACAAGTTCACATTATCAATCACAAGGTCGTAGTCCCCCATGTCGATGCGCTTGCCGACCAGCTCCGGATGCGCGTAATCATCCGCAAAATCCGTTGTGAACTGCACGATGATTGTGTCCGCGCGCCGGAATCCGCCGCAGGAAAGCAGCTGTTCCGTCCGGCTGCCCGAAAGCGGCTCGGTAATGGTGCCGTCCGCCAGCATCGCCGCCTCCGCCGCATACTGATACTCCACCAGACTGCCATACGTCACAGTGATGATGTGCTTCCGCCAGTTGTTCTGCACATAGGCTTCGAGCGTGTCCGCTCCGCCCGCCAAGAGCGCCTGATACTGCGCGTCCGGCAGATATTCCACTTCCCACACGGGCTGAAGCAGCTCGAACGTCATCGTCCACGCAATCGGCACGCCTTCCGGCGGCGACTGCATATCATCATCCCAGAGCACACCGTCGAACCCAAATGGCGAGTCACTCCAGCTGCCCGTTCCATCCGGCAGGAACATGCCGCTCATGAAATCGCCGCCCCCGCAGCCCTCAATTTCCAGTGTGTACGCCCGCCCGGCACACTCCGCCGTGACTTCCATGTCCATAAAAACCCGCTTGCCCGCCTTGGGCTGCACGTTCATGGCAACTTCGACCGTCGTGCCGTCAAACACAAGGTCATTGACGGACAGCGTGAGCAAATCGCCGTCGTAGGCTTCGTTCAGCGCGACCAAATGTGACATGTATTCCGGCGTCAGCCCCGACGGCGGCGGATAGTCCGTCACGCTCGCCAGTTTCGCCGCCGCTACGCCGACCGCCGTGAGCATCATCAGCATGAGGGCAAGCGTGACAATCGTCCGCATTCTCCGGCTCATCCGGACGGAATTGCGCGTTTCCACTCGGTGGTGCGTCAGCGAATGCTCAAAGGCGGCGCGGGTTGCGTCCGGCATGTTTCCGTAGGCGGATTGCAGCTTCTCCCGCAGTTCCCGCTCGGTCATTGCACGTTTGCCCCCTCTCCCTCCGGGGCGTCCAGCTCCACGCGCAGCTTTTTCCGCGCCTGATGCAGCCGGAATTTCACCGTGCCCACCGGAACGCCCAGTGCCTGCGCGGTTTCAGCCACCGTCAGCCCGTCCAGATAGTACAGCACGACCGGCAGGCGCAGCGTATCGGGCAGATTGTCCAGCATCAGGCGGAAGTCCGTATCCCCCTGCGGTGCGGGGATTTCCGGCACGTCGTCAGTGGACATAACGGGCTTGCTCTTCCGGCGGATGTCCTTGCACACGTTGATGCAGATGCGCACCGCCCATGTGCCGAAATATTCCTCCCTGCGCAGCGTCGACTGCTTCTCCCACGCCCGCAGCGCCGTCTCCTGCATCGCATCCCGGCGGTCATACTCCTCGCGCAGCATGGCGCAGGTCACATGGTAGAGTGTTCCCTCAACCGCGTGCATCTTTTCGATCCATGTCGCTTCGTTCATTCCGTCCCCTTCTCTCCCGACAAATTCAGCGTGAAGCCCGCTTCGCCTTCTGGCACGATGCGCAAGCTCGTCAAATCCGCGCACGGCGCAAAGTACAGGCAGATGGACGGCTGATTCACATCCACCACGCCGCCCGGCACGCCCGCATAGCCCGACGCGCGCGCCCATCCCGCTTCACCCGCCGGATTCTGCTCGTCGTTGCGGTAGATTCGCCACACATCCGGCAGTGCCGTCCCATTCGGCAGTGCCGTTCCATTCGGCGCTTCGCAGTGCAGCACCACGCACCCGCCGAGGAACGACGCGCGCACATAGTCCACAACCGCCGTGTACCCGTCCAGCGGAATCCGCAAGCCAGCCAATTCCGGGTGGACGTACTGCGTGTTCCCTTCCGTCGCGAACGCCACGGTATATGTTTCCGCGCGCTCGAAGCCGCCGCAGCGCACGAGCAAATCCGCCTTGGACATCTGTTCTATCTCGTCCCAGCCCGCGCCGCACATTTCCAGCAGGTAGTCCTCCACGCCCGCGTCCGTCAGCGTGATAACGCGCTGCTCCGCCTGCTCACGGATGTACTGCGCCACGTCGTCCTCTTCGCTGAGCGCTTCATACAGGTCATCCGGCATGGTTTCCGTCTGCCAGACAGCTTTCAGTACGTCGATTTCGATTGTCCACGCAATCGGCTTTCCTTCCGGCGGCATCTGTCCGGTTTCGTCGAGCAGGATACCCTCCGCAGCGTACTTTTCTCCATCGAATGTGCCGCCGAGGTCGGGCAGCATCAGCAGGCTTTGGAACTCGCCGCCGTAGACATCCAGCGGGTCAAAACGGTACATTTTGCCGTCGCATTCGCCGCATATGCGCACTTCCACCGCCAGCACGTCGTCCGTCTTTGCCGCCATCTCCATCGTGAAAGCCAGCACGCTGCCGTCGTACACGGCGTCGTTGACTGACACAGACAGCAAATCGCTGTCATACCGCTCCTCCAGCGCGAGATAATGCGCCTGATAGTCCCCTTCCGTGCCGTCCTGCGCGGGGTGGACGTCGGTGACGCTGAAGAACCGCGCCGCCGCCACGCCAACCGCCGTCAGCATCAGCGGCATCAGCACAGCGGTGATGACGATGCGCATCGTCCGGCTCAAGCCGATGCTTCTGTGGGTTTCCGGCGCACGGTGGTGCGTCAGCGAATGCTCAAAAGCTGCGCGGGTTGCGTCCGGCATGTTTCCGTAGGCGAATTGGAGCTTCTCGCGAAGCTGCTGTTCGGTCATTGCGGTTGCGCCTCCTTTCTGATTTTGGGGTGCGATTCGCGGGAGTGTTCCCTTTATTGTGTTGCGCAGGGTGGCGCTCCTGTGGGAGCGAGCAGAGAGGAATGAAAACAGGCGAATCCTGCGATTGCCCTCTGGACTGCTTCGGAGTACACCCTACTGGTAGCAGTCTTTCCCGTTGCTGGGGATTCCCCATATCATTAGACGCCGCATTCAACGGTTTGGTTGGCGAAAATCAAAAAAAGAGGAAACGGGCGAAAATGCCGCGCTTCCCCTTGATAGAACAGATTAGCCGGAGATTTTGAGCGTGCCAGCGTCCACAGACGGGCTGCCGATGCTGCTGCCCTCGAAGGTCAGGTCGCTGCCGACGGCGCAGATGCTCTTCAGCAGCTGGTAGAAGTTGCCCGCCACCGTGATTTGCTCCACGGCGCGGCCGCGCTTGCCATTCTCGATGGTGTAGCCCTTGCTGAGCAGGCTGAAATCGCCGCTGGAGGGATTCGCGCCCGCGTGCAGACCCGCCAGTTCAGTAATCACCACGCCGTTGCCCACGTCCGCCATCAGTTCATCCAGCGACTTCTCGCCCGCGGCAATGTACAGGTTCGTCGGCGCAACCATGATGCGTCCACCCACGCGCGCGGCATTGCCGGTCGATGCAACGCCCTGCTTGCGCGCCGTCTTGCGGTCGTGCAGGAGGGTCGTCAGCTTGCCGCTGTCTACGACCTTCTTCGTGCGGCTGGCGCTGCCCTCGCCGTCGAACGCGCTCGTCGCCAAGCCGCCCTTCATCAGCGGGTCATCGACGATGGTCACGACGTCCGCCGCAACATTTTCCCCTTCCTTGCCCGCGAAGAGGGACAGATTCTGTTGGGCATTCTCCGCCGAGAACACGCCCCAGAACGTCTGCAAGAGGCTCTGCATGGCGTCATAGCGGAAAATCACGCGGTATTCGCCTGTCGGCACGGGAGAAGCGTTCAGCTGAGACAGCGTTTCTTTCGCCGCATCCGCAGCAATTTTCTCCGGGTCAATGCCGTCAAATCGACTGGACACAGCCACCTTGCCATTGACCGCGGTGGACGCGCCGTCCTTCGCAACCAAGCTGGTGTAGGAGAAGAAGTAGCTGCCCGAATCCTGCAAATTCAGCCCATAGCTGTTGCGCAGGATGACTTCGCTGCTGGAGGACGCGACCATCGCGCTCGGTACGCGAACAATGCGCGGGTCAGCGGCTTTCGCCAAAGCTTCCAGCTTCAGGCACTTCTCAATTTTCGCTTCAGCGCTCGTCGTCGCGACGTCGCTTTCTTCCTTCTCGATGGTCGGATAGCGCTCTTCGCCCGCGAAAATCTCATCCTGCTCGTCGGTTTCCAGCAGGGTGGCAGATTCCTTCACGCCGTCAATCAGCTGGCGGACGGCATCAGCGTCGAACGCCTCGGTGGACGCGCTGCCCATCTTGCCGCCAAACATGCCGCGCAGGGACACCCCGCACGAGGATGCCACCTTGTAGTCGCTGATTTCGCCGTCCAGTGCGCTCACGTTGAAGCTGTCGCCGCCGTGATAATATACTTCCGCCGGGTCAATGCCTGCCGCCTTCGCAGCAGCAAGCACCTCATTCAAAAATTCGTTGACTTTCATCTGCTTCTCCTCCTTAGCGGCCGCCCACGGTGATGCTGCTGACGCGAATCATCGGCTGCCCGACGTCGGTCGGGACGCTGCCGCTCTTGGAGCCGCACATGCCCTGCGACAGTTCCAGTTCTTTGCCAACGCGGTCAATCTTCATCAGGATTTCGCTGCCGCGCCCAATCAGGGACGCGCCGCGCACCGGGTGGGCAATCTTGCCGTCGCGCACCAGATACGCTTCCGCCACGGAGAAGTTGAATTCGCCCGTCGCCGGGTTGACGGATCCGCCGCCCATCTTGCGGGCATACAGACCGTCGCCCATGGACGCGATGATTTCCTCGTTGCTGTCATTGCCGGGGGCGATGAAGGTGGAGCGCATACGGCTCGTGGGGGCATAGGCATAGCTTTCGCGGCGGGAGGAGCCGGTAATCGGGTGATTCATCCGGCGGCTGCCGAGGCGGTCCACCATGTAGCTCTTCAAAATGCCGTTCTCAATCAGCACCGTGCGCTGACTGGGCGTGCCTTCGTCGTCCACATGAATTTGACCCCAGTTGTTGACAAGCGTGCCGTCGTCGATGGCGGTCACGATGGGCGAGGCAATCTGCTGGCCGAGCTTGCCGCAGAATTCGCTCACGCCGATGCCCACGCTGGTAGCCTCCAGAGAATGGCCGCACGCCTCGTGGAAGATAACGCCGCCGAAGCCGTTGTCAATCGCGACGGGCATCACACCCGCGGGGCAGACCGGTGCATGAAGCATCGTCACTGCCTGCTGGGCAGCAATTTTCCCTGATTCCTCCGCATTCACGCGCGTGTCAAACAATTCAAAGCCCATGGACGCGCCGGGCGCATCACTGCCGGACTGATTCTCCGTGCCGTTGCTGGCAATCGCACTCACGCGCAGGCGCGTCTGCACACGGCGGTCGGTCACGAACACGCCCTCGGTATTGCAGATGCACACATCCTGCACATGGTCGCCATAATTCGCCATCACCTGCACAATTTCCGGGGAGACACTGCGCGCCGCCGCTTCCGCCGCGCGGAGCTTCTCCGCTTTGAGTGCCGCCTTCACGTCAGTCGGCAGGAGCAGAATTTCTTCCGGGCGGGAAGCATCCCACGGCTTAAACGGCGCAACGACGCAGCCCTTGCCGCCGCGCACCGCCGCTGCTGCCTGACGCGCACAGTTCATCAGCCCTTCCCGGCTGGTATCGTTGGTGTAGGCATAAATCGCATTCGTACCGCTGAACACGCGCACGCCCGCGCCGTGCGTCCGGCTTGTCGTCGCGCTTTCCAGCTTATGAGAGCGCATCCCCATTGCGTGGTCAATGCGGTCTTCCATGAAAATTTCAGCGAAATCACCGCCGGTACGTACCGCTTCCTGCAATACTTCCCGTGCAACGTTCTGATCGAGCATTGGTGTTTCATCCTTTCCGAGCCGTTCCTCGCGGCTCATGTTTTATTATACCACATTCTTTCCCATTTGTACATGACCCGCCGGGAAACTTCGCGGCTGCACAATTTTCCACCCGCGATTTTTTTCGGTGGTGCGCGTTGTCTTGCGCACACAAATGTGTTATGCTGAGGATGGCAGCGTATGCTTCCGCTGCTGACATTTTCTCATGGAACTTTATTGGTCGCAGTGGAATCGCGTCCGCAGTGGCGAAACCCCTGCGCAATGCAAAAAACACTATTTATCATCATTGAAAGGAGTCTCCCCCCATGGAAACCATGCAGAACATCCTCACCCGCCGCAGCGTGCGCAAATTTGCTGACAAGCCGATTGAACCCGACAAACTCCACACCATTCTCGAAGCCGCGATGAGCGGGCCGTGCGCCGTCAACGCCCGCGAATGGGCGTTCATTGTCGTAACCGACCGGGAAAAGCTCGCGCAGATGGCGGAGGCGAACGGACGCGTCGCGCGGATGCTGAATCAGGCAGCGGCGGCGATTCTTGTCTGCGGCGACCTCGACCGCGCTTTTCCGCCCGCGCCGGATTTCTGGGTGATTGACGCCGCGATTGCCGCGCAGAACATGACGTTAGCGGCAAACGACCTCGGCATCGGATCGGTCTGGCTCGGCACTTGGCCGGACGAAAAGCGCGTGAAGCGGCAGGCGGCAATTTTCCAGCTGCCGGAGACGATTGTACCGCACTCGATCCTCGCGCTCGGCTATCCAGCGGAGGATATCGACATGCGCGCAGTGCGCCCCAGCCGCTACGAAGAAAACCGCGTACACATTAACCAGTGGTAAGAATCGACCCGACCGCCGATATTGCCGGCAGCCGGGTCGTCTTTTATTCTTCGGATTCCGCAGGTTTTGCGCCGTCGCCCGGTGCTTTTTCGCGCTTCACGTTAAGCGGCGGCACGTCAAGCTCGCACCGCAGCGTCTCCCGAAGTTCCTTCAGGCACTCAATCAGCAGCGGATTAAACACGCCGCACTCGCCGTTCAGGATCATAGACATTGCCTGTTCGTGGCTGTACGCGGGTTTGTAGACGCGCTCACTGATGAGCGTATCGTACACATCCGCCAGCGAAACGACCTGCGCCGAAATCGGGATTTCGTCCCCCACCAGACCGTCGGGATATCCGTGCCCATCATAGCGCTCGTGGTGCCAGCGGCAAATGTCGCATGCCGTGCGCACCAGCTTCTCGTTGTGGTGCACCGCAAGGTCGTCGAGCATCTTCGCGCCAAGAATCGTGTGCTGCTTCATCTGCTCGAACTCTTCCGGCGTCAGCTTTCCGGGTTTATTCAGAATTTTCGCGTCAATGGCGATTTTACCAATATCGTGCATCGACGACGCGAGGGCAATCAGGTCGCAGTCCTGCGGGGTCAGGCGGTAGCGGTCGGTTTTGGCGCATAGCGTCTCCAGAAGCCGCTCCGACAGTTGCCGCATATGCTGCACATGCGAGCCGTTTTGACCGTTCCGGAACTCCACCACATGGCTCAGGATGTTAATCAGCAGCATGTTGTTCTTTTCTTTTTCGAGGATTTGGCTCGTGACCATTGACACCAGGCGACGCTGCTTGGCGTACAGCTTAATGGTGTTGTAGACGCGCCGATAGACTACTTTCGCATCGAACGGGCGGCTGATGTAGTCGCTCACGCCCTGCTCGTAGGCGCGGCGGATAAAAGCATCCGAGTCCTCGCTGGAAATCATGATAACCGGCAGATTTTCCAGCATGTGGCTGCGGTTCATCGACGCCAGCACCTCGAAACCGTCCATCACAGGCATCAGCAGATCCAGCAGCATCAGCGAAATTTTATCGCTGCCCGCGTTCAGGATGTCCATGCACTCCTGCCCATTCGCAGCTTCCAGAATCTCGTAGTCGTCCTCCAGCATTTCCGTCAGCAGCGCGCGGTTCAACTCCGAGTCATCCACAATCAGGATGCGTTCTTTCCGCGCGCGCAGCTCATTCTCCTGCTCCGACGACTGCGCCAGCATCATCTCCGTCATAACCATGTTCGTATGCGTTTTCGCCTGATACATCAGCTGGTCGGCCTGCTCCACGGCAGTTTCCAGCAGGCGGCCGTTGCCCATCACGCCGCCGATGCTAATCGAAATTTGCAGATTCGTGTACCCCGGCACAGGCGTATTGTGCACCGCCTCGCTCACTTGCAGCAGGCGGCTGTACAGGCGGTCAGCGGGGATGCCGGGCATAACCAGCAGGAACTCGTCTCCGCCCAGGCGCACCAGCAGATCGCCGCTCGCGGTATGCAGCTTAACGGACTGCGCCATCGTCTCCAGCACAACATCGCCCGCACGGTGCCCGAAAACATCATTATAAAGTTTGAAGTTATCCACATCAATCATGGCAATGCCCGCCTCATAGACGGTTTTGCACATGTGTTCCTCGTAATAGCGGCGGTTGAGCGTCCCCGTGAGCGCATCGTGGTACAGCTTGTCCTCATAACTGGACAGGCGATTGGCAAGCTTCTCGCCCGACTCGGCGTCAATCATCATGTCGTCGTCAAGTTTCTGCACCAGTTCCAGCACATAACGCCCGCCCTCGACATGCAGGTAACGCGCTGTCACCTGATAAACATTCGGGTCATCGTATTCGAGCTTGATTTTCTTGCATTTCTCCATGTACGCCCGGAGAACGATGCAGTTTCGGCATCCCTGCGATGTCATCCGCCCATCCCGGCAGGGGCAGGCGCGTGAAGCCGGATTGTGCTTGCGCGCTTCAATTGTACGCAAGATATCTGCCTCGCTGATGAGGCGAACCGCGGTAAAGTTCTTGCGGTAAATGGCCAGCTCCTTCTCCATTTCCTGCATGGTAATCATCGGCTTGTCCTACTTTCCATCGGGCGGTGTGAAACCAGAGGTTGCAAAATCGGCAGACAAAATACCCCCCCCCCGATAATTTTGCGTCGGAGGGCATTTCGCATCTGCCAAATTCGGTTCTTAGTGACACTTCAGCCATTCTTATACATTGGCAAGCGGACGAACCGCATCCCCGCAATCAGTCACCTATACCAACGTATATTGTCCATTATACACTACTTTCGGATGGTGTCAAGTAGGTTACTTGTCATCATTACAGCGTTACTTCCCTGTTTTCGGGCATTTTGTACATTTTTTTCGGCTAAATGCGCCATTTTTTCGTATTTTTTTCGAAAGCTTTTGTTGTTTTTCACCAAAAATATCGTTTTCGGAGGATTTTTACCCGTTTTTTGCATTTTTCGTCACATTTCGGTCGAAATAGTCCAGCAGCGACGCATACAGGCATTCGCGTCCCTGCGGAAAGACGTCGCGACTGCGCCGGATGAAGTCCTTCACGTCCTGCCGGCGCGTATGCCCATCGGCAGGGCATGGATTCTTGACAACAGGCAGATTTTTTCTCCGTGCAAAGCCAATCACGTCGCGCTCCTTGATCATGAGCATGGGGCGAAGGACTTGCAGGTTCGTGCGGTCGAGGTGCGTCACAGGCGGAAAGCAGTCGTAGTGCCCCTCCAGCATTAGGTTCATCAGGCTCGTTTCGATGAAATCGTCCTGATGGTGCGCATACGCGATTTTATTGCATCCCAGCGCCATTGCCTTGTCGTTGAGCGCGCCGCGCCGGAGCTTGGCGCACAGACTGCACGGGTGCTTCTCCTTGCGGATTTCAAACACAATCTGGTACACCTTTGCATCCACAAAATAGAACGGCACGTCTAATCCTTCGCAGAACCGCCGCATCGTCTCCACGTCTGCCTCGCTGCCCGGCGCACCGCTGCCGACGTGAATCGCGCACAGCCCGTACGGCACGGGATAGAACCGCTGGAGGTGCTTCAGGCCCATCAGCAGCGTCAGGCTATCCTTGCCGCCGGACAGTCCGACCGCGATTTTATCCCCCGCCGACACCATATCGTAGCGCTGCATACACTGGCGCAGCAGGCTCATCAGGCGCTGCAAATCCATTGCCATTCAGCATTCCTCCAGCGTCTTTTCGAGTGTCTGGCGCGCCGACACCGCGTTCTGCGGATTTGTGTTCTCCAGCGTCATCGGCAGATTCCGGCGCTTCGCGAGCTGCATCAGCGGGCGGTAATCCATCTGCCCCAGCCCCGGCGCAATCGACAGCAGCCCATCAAACATGTTGACATTCGCGATATTCTGCCGCGCCCACGCGCACTCGTCCGTACCATCGGGCAGGAAATCCTTGATGTGCAGCAACTCGGCGGAATCCCCCAGACGCGCAACCGCATCCGTTACGACTTCTTGCGCCTGATGGACGTTCTCGCGGTCGAGCAGGTTCACCGCGTCAAGAATAACCCGCAGGTTTTCGGACTGCACCTCCGCCAGCACCCGCTGGCACCTTTCCGCCGTGCAGACGATGTGCCGCGTGACCGGCTCGATAGCAAGCATCATGCCCTCTTCCTCCGCCCAGCGGACGACGGGCTTCACGCGCTCGATAAACAGGCGCAGGCTCTCCTCCGTCCGGCACTCAGGGCAGGATTTGTAACCGATATTGGGCGCGCCGGTTTCCGTGCCGACCATCAGCGCGCCGATTTTTTTGCCGAACCGCAAATGCGCACGATAATTCATCAGCGTGCGCTCGTGCGCCGACAAATCGGGGCTGCACAGGTTCAAATAGCACCCCAGCAGCACGCACCGCTGATTGTACTTCTCCAGCAGCCCGCGCACCTCATCCGCCAGCGCGTCCGTCAGCAGTTCCGGCGCATCCGCCATCTTAAACCCCGGCACAACCTTGCTCATCGCGATATGGACACAGGAAAACCCCTGCTCCTTTGCGTTACGCAGGTGTTCCTCCAAATTACTCCCCGCCGTATCATGCAGCCGAATTCCGATTTCCATGTGGATACCCCCTTTTACAAGGACAGTATACCGCATTTTTCAGGGGAACGCAAGGGGCGAATGAAACGGGACGAAGTCCTCCACCTTAGCCCTTACACGCGATTCAAGCGGTGACACTTTCATTCTTCTCCCGCTTGTTTATTGGGGGAACGAGGCGGCTTTCGCCAGACAATCCTCCACATCGCAGCGCTTCTCCCCGTCCAGCGAATTGCGAACGCTTTCCAAGCACGCCCGCATCTCCCGAATCAGCTGCACAGCCGCGTCATAATCTTTCTCCCACGCAATCCGCCGCAAATCCTGCTCCACGCGCATTCGATCGAGCGAACGCTGCAATTGCTCCTTTTCCTCCGCCGCCGACGCCCGCTGAAGCAGTTCCTTCATGCCTTCCAGCATTTTCAGCACGCACGGTTCCGCCATCATCTGGGACGCGGCGCGGTTCTCTGCCTCATCAGGCGGATTCTTCCCCTGCGCGGGCGCAGCAACGCCCTCTGCCAGCAGCTCCTGCCGCACCTGCGCAATCATCTCCGGATGATGCTTCAAAATCGCGCGGTACTTATTCTGATAGCGCAGCATCCGGCTGTGGTCGCCGTCTGCCATCCGCATGACACATGCGCGGACGCTCATGCCCTGCCCGCAGCCCGTCAGCACCTGACGCAAGAGGTCATGCGTCTCCGCCTCCGTGAAGGGAATGAATGCCTGTACGCGCGGCGTATTCTGCTCCTGATTCCGCAAACAGGCGTAATAGTAGTTGCGGATGCTGTTGGGCTTGCGTCCCAAGTCCACGGATAAGTCCTCGAACACTTGCCGAAGCGGTGCGCCGCTGCCCTGTGCCTCCTGCACAGCGGAAAACAGGCGGGATGTCTCCTGTTCCTGCCAACCGACACATTTGCGTTCTTCCATGCGTCTTTCCTCTCTTTCCTGCATCCTTTCCGGGTGCGTATTCCTATCATATCCCGGCACATATGCGTTCATGCACAAAATGCGTACACAAAAAAGGCGCTCCGAGCCATTTTCGCCCGAAGCACCCAATTTCATGATTTGCTTTTCCTTCCCTCCGCCCACTGGAACAGCGCCGGATACAGCACAATCGCGAACAGCATCAGCCCGAACATCTCTGCAAAGCCCAGCCAGTGCGCATCCAGCAACAGATTACCCGCCGCCTTCAGCCCCTTCTGTACCGCCAGCAGCAGCGCCACACCGACCACGCCGCGAATCACGCGCGCCTTGCCCGCACCTTTCGCATCAAAACCGACAAAGTGCCTCTCCAGCACCCAGCCAAGGCAGAAGCCCATCATCGCCCCCGCCGCCTTGTAGCAGTCCGTCACCATGTCCCACGGATCAACCAGCAGCGTTCCGTCCGGCAGCACATCCATCGGATACGGCTTCACGCTGGTGTACATCAGCATCGCGGCAGACAGGATGACGCCGACAATCGCCAGCAGCCAGTCGCGGTTCTTGCCGCCGTCCGCCCAGTCCAGCAAGTATTTTGACAGCAGCAGCACGACCAGCGCAATCATCATCCCAACCAGCACGTCCTGCGGCGTGTGCGCGCCGAGCCAGTTGCGGGCAAACGCCGTCAGCAGCGTCAGCAGCACGCACGGCAGAATCCACCATTTGCTGTACTTTTTCAGGTACGCCGCGATGTTGCCGTAAAAGGACGCTGCCAGTGTCGCATGTCCGCTGGGGAACGAGTAGCCCGTTGCCGTTGCCGCCGCTTCCGGAGCGATTTGCAGCCGCGCATCCTGCTTCCACGGGCGATAGACGCACGCGATATTCTTGATGAGCTGCGTCACCATCGTTGCGCCCGCGAAGCACAGCCCCATCCGCTGCCCGGTGCGCTTGTCGATGCACCAGTAGAATACGACGATAATAACAACCGGCAGCGACCCGGCGGCAAATTCCGAAATGAAGAGCAGCAAGCTGTTGATGAAGTTCGGCGCTTCCGCCCGGAGGTTCTGCAAAAACAGCAGATATTCAAAATCCAACGCTATTGACTCCTTTGTTACTTAATGACGCTCATGTCCAGCGCCATCTTCGCCCATGCGTCCGAAGCGCCGCTCGCGCCCGTGACTTCCGTGCCGGGCTGATAATCCGGCGTGGTGTACCAGCCGCAGAAGGTCATGTGCGGGTAGGTCGGAGCATCCGGCAAATCTGCCTGATGAATCGCGCTGCCGTTCACATGGTAGGTCGTCTGCGCCGTCGCCATGCCCTCTACGGTGATGCGGTAAGCGGTAATCTTCCCGTTCGTCGCGATGACATAACAATTTTGCAGCTGTGCAGGGTTATCAACGCCGTTTTTGCGCATTTCCGCCTGCAGGATTTCGCTCGTGAACCACGCGTTCTTCGTGCCGTCATCATTCTTCTGTATCTCCGCCGCATCCACCAGAATCCACCAGACGCTCTTTTCCGCGCTGTCCAGCACGATTTTAGGCGTACCCGCGCCGGAATAGCGAATGCCAATGCGCGCGCCGTCCGCGAACCACTCCATTTTCGCTTCGAGCTGGATGTAGGAGGAATCCCATTCCTTCTGGCTCGTCAAGCCGTCGGCGTTCGCCCAGAGGATGCTCTCGTCCGCCTCCGCGCGCACTTCCGTCAGCGCACTGCCCCATGCCGCGCTGTTCTTGCCCTCCCACAGCGCGTCCAGCACCTGCGGGTACACCACGCTCGTCGCCTGACTGCGCAGCTTCGGATTCACTGCGCGGCGAATCCAGGCGTGGCACTCACCGCCGGACGTCTGGTTGTTCCCATTGTCCCAGATGACAATCGGCACGCCGTAGCGCTGGGCATTCTGCGCGACACAGTACGCCCACTTCGCGCGCTCGTCGTGATTGCCATTCGTGTTCGTCGCGCCCGTTTCGCCCATCACGACCGGAATCCCCCGGTCAAGGAAGGTTTCCTTGATGTTCTCGAACACGCGGTTGATTTTCGCGCCATCCTTCTCCGGGTCGAACGTCGTCTGCGTATCCTGCAGGCAGAAGGTCTGCGGGTCATACGAATGCACGGACACGATGATGTTTGCCGCCGCTTCGCCGTCCACCGTCGGCAGGGCAATCGCCGCCGTGCCCGCCGGGGAGCTGGTCGCCGCGTAGCCCGGAATCATCAGGCAGCGCTCGGCATTGTAGCCCTTGGCGTCCTTGCGGATGGTGTTCACGAACACTTGGTTGAGGTAGTTGACGGCAGCGTAGCACGCCGCGTTGCCGCTCCACTCATAGTTCGTACCCTGCGCGCGCGGCTCGTTCATGCCCTCGAAAATCACATGCTGGTCAAAGTCGGCGAAGGTGTCCGCAATCTGCCGCCACATTGCCGTCAGCTGCTCGCCGATTTTCTCCGCGTCCGCCGCGAAATTCGGCTCGTTAATCCACGCTTCGTGGTGCACATTGAGGATGACGAACAAATCCGCCTCGCGCGCCCACTCGACCACTTCGCGGACATGCTGGAGGAAGTCCTCGCGGATGGTGTACGTCCCATCGTCCGAGGTATAGCGGTACCAAGTCACGGGAATGCGGATGGTGTCAAAGCCCGCTTCCTTCACGCGCACCATCAGTTCCGGGGTGATTTTCGCGTTCCCCCACGACTGCTCCTGCGCGGTCACATCCGCGGTATTGCCGCCGGTTGCGTCCAGCGTATTGCCCAGATTCCACCCGAAACCCATCATCTCGACGATTTCTGTCGCTGTTTTGCCTGTCAGCATGGTTGATTCCTCCTCGGCGGCTGCCGGAAGCGTCGGCAGCAGCATGGTCAAGAATAGCGCAATCCATTTTCGCATGTTTTGCATGAATTTTCCTCCTATTGCTTATAGGATTGGATTGTTACACAGGGATTTCGCTCCTTCGGGAGCGACCAAAGGGCTTTCCGATCGCTCTTTGGAAACCTTCGGCGTCCCTTCGGATGTTACAGGTCTGTTATGTTAGTTTTTTAGTTTGTGTGCTTTTGGTTGTTGAGAAATTGCCTTCCCCTTTCGCCGGCGGACGCATTGTCAGACTAATTCTGTTCGTTTTCGCATCCGCTTCCAGCACCCACACGGTCACGATGTCGCCGACTCGGACGACTTCGCTCGGATGATTCACGCGGCGCTGCGCCATCTGGCTGATATGCACCAAGCCGTCGCGGTGAACGCCGATGTCCACAAACGCGCCGAAGTCGGTCACGTTGCGCACCGTGCCGCGAAGCTCCATGCCGGGCTGCAAGTCCTTCAAATCCATCACGTCGCTGCGCATCAACACCTGCGGCAGCTCATCGCGCGGGTCGCGGCCGGGGCGGGACAGCTCCGCCGCAATGTCGCGCAGGGTCGGTTCACCCACATTCAGCTGCTTCGCCAGCGCCGCGAACCCCTCCGCGTCCGCCAAGGTCAGCAGCTTGCCGACCGCCTCTGCCGGGGTGAGCGAAAAGTGCTTCAAAAGGGCGCGCGCCGCATCGTAACTCTCCGGGTGAACGCCTGTGTTCTCTATCAAGTCCTTGCCGCCGGGAATACGCAGGAAGCCTGCGCACTGCTCGAAGGCTTTCGGCCCAAGGCGCGGCACTTTCTTCAGCTGCGCACGGGTCGTAAACGCGCCGTTTTCCTCGCGGTACGCCACGATGTTCTTCGCGACGGTCGTGTTGATGCCCGCGACGTAACTCAGCAGCGACACGCTCGCCGTATTCACGTCCACGCCGACGCTGTTCACACAGTCCTCGACCACGCCGCCCAGCGCCGCGTCCAGTTCCGCTGCTTTCAGGTCATGCTGATACTGTCCTACGCCAATCGCCTTCGGATCGATTTTGACCAGCTCCGCCAGCGGATCCTGCAAGCGCCGCGCAATCGACACCGCCGAACGCAGACTGACATCAAACTGCGGGAACTCCTCCGCCGCCAGCTTCGACGCGGAATACACCGACGCGCCCGCCTCGCTGACGACCATGTATTTGAGCGCGTCGCCCAGCGCCAGCTCCTTCATCACCTCGACGAAGAACTGCTCTGTCTCGCGCCCCGCCGTGCCGTTGCCGATGGCGACGATGCCGACGTGGTGCTTCTGTATCATGCGCTTGACGGTTTCCTTCGCCTGCGCAACCTTGCCGTGGCTGGGCAGCGGGAAAATGACGCCCGTATCCAGCACGCGCCCGGTTTCGTCCACAACCGCGACCTTGCAGCCCGTGCGGATGCCGGGGTCAAGCCCCATCGCGACCTTCCCGCGCACCGGCGGCTGCATCAGCAGCGGGCGCAGGTTCAGCGCGAACACGCGAATCGCCGCCGCACTCGCCTTGTCGGTCAACTCCGCGCGCAGTTCCGTGTCCAGCGACGGCGCAATCAGCCGCGTATACGCGTCGTCGCACGCCTGCGCGACGTACTTGCATGCCGGGCTGCCCGTCTGCTGCACGAAGCCGTAGCGCACGAGCTGCTGCGCCTTCTCCTTGTCCACGTCCAGCGCGACTTTGAGGAAGCCCTCCTTCTCCCCGCGGTTCATCGCCAGCACCCGGTGCGACGGCATCAGGCGCAGCGGCTCACGGTGGTCGTAGTACATGCGGTAGGTGCTGTCCTCGTCTTTCGCCGCGACCGTCGCGACCATCGCCGTTTGATGGTAGTACGTTTTGAGCTTCGTGCGGACGGCGGCATCGTCGCTGACGACCTCGGCGATAATATCCATCGCGCCTTGCAGGGCATCCTCCGCCGTTTCGACGCCCTTCTCCGCGTTCACATAGCGCAGGGCGATGGTTTCCGGCGCCATCATGTTCCGCTGCTGGAGCATCAGCGCGTTCGCGAGCGGCTCCAGCCCCTTCTCCTTGGCAATCGACGCGCGGGTACGGCGCTTCGGGCGGTACGGGCGATAAATATCCTCCAATTGCGCCAATGTCGCGGCAGCATCGAGGTCGCTTTGCAGCTTCTCCGTCCAGACATCTAACTTTTGCAGGCTTTCACTGATTTCCTGCCGACGCGCTTCGAGCGCCCGCAGCGCCGTCAGCCGTTCGCTGATTTCGCGCAGCTTCTGGTCATCCAGCGACCCGTGCTGTTCCTTGCGGTAACGCGCGATAAACGGCAGTGTGCAGCCCTCGTCAAGCAGACGAATGACGGCGTCGATTTGCCACGGGGCGGTTTGGAACTCCTGACAGAGCGTTTGTGTGATAGTCATGTCCTCACCTCAAATAATGATGCCTTCCAAATGATCCACCTCATGCTGAATCACCTGCGCGGTGAAACCAGAGAACCGCTGCACATGCCGCTGCAGCTGCTCATCCTGATATTCCATCAAAATCTGCTGATACCGCAGACACGGGCGCTCGCCGTCCAGCGACAAGCACCCTTCCTGCGCTGCGAAGGGAATCTGGCGATCCGTGATGACCGGGTTGAGCATCACCAGCACGGTTTTCCCCGCCATCACCGCAATGATGCGCTTGCGGACGCCAATCATGTTCGCCGCCATGCCGACGCACTCGTGCGCATGGGCGCGCAGGGTATCCGCGAGGTCACGCGCAACGGGCAAATCCTCCGCCGTCGCCATCTGGCTCTTGCAGGACAGGAACATCACATCTCTCACAATCGGCTGAATCATTGCTTCTTCACCACCACGCCGCCAGTTTTCCAGATGCTTCTTTCGGGCACTTCACCACGCACGCAGCTCAGCGGGTAGATTTGGCTCTCCCGCCCGATAACCGTGCCGGGGTTCAGCACGCTGTTGCAGCCGACTTCCACATAGTCGCCAAGCATTGCGCCCATTTTCTTCAAGCCGGTTGCCATGCTTTCGCCTGCGTCGCGAACCGTCACCAGCGTCTTGTCGCTCTTCACGTTGCTGGTAATCGACCCCGCCCCCATGTGGCTGCAATAGCCAAGAATGCTGTCGCCGACGTAGTTGTAGTGCGGCGTCTGTACATGGTCGAAAAGAATCACGTTCTTCAGCTCCACAGAGTTGCCGACCACGCAGTCTGCCCCTACCAGCGCACTGCCGCGGATGAACGCGCAATGCCGCACTTCCGTCCGCGCGCCGATGATGCAGGGCGCACCCAGATACGCCGTCGGCGCAACCGTCGCGGTTTTGTGCACCCAGACGTGCTCGCTGATTTCGGTGTATTCCGCCGGGTCAAGCGCCGCACCGATGCGCAGGATTTCCGCCTTGATGCCCGCAAGCGCCTCCCACGGATAGGTAAACTGCCGCAGGTAATCCGCCGCCAAAGTGTGGTTAAGGTCGTAAAGCTGTTCGATTGTCAGCATAATCTGCCTCCCATTTATTATGTTGATTGCTTTTTCGCCCTGCGCCGCCGAATCAGCCAGAGCATGAGCATCGCCAGCAGCAGCCCTGCCAGCGCGCCCGATGAATCCAGCAGCACATCCTGCCACTTGCCCGTGCGCCCGGCAACGAAAAGCTGATGGATTTCGTCCGTCGCGGCATAGAGCGTACATCCCGCCCATGACAGCCAGTGCCAGCGGGTGCGGTAGCTGTCCAGCAGCAGCGTCAGCAGCATTCCCAAGAGCGTGTACTCCAAGAAATGCGCCGTTTTCCGCACGGCAAAATCCACCTGTGCATACAGCTTCCAGTACGCCTGCCCCGTCAGTCCCTGCCGCTGCGCCAGAGAATCCGTAATTGGGCGGGCAATTTTACCGCTGATGCTGCCGGACTGCACGCCTTCCTGTGCCGAGAAACCGAACATCATCAGCAGCAGAGACAGCGTAATCAGCCAGAGGATGGCACGATAAAGGTGTATTTTCCAGTTCAAGTTTGCTTTCCTTTCCTGCGGCGAAAGTAACGCCGTGCTTGTTTATTTCGCGCTCCACCCCGTCAATTCCTGCCGTGTTGCATGGATTTCACGAAAAAAGGGCTGCCCGTTGCAGACAGTCCTTTTGTTGGATTATTTCACGCGCTCGCAGTACACCGCCACGCGTTTTGTGCCGCTGATGGTGCAGGTCACAAGCGTCAGGTCATAGTCGGAATGGGCAATTTCGTTCGCATCGTTGGGCGAAATCGTGTTTTTCTCCCGCACAACGTAGCGGAAAACGTTATTCTCCATGTCCGTGAAGGTAACGGTTGCGTCCAGCGCCAAGCTGCTCAGCTTGCCAAAGTGGTAGGTGTGCGCAATAATAGCGAGGTTGCCCGCGTAGGCGCTGCCGGAATAGCGGCACGGCGACACGCTCAGGTTCTCGTACGACCAGTTGCGCTGCACCGGCACTTTCAGCCCCAGCGACGGGATGGACAGCGTGCCGATATACTCGTGCCCATTGACCTTCTCGCCCGGCATTTCGATTCCCGGCACGCGCTCGTAGAGCTTACCCGTCGGCGCGGGCGTGGGTGTCGGCGTGGGTTCGGGGGATGGTGTCGGTTCAGGCGTTTCGGTCGGTTCTGGTGATTCCGTCGGCATGGGCGTTTCGGTGATTTCCGGCGTGCTCGTCGGATTTGATGTCTGCGCGGCATCCGGCGTGCTTGTCGGCTTCGGCGGATTCGTCGCAGTCCCTGCCGTCGGCGCACTCGTCGGCTTCGGCGGATTCGTCGCATTCCCTGCCGTCGGCACGCTCGTCGGTTTCGGCGGATTCGTTGCAGTCCCTGCCGTCGGCGCGCTCGTCGGTTTCGGCGGATTCGTTGCAGTCCCTGCCGTTGGCGCGCTCGTCGGCTTCGGCGGGTTCGTTGCAGTCCCTGCCGTTGGCGCGTTTGTCGGCTTCGGCGGATTCGTCGCATTCTCTGTCGTCGGCACGCTCGTCGGATTCGGCGGATTCGTCGCAGGATTCACCGTTGCGGGCGCACTCGTCGCAGGGGTGTTCGTGGCGGTTACGTCATCACGCGGAATGTCAGTCGGCAGTGCGTCAGTTACGGAGGGCGTGGATGCTGCCGGGGTATCCACTGCAGTGGCATTCGCCGTCGGCGCGTCGGTTATCGGCGCATCCGTCGCGGGTGTGTCTGTCGGCATCATCGTCGCGGTGACTACGGGCGGTGCAGCGGTTTGCTGCGATTCCATCTGCCGCTGAATGCGAATCTGCTCCAGCGCCATCAGCGCATCATCCGACTCCTGCTGCGCGCGGCTGGCATCCCACTGGTTGTAGCCCACCAGCGCCAGTGCCGCCAAAATCAGCACCAGCCCCAGCGTCATCAGCAAATTGCCCTTACGGTTCTTCATGCTCTTGGCTCCATTTCCGGTGCAGAATCCAGCCAATGACGAACAGAATCATGCCCGCACCCGCCAGAATCGGCACCGGCCACCACAGCTGCCCCGTTTCGGGAATCGGGGCGGTCGGGGTCGGCGTGACCGTGCGGCGGTTGGTAATCACATACACGCCGTTTTCGATGGAATATTCCGGCTCATAGTACACGTCAGCCCCCAGAATCTCGTTGAGGGTGTACACATGGTCAGCCGGCAAATCCTTGAAGATATGATGCCAGTTGTTTTCGCTGTTCAGAATCACCGTGTCGATATGCTGACCGTCCTGCATCAGATGAATTTCAATCTGCACAGGGCGATATGTGCCGCGGTTGTCGTCATCCCACACCTTGACGCACTCAAGGTCAATCAGCGCGGGGGAACGCTCCAGCTTGATGGTGGAGAGGACATCGTACTGCCACTCGTCGTCCACATTGCGCGTCGGCACAGAGGTCAGGAAGGACTGGAAGCTGTACGCCCAGCCGCCGATGATGACCGGCGTGCCAGAAACAAGGTACAGACCGGGGTTCAGGCCCGTAAATGTTACTCTGCCGTTTTCGTCCGTCGTGCCGGTGAAATCAGGCGTTTCGGACGCGGTGAGGGCTTTCATCGCTTCGGACGCGGCTGCCCAGTCCGCCGCATTCTTCAGCGCGTTAATGTCGATATTCAGGGTGCTGTACGGGCTGCGCAGGGCGAACCGAGCGTCCGCATCCATGTCCGCCACCTGATACAGCTGGAAGGTCACGCCGGGCAAGTGCGCATCATCCTCGTTGTCATCCGCCTGAATGGCGAACGTCAAGGGGTGCGTCAAATCCACCCGTTCAAAGGCAAGCGCGCAGGGCGCAAGCAGAAGGCAGCACAATGCTGTCAGCAGGACAAGCGCCAGCAGGCGCGAGGGTTTGCGGCTCATCACGACCGCTCAGCTCCTTTCCGCTTCTTGTGTTTCGGGCTGGTTGTTACCAGCATGAGAATGAGGAGAATCAGCAGCATCGGCGCGGCGACAATCGGCGCGACGATGTAGGGGTCAATCACGAGTGCGTCCGCGGAGATGCGCACGGATAGCTGCGCAAGCGATGTTTCGACCCGGTGTCCACGGACAAGCAGCCGGTGCGAGTTAATGCCGTAGGGCGTGCAGGTGACGAGCGTGCACAAATCCATGCCGTCATAGATTTGCAGTGCGCTGACGTCATGCGGCTCGACAATGAGAATTTGGTCGATTTCGTAAGTCAGCACCTTGTCCAGCACGCGGAGGGTGAAGGTATCGCCGTAGGTGAGCTGGTCAAGGTTGGTAAAGAGCTTGGCGGAGGGCAGCCCTCGATGCGCCGAGAAGGCGGAATGCGTCCCCGGTTCGCCAGTCGGCAGGCTTGTGCCCTCAATGTGACCGACGGCGACCTGAAGCACGTTGGCGTTCGTCGAGTGATACAGCGGCAGCGTCACGGCAATCTGCGGAATCTCAATCACCCCGATGATGCCCGAACCGCCGACATTCATCACCGCGTCGTACTCCTCGCGCTCCTCGTCGGTCATGATCAAGCGATCAACGGTGGACTGTGCGCGGAGTTTTTCGTTATAAGCGTTTGCCGCCGCCCAATCCGCTTCGTAATCCTGCTTGGACTCCTGCTCCACCACCGTGTTGTAGGTAGCTACGGCACGCGACTGGTGGAAGGAATTGTAGAAATCCGACACGGACGGGTACAGAAGGAGCGCCAGACCCACAAACAGCACCACAAACAGCAAAATGGTTGTCATATTGCGCTTCATGAGCCGCCTCCTTTCTGCAAACATGCTCCATTATTTCCACTTGGGAATGCCGGGCGGCGGCATTGCGCGCACCGCCCGGCAGGGGTTTCATCAGAACATGGGGATGTTCAACGAATTGCGGGAGAGAAATTAGATTTCGTCCGCTTCGGCCTTGCGGCGAACGATGAGGATGAGCGCCGCGCCCACGAACATCATGCCGCCCAGCACGTAGAAGATGGTCGTGCCGATGCCGCCGGTCTCAGGCAGGGTCGCGCCGGACTTGTTGACAAGCTTGTTGTTCATCGTAGAAGCCGCCGTGAGTTCCATGGATGCGCTTGCGCCGCCAGCAGCTTCCTTGTGGTCTGCCGAAATCGTGATGGTGACAGGATCCAGCGGATTATAGGTAGCAGGAACCGTGGTTTCCTTCAACGTGTACGTGCCGTGATCCAGACCGATGATGTTGAACTTACCATTGGCTGTCGTAATCATTTCATTGTTTTTGACATCCACATAGGTATCATTCGGCTTCGTGGTGCCTGCGACAATGTAATTGCCATCGGCATCCTTCCACAGCGGAACAACACGGTCATTTTGATCATAAAGTGTGAAGCCAGCGCCTTCCAGTTCGTTGCCTGCCTCAGCCGTGTTCGCATACTTCGTGTTGTTCACAACATAGGTGAAGAGCCACACATGGTCTTCCGGCGTTTTGCCCATGCCATCAGCATTGGGGTTGTTGGAGTATTCCAAATCGACGCTGTTCTTGTTGTCCGTGCTGTTGGCGCTCGCGTTGAAGACCTGCGCTTCTTCGTTCAGATACGCCGTGTAAACGACCTCAACCGTAATCTTGTCCGTAACAAGGATGCTGGTGTTTTCTTTCATCACCTTTTTCAGGTCTTCGATTGTGAGCGTCCAAGACGGCTTATCCTGATTTTCACCAACCTTGCCTGCGCCCTTCTGACCAGCCGTTGCAGTGCAAACATAATCGGTATCTTTCAGTGCGATGCCGTTCACCTTCACAGAATCAATCTGAACGAAGGTAATACCCTTGGACATGGTGTCGTTGAAGACCAGCTTGTACGTCGGATAGTCATTATAATCCGCATTGACCGGAATGGTTGCGACCAGACGGAACTTGAAGTTCTCAAACAGCGCATGGTCGGCACTCTCGCCCCAGCCTTCCGGATTCACTTCTCCGCCGTTCTTTTCGGCATCGCCAACTTCGTCCTGCACCTGCTTGTCCACAGAGGGCTTTTCAGACTTTGCAGTCGCAACGATGTCCTTATCCAGCACCTTTACAATCAGCAGCGTGGCAGCGCCGTCCTTGCCTTCCAGCTTTGCCTGATTGTCCCGCACAAGGTAATAGCCGGGGGTCAGCTTCTTGCTCGTGCCGGGGGCTGCTTTGGTGGAAGCGAACGTATCAACCGGAGTGGAGTCAGCATTCCAGTACTTCGTGATTTCAGCCAGCTTTTCCTGATTCGTGCCCGAAACAGCTTTCAGAGCATCCAGAACAGCGTCCGGAACAGGGTCGCCAGTCCTGACCGCATCAGTATCGTTC
>ENA-OZKY01000044-OZKY01000044.1-human-gut-metagenome-genome-assembly--contig:-NODE-44-length-27373-cov-6.129036_pt1 | contig 27373 bp, 29 predicted proteins | sample MGYA00244830_ERZ653773 | MGnify/ENA primary metagenome ERZ653773 (study PRJEB26926, sample SAMN06165206) | human gut metagenome | biome: ENVO:00009003; feature: ENVO:2100002; material: ENVO:00002003...
TACGAGATTAGCGAGTGTCTCGTGGGCTCGGCCGGACGCTGATGGCTGTGCTCGTGACGCTTGTGGCGCTGCGGGGTCTGCGCGGCGCGGTGGGAGCCTTTTCGCTCATCGTGCCGGTGATCGTCGCGCTCACGCTGCTCTTCGGCGGCATGGCGCTCGCGCGGTACGGCGTGAGCCTTCCGGCCTTCGGCGCGGCGGAGGGGAGCAATCCGCTCATGCGCAGCGCGGCCTTCGGCGCGGTGACCTTCGCTTTCTATAATTTCTTCGGCTCGGTCGGCATTTTAGCGCCGCTCGGCGAGGCGGCGTCCTCCAAAAGGGCGGCGCGCCGCGGCGTGCTCCTCGGCACGGCGCTGCTTCTGCTCATCGCTTACAGTGTGCTGCTTGCGGTGATGGCTGTGCCGGAGACTGCGGACGCGGAGCTGCCGATGCTGGCGCTCGCCTACGGCCTCAGCCGCCCGCTGGGCTATGTCTACGGCATCCTGCTCCTGCTGTGTATGTACGGCTCGGCGCTGTCCATGACCGTCGCCATCACGACCTACGCCTCGGCGCGGTCGGAGCGCGTGGAGAAGCGGCGCGGATGGTTCATTCTCGCGCTGGGAGCGCTGGGCTACGCCGCGAGCAGCGTCGGCTTCGGCGACCTCATCAGCGTCGTCTATCCGGTCTTCGGCTACTGCAGCAGCGTGTTCATCGTCTGCCTGCTCGTCCATGCCGCGCAGGTGCGAAAAAAAGAGCGAAATTTTTTTGAAAATGCAGGAACAAAAGAGGAAGAAATTTCGTCTTAAAAACAGCACAGAGAAATGGTTACATTTTGTATCCAAATTGTAACCATTTCGCAAAGACTTCTTAAGAAACCTGTGTTATACTGTATGAAGTGTATTACACACAGCAAATCCGGGAAAGGAAGAACAGCAACATGGAACAGACGATGGAACCCGTCGCGCAGACGACGCCGGCGCAGAGCGCCGTGGAAACGCCTACCCCTGCCGGCGCACCGGGCAGCGCACCAACGCCGCCGAAGAGCAGGAAGAAGCGCAAAAAGACCGTGCGGCGCATCATTGCCGCCGTATTGGTGCTTGCGATCTGCTTCACCCTCTTTAAGAAATTCGGAAAGAAGGATGGCGAGGCGGAGATCGGTACCGCCATTGTGGACTACGGCTCCATCACCTCGATGGTCAACGGCAGCGGTATGGTCAAGGCGAAGAAGAGCGAGAGCATCACGCTTGCGACCGCGGGCACCGTGGGCGACGTCTTCGTGACCGAGGGGCAGAAGGTCGCCGCGGGCGACCCGCTCTTCACCTATGATTCTCCCGATGCGGAGAAAAAGGTGCGCGAGGCAAAGACGAACATCGAGGGCTACCAGAAGCAGCTCAACGCGGCTTATAAAGACATTGCCAAGCTCAATCTGACCGCGCCCTACGCCGGCAAGCTCCTCGAGACCGTGAAGCTCACGGTCGGCGACGAGGTCGGCGCGCAGAAGGTCGCCACGCTCGTGGACGACACGCAGATGCGCCTCACGCAGTATTACAGCTACGCCTATCAGAGCAAGCTTTACGCCGGCCAGACCGTGCAGGTCTCCGTCCCCGCGCTGATGTCCTCGATCGACGGCAGGGTGGAGAAGGTACATATGGTCAAGCGTGTGACTGTCTCTTATACACATCTGACGCTGCCGACGACTTAATCGGAGCTGTTCAGCGTGGAGATCGTGGTCCCGAACGCAGGCGTGCTCGCCAAGGATATGGCGGCCTCCGCGACAGTGGTGGTGAACGGTGAGACCGTTTATCCCTACGAGGCGGGTAAGCTGGACTATTACCGCACGAGCGAGCTGAGCATTCCCGCCGGCACGGTCGTTGCGACGAATCTGATCGATTATCTCTCGGTCTCTGCCGGCGAGCCGCTGGTGCAGGTCAACGGCGAGAACACCGAGAACACCATCTTTGATCTGGAGCAGAGCCTGCAAAAGGCACAGAAGGAGCTGGAGGAGGCGGAAAAAAATGCCGCCTACGCAAACGCCGTTGCGCCCATTGACGGCATGGTCATCGGCTTGAGCATCACACCCGGGCAGGAGATCACCGCCAGCGCGACCGCGCTGACCATCTCCGATACGAACACCGTCACCATCAGCGCGACGGTGGACGAGCGCAACGTCAGCTACCTCAAGGTCGGCATGGGCGTCGATCTGAATCAATGGGGCAATCCGAGCTTCGGCACGATCAGCTCCGTGAGCCTCTCGAGCAGCGTGAATAACGGTGTCGCGACCTATCCCTTCACCATTGAGGCGGATAATGCGGACGGTACGCTGCAAATCAACAGCAACATCAACTATAACCTCACCGCCAGCCAGAGCGACAACTGCCTTGTTCTGCCCATTCAGGCCGTGCGCACGGTGGGACTTGAGGACGGTACGAGCGCTACGGTCGTCTATCTCAAGGCGGACAGCATGCCCGACAATGCCATCGAGCTGCCGTACTCCGACGAGACGATCCCCGAGGGCTTCTATCCCGTGCAGGTCGAGATCGGCATTCAGGACAACAACAATGTCGAGATCAAGTCCGGCGTGGAGCAGGGCGCGGAGGTCTTTACGCAGTATATGACCGGCTCCGCCACCAGCTGGGACAATTACGGCATGGTATATTGAGGATAGCGCCATGGCGAAATTGATCGAACTGCGAGACGTTTATAAGATCTACTCCGAGGGCCTTGAGAGCGAGGTCCGCGCGCTCGACGGCGTTTCGCTTACCATCGAAAAGGGCGAGTTTGTCGCCATCGTCGGTCAGTCCGGCTCTGGCAAATCGACGATGATGAACGTGCTCGGCTGCCTCGACGTGCCGACCTACGGCGAGTATCTGCTCGAGGGAACGGACGTGAGCGAGCTGAGCGATATGCAGCTCTCGCGCATCCGCAATAAGGAGATCGGCTTTATTTTCCAGCAGTATAACCTCATCCAGTCGCTCTCCGTGCAGGAGAACGTCGAGCTGCCGCTTGTCTATCAGGGCATCGGCATCGATGACCGGCACGAGCTTGCCGTCCACGCGCTCGAGCGCGTCGGCCTTGTTGACCGCCGCAGGAATAAGCCAACGCAGATGTCCGGCGGCCAGCAGCAGCGTGTCGCCATCGCCCGCGCCATCTCGACCCGCCCGCCCATCATCATGGCGGATGAGCCGACCGGCGCGCTGGACTCCAAAACGGGCCACGAGGTGCTGCAATTCCTCCAGCAGCTCAATAAGGAGGGCAGCACCGTCATTCTCATCACGCACGACAACGGCATCGCCGCCACCGCGCGGCGCTGCGTCCGCCTTGCGGACGGCAAGATCGTTGACGACCGGCAGCAGGAGGTGGATTGGCTGTGAACATTTTACAGGCCTTCAAAATGGCGTGGCGCTCCATCATCGGCAAGAAGGGCCGCAGCGCGCTGACGATCCTCTCCATCTTCATCGGCATTGCCGCCGTCATGACCATCGTTTCGGTCATGGAGGGCATGAAGGCACAGATGATGAAGCAATTTTCCGCGATGGGCGCGAACCGCGTTCAGGTGAGCATCTATTCATGGATGTACGACGCGGACGGCAACGACGTCAGCAAGGACTATTTCCCCGACCTTTACGAATACTGCCAAGGACTGAGGGAATATGTCATCGGCATTACGCCGAACGGAGGGGCGAACGCCACCGTGATCTACGGCACGAAGAACTCTTCCACGATGCAGACGGAGTATGACAAGCAGTGGAATCTCATCAGCGGTCCGCCGTCGCTCTACTACGGCTCCGACCAGTACAGCGCGTGCAACAATCTGACCGTTGCCAAGGGACGCGACCTTGCGTATCTGGACATTCAGAACTATAATCAGGTCTGCGTCATCGGCGCGGAGATGGCCAAGCAGTTTTTCGGCACGGTCGATCCGGTCGGCAAGACGCTCAAGGTCAACGGCAACAACTTCACCGTCGTCGGCGTTTACGCCGCGCGCGGCGATGAGGGCGACAACAGTATGAAGCAGATGGACAACATGGTCGTCTTTCCTTATACGGCGAGCCGCGTGCTCGGCGGCGCGCGCTTCACGGAATACATTGTCAAGGCGCGCGACAGCGAATCGGCGAACACCGCCATCGCCTACATCGGCGGCTTCCTCAAGGGACTTGTCCCGCAGGGCAGCGGCGATTACGAGGTGCGGGCGGCGGACTACTGGCAGCAGTACCAGAATGAGTCGTTCAACATGATCGGTATGGTGCTCGGCGGCATCGCGGCGATCTCGCTGCTCGTCGGCGGCATCGGCATCATGAACATCATGCTCGTCACCGTGACCGAGCGCACCCGCGAGATCGGTATTCGCCGCGCCATCGGCGCGCAGCGCTCGAGCATTGTTACCCAATTTTTGATCGAGGCAGGTATGCTCTGCGGCATGGGCGGCATCGTCGGCATCATCTTCGGCACGATCGGCAGCGTGGTGCTCGGACGCATCATCTACCAGCAAACGATCTATCCCGTGCCGTGGGTCACCATCGCAGCCTTCGCGCTGAGCGTTGCGCTGGGCGTGCTCTTCGGCAGTTATCCCGCCATCAAGGCATCGAAGCTCCAGCCCGTGGAAGCGCTGCGGGCGGAATGAGAGGAGAAAAACTATGAAAAAGAGAGTATTTTCCGCGCTGCTCGCGCTTGTGCTGACGCTCTCGGCGGTGGTGCTTCCCGCCTCGGCGGCAGGCAGCTTCTCCGATGTGTCGGACAAAAAGACGGCGCAGAACGTGGAGGTGCTGCGGCTGCTCGGCGTGGTCGAGGGCAACGGCATCGGGCAGTTCAATCCCTATGCGCAGCTCACCCGCGCGGAATTTTGCAAGATGCTGGTCACACTGATGGGCAGCAGCGATGTGCTGCGCTACAAAACGGTGACGATTTTCCCCGATGTGCGCGCGAGTCACTGGGCAGCGCGCTATGTCAATTATGCCGTGCGCGGCGAGAAGCTGCTGTCGGGTATGCCGGACGGCACCTTCCAGCCGGATCGCGCCATCAGCTACGGCGAGGCTGTGACCATTCTCATGCGCCTGCTCCGCACGGATGCGGACGCGGCCTCGGGCGGCATTTGGCCGGAGGGCTACATTGACCTTGCCAAGGCCTCCGGCGTGAGCGCGGGCGTGGAGCTCGCAGGCGGCGCGGCCATTTCCCGCGCGCAGGCGGCGCAGCTGTTCGTCAATGTGCTCGGCGCGAAGGCGACGAGCAGCAGCACCGATAAGGACGGTGAGACATCCACAACAACAAGGGTCTACAACCCTGCAAACTGTGTCTCGCGCGAGCGCGTAACGCTGATAGCCCTCAACGGCAATACCGCGCGGGTCTCCGGCGGGAAGAAGAACAGCTATGACCTTGTGCGCCCAAGCTCCGCCACGGTGCTCAACGGACTCAAGGGAGACCTGCTGCTCGACGCGGACGGCAAGGTGCTGACCTTTGTTCCCGTGGTAAGCAGCACGACAGGTGCGGCGGTGAGCAATGCGGCGGTTATTCTTTCGGCGGATAAGTCCACGAGCGGTATCAGTGCTTTGACGGGCGGCAGAACGGACTTCGCCGTTTACCGCAACGGCGTGCTCAGCTCCGTTTCCGCCCTGCGCAGAAATGATGTTGTTACCTATGACGCCTCGTCGAACACGCTTTATGCCTGCGATACGCGCGTGGCAGTGTATTATGAGGCCTGCGATCCCTCGCCCAGCGCGCCGAGCAGCATCACGGTGCTGAATGGAACGCAGTTCACTGTCCTGCCCACGGCACAGGAGAGCCTGAGCAAATTCAAGCCCGGCAAGACCATGACGCTTCTGCTCACAAGCGACGGCAGCGTGGCCGGCGCCGTGGACAGTGAGAACTCGGCCCGCGCGAATGCGGTCGGAGTTGTGGATTCCAACGGCAAGCTCCAAATGTTCTGCGGCAGCAGCATCATCGAGATTGCCGGGACCTACTCCGAATATAGTGGCAAGCTTGTCGGCATCTCTGCCTCCAAGGATAAGACGGTCAGCCTGTCGGCCAAATCCGGCGGTGCGAGCGGCAACCTGGATGTCCGCGAGGGAACGCTCGGCAGCAGAAAGCTCGCGGATAATGCGCTGATTTATGTGGACGGCGAGCTCAAGAGCCTCTCCGAGCTTACAGAGGTCATCATTCCGCAAAGCCAGATCATTTACGCCCGCACGAACAGCAGCGGCCAGATCGACCTGATCGCGCTGAGCGGCACGGGCGATGGTTCGACGCTTTATGGCCGCGTGATAAAGGCCGAGAGCAGACCGGACGGTTCGGATATCTCCGGCGGAACGATCTACAACCAGTTTATCACGATCGATCTCGGCGGAGGGAAGCCGATTGAAAAGAGAGGCGGCTATTCCGTTCAGGTCGGCGACTTTGTCGCGGCGGTTGCGGGAGAGAGCAGCTTCACATCTGTGGTCAATCTGACCAAGTTCAGCAAGGTCTCCACCTCCGCGTGGGTCGGCACAACGGCGATCAACTACGGCGGACGCACCTACAATGTGCCCTCCGGCGTTCTGATCTGGAACCGCGACGGCCAAAGCTGGTTCACCGGCGGCGTGGATGCGGCGATCAGCTACGGCGGGACGATGAACCTTTATGTAAAGGACGGCATCGTTCGCGCAATTGAGATCGGCGGTTGATCCTCCGGAACCAATATGACAAACAGGAAGCCCGCAGCTTTTGCTGCGGGCTTCCTGTTTGATTTGTAGCATTGCGTCAGGATGTATTAGAGCATCATCGCCAGCAGGCGCGGCGTCACATAGGTCTCGATGAGCGCCGCCGCGGCGAGCAGCGGCAGAATGACATAGAGGAAGAGCGTCGAGACCTCAGAGAGCGTCCGCAGGATACGGACCTCCTTGTCTCCGCGCACGCGCGCGGTCACGCGCGAGCAGAGGTACAGTCCCGCCGCGCAGAAGAGCACGAGCGCGGGCAGCTCAAAGATGCCGTGGGGGAGGATGCCGACGAGGTAGACGCCAAGGCTTGAGCCACTGCGTACATAGTACGCGCCCAGCGCGCCGATCAGGAAGAAGTTGAAGCCGAGCGGGAAGGCCGCAAGATAGGCAAAGGGGACAAGACCCCAGAGGATCGCCGAGAATGCGGCGGTGAGGTTGTTGGCAAAAATAGCGGCCGCCATGTCCCGCGTCTCGGTGACGGAGCTGAGACCGGCGCTGTCGATCGCCTGCTCGAGCACGCCCATGACGTGATCGGTCAGCTGTGGAAAGAACCACGCGGCGGCGAAGCCGATGAGCGTGAGCAGCGGCGCGACGATGGCGGCACGGCGCGCCTCCTCGCCGTAACCGTTCCGCCACGCCTCGCAGAGCGTGCGCCGGAGGTAGGAGCTGAGTTCGTTCATCCGCCGAGCTTTTCAATGCCGCACTTCACGCGGCGGATCGTCTCGTCCTTGCCGAGAATTTTGCAGATCTCAACCGCACCGCCGGGGGTGACGAGCTTACCGGCGCAGGCGATGCGCAGGGGCCACATGAGCGTGGCGTTCTTCACGCCCAGCTCCTCCGCGAACGCGATGAGCATATCGTGGATGCCGTCGGTGGACCAGTCGTTCAGCGCCTCGAGCTTTGGGAGAACCTTCTGCAGCATCTCGAGCGACACCGCAGCGTCGGTCTTGGACTTTTTGTTCGTGTAGAACGCGAGGTCGTAGTCGGGGAGAGCGTCGAAGAAATCGACCTTCTCGGGGATGTCGGTGAGCCTTTCGCAGCGGGCTTGCAGCAGCGCCGCAATCTCGGAAGCGGAGTACGCCTCGTTCTTCACGCTCTGGCGGATGAACGGCTCGGCGGCTCTGGCGAAGTCCTCGGGCGCCATATTGCGGATATAGTTGGCGTTGAAGTAGGTGAGCTTTTCGATGTCAAAAATGGCGGGAGACTTGGAGATGCCCGCGATGTCGAAGGCCTCGGCCAGCTCGGACATGGTGAAGAACTCCTGCTCGGCGCGCTCGCCGCGCGGCGACCAGCCGAGGAGCGCCACATAGTTGAGAATGGCGGGCGTCAGGAAGCCCTGCGCCTTGAGGTCCTCATAGCTCGGGTCGCCGTGGCGCTTGGACATTTTGTGCTGGCTGTCGCGCATGACGGGGGAGCAGTGGACATAGGTCGGGACCTCCCAGCCGAACGCCTCGTAGAGCAGGTTGTACTTCGGCGCGGAGGAAAGGTACTCGCTGCCGCGGACCACATGAGTGATGCCCATGAGATGATCGTCGATGACGTTGGCGAAGTTGTAGGTCGGCAGGCCGTCGCGCTTCAAAAGCACCTGATCGTCAAGCGTCTTGTTCTCCACCGTGATGTCGCCGAAGATGGCGTCGTGGAAGGTGGTGGTGCCCTCCTTGGGGATGCGCTGGCGGACGACGTAGGGCTCGCCGGCGGCGACGCGGGCCTTTGCTTCCTCAAGCGGCAGGTCGCGGCAGGGATCGTCCGCGCGGTCGAACTCGCCGGAATCCTCGGCGCTCTCCGTCTTTTCGCAGAAGCAGTAATAGGCGCCGCCGCGCTCGACGAGCAGCTCGGCGTATTTGCCGTAGGTGTCGCGGCGCTCGGACTGGATGTAGGGAGCCACGGGGCCGCCGACGTCGGGGCCTTCGTCGTGGTCGAGTCCGCACTCGGCCAGCGTGCGGTAGATGACGTCGGTCGCGCCCTTGATGAGGCGGCCTTGGTCGGTATCCTCGATGCGGAGGATGAAGGTGCCGCCCGCGTTGCGCGCGATGAGCCAGGTGTAGAGCGCGGTGCGCAGGTTGCCGACGTGCATATAGCCGGTGGGGGAGGGAGCGAAGCGCGTGCGGACCTTGCCGTGCGGGATCTTCGCCTCCATCTCGTTGAAGTACGTCATATCAAGGGACATGGGGTGACCTCCTGAAGCAAAAATTTCAGTGTTCTTCAGTTTACATTTTGTGCCCGCGCTTGTCAAGGTTCTCTTGTCTTTTTAGAATAAGTGTGGTATGATATCAAATTGAGAATATAGGCACTTCCCGCGCCCTGTGCGCCAATCACGATAGAAACGAGGAAAAACATTATGGAAGCAAACGCTCCGGTCAAAAAGAGAATTTTCAGCGGCATCCAGCCCAGCGGCGAGCTGACGCTCGGCTCCTACATGGGAGCCATCAAGAACTGGGTGAGCCTGCAGGACGAATACGACTGCCTGTACTGCATCGTGGATATGCACGCCATCACCGTGCGCCAGAATCCCGCCGACCTGCGCCGCCGCTCGGTCAACCAGCTCGCGCAGTACATCGCCTGCGGGCTTGATCCCGCGAAGAACATCATGTTCATTCAGAGCCATGTGCCCCAGCACGCGGAGCTCTCGTGGGTGCTCGGCTGCTACACGCAGTTCGGTGAGCTGAGCCGCATGACGCAATTCAAGGACAAGGCCGCCAAGCACGCGGACAACATCACCGCGGGCCTTTTCACCTACCCGGTGCTGATGGCGGCGGATATTCTTGTCTATCAGGCCGACCTCGTGCCGGTCGGTCAGGATCAGAAGCAGCACGTCGAGCTCTGCCGCGACATCGCGCAGCGCTTCAACGGCGTGTACGGCGACACCTTCACGCTGCCCGAGCCGTTTATCCCGAAGATGGGCGCGCGCGTGATGAGCCTCGGCGACCCGACGAGCAAGATGTCCAAGTCCGACCCCGACGGCTGCGTTTACATGATGGACAAGCCCGAGGATATCATGCGCAAGTTCAAGCGCGCGGTGACGGACTGCGACGCCTGCGTGAAGTTCGATAAAGAGAATAAGCCCGGCATTTCCAACCTGCTTTCCATCTACTGCGCCGCGACCGGCAAGACCGTCGCCGAGGCGGAGGTTGAGTTTGCCGGACAGGGCTACGGCATCTTCAAGCCCGCCGTGGCCGAGTCGGTCATCGAGCTGCTGCGCCCCATCCGCGAGGAGGCTGAGCGCCTGACGGCGGACAAGGCATACCTTGAGAGCGTTTACAAGGACGGCGCGCAGAAGGCGTCCTACCTCGCGGAAAAGACGCTGCGCAAGGTCTACAAGAAGGTCGGCTTCGTCGCCAGGTAAGAGGGAACATGGATATTCAGAAAGAGCTTTTGCTTTGGGTGGGCGCCGCGCTCGTGTGCGCGATGGTCGTGAGCTTCATCATGTGCCCGCTCGTGAAGTCGTTTGCCTATAAGATCGGCGCGATCGACGTGCCGAAGGACAGCCGCCGGATGCACAAGAAGCCGGTGCCGCGGCTGGGCGGGCTTGCGATCTTCCTCGGCTTCATGGTCAGCATCCTGCTCTTTGTCCACATCGACCACCAGATGAAGGGCATCCTGCTCGGAGCAGTCATCATCGTGGTGCTCGGCGTGGTGGACGATATGACGCCGCTGCGCGCGAAGTTCAAATTCCTCGTGCAGATCTGCGCGGCGCTGGTCGCTGTGTACCACGGCGTGGTGATCGAGATCCTGACGAACCCCAACGTCTTTTCCGACGCGCCCTACTGGTCGCTCGGCTGGATGAAGTATCCCGTGACGGTGCTGTGGATCGTCGGTGTGACGAACGCCGTGAACCTCATCGACGGGCTCGACGGTCTGGCCAGCGGCGTTTCGACCATCAGCGCGATGACGATGCTCGTCATTGCCATTCTTGTCTCCGAGCAGCAGGTCGCCATCGTGATGGCGGCGCTCGCGGGCGCGTGCCTCGGCTTCATGCCGTACAATAAGAACCCGGCGAAGATGTTCATGGGCGACACCGGCTCGACCTTTTTGGGTTACATTTTAGCGACCTATTCCATTCAGGGCCTCTTTAAGTATTACGCTATCGTTTCGTTCGCGGTGCCGTTTCTGGTGCTTGGACTGCCGATCTTCGACACGGCCTTTGCCATCGTGCGCCGCGTGGCGCGCGGGCAGAGCCCCATGACGCCGGACCGCGGGCACATCCACCACCGCATGATGGATATGGGACTCAACCAGAAGCAGACGGTGGCGGCGCTGTATGTGGTGAGCAGTCTGCTGGGACTGTCCGCCGTCGTGCTCACGACGAGCGGCGAGCTGAAGGCAATGCTGCTGCTCCTTACGCTCGCGGCGGTGGCCTATGTCGCCTCGCGCGTCATTTTCCCGCGCGAGATCGCGGAGACCGCCCACGAAAAGGAACTGGAGCAGGAGGAAATGCAGGCAAAGCCTGCCGCGCCTGCGCCGGAGGAGAAGGAAGAAAAGCATGAAGAAAATTAAAGTGATGAGCGTCTTCGGCACGCGGCCGGAGGCGATCAAGATGGCTCCGCTCGTCAAGGAGCTCGCGCGGCGCGAGGGCATCGAGAGCCTTTGCTGCGTGACGGCGCAGCACCGCGAGATGCTCGACAGCGTCATGCAGGTCTTTGGCCTCAAGGCGGACGCCGACCTCGACATTATGACCCCGCGCCAGACGCTCTCGACCATCACCTGCAAGTGCCTGACCGGTATGGACGAGGTCATCGACTGCTTTGCGCCCGATATGATCCTTGTCCACGGCGATACCTCCACGACTTTTGCCGGCGCGCTCTCGGCCTTTTACCACAAGGTGAAGATCGGCCACGTCGAGGCGGGGTTGCGCACCTACGATAAGTATTCGCCCTATCCCGAGGAGATGAACCGTCAGCTCGTCACGCGGCTCGCCGACCTTTATTTCTGCCCCACGGAGAATAACCGCGCGAACCTTGCACGCGAGAGCGTGACCGAGGGCGTGTTCGTCACCGGCAACACGGTCATTGACGCTTTGAAAACAACGGTACGCAAGGACTATCGCTTTACGACAGAACTGCTCAACGAGCTGGACTACGCGAGCAGGAAGGTCATCCTTGTGACCTGCCACCGGCGCGAGAATTACGGACAGCCGATGGAGGACATCATGTCCGCGCTCGCAGAGCTTGCCGGGACGCACCCGGAGGCGGAGCTGGTCTATCCGGTGCATCTCTCTCCGGTGGTGCAGGAGTGCGCCCACCGGTATCTGGACGGCATCGGGAACGTACACCTGATCGCGCCGCTGAGCGCGGACGAGATGCACAACCTGATGGCGCGCTGCTATATGGTCATGACCGACTCCGGCGGCTTGCAGGAGGAGGCCCCGGCGCTCGGCAAGCCGGTGCTTGTCCTGCGGCGCGAGACGGAGCGCCCCGAGGCGGTCGCCGCCGGCACGGTGAAGCTCGCGGGCGTGGAGCGTGACGCGATCCTTGCGCTGGCAAACGAGCTGCTGAACGATCCCGCCGCCTACGCGGCGATGGCTCGCGCGGTCAATCCCTACGGCGACGGTCACGCCTGCGCGCGCATCGCGGACGCGATCGAATGGTACTTCGGCCTGCGCGCGGAGCGGCCGGAGGATCACAGGGCTTAAAGGACTGCGGCGGAAAGGAGGCGGCAGGATGGGAAAACAGAAAATGACGCCGATCGGCATCGCGTGCATCCTGCTGGTCCTGCTCGTTGTCGCCTTTATGGTGCGCGGCAGTCTGCGCGAGCCGGAGAAGATCGTGCTGCCGCCGGAGCCGAGCACAACGGAGCCGAGCGGCCCCACCGTGGACAACGAGGCCGTTGACCGCGTGGAGGTCCGGCCCGACACAGTGCAGAGCGCCATTGAGGTGCTCGCGCGCCCGCGCGTTTACACGCGCACCATCACGGTCGAGCGCTACTGGAGCGGCGGCAGCGGCGTGAGCGTCATCACGGTGGCGGCCGCGGACGGCTGGCTGCGGCTCGACGTCACGGAGACGGACGGGCAGACCCGCCATGTCATCACCGGCGATGATGCGGTCTACATCTGGTACGGCAGCAGCCGAAAGGTCTATTCCGGCGCCTCCGCGCTCACGCAGGACGCGGAGCAGGGAATATTGACCTATGAGGACATCCTCGCGCTGCCGCCGGAGCGCATCGCGGCGGCGGATTACCGCGCGCTCGAGGGTGTGAACTGCATCTATGTGGAGACCGAGCCCGACGACGCGGGCTATGTTGAGCGCTACTGGGTCAGCGTAAGCTCCGGGCTGCTTGCCGCGGCGGAGCGCGAATGCGACGGCGCGGTCGTCTACCGCATGGCGGCGCTGACGGTCAGCTACGACGGCGTGGACGCGGAGGACTTTACGCTGCCGAACGGCACAGTGCTCTATGAGCCGGTCGTTGCCGCGGCCAAGGAGATAAGCGAAAACGACTGACCGGCGGTCAGTCGTTTTTTCATAGAATGAGCAGCAATCCGAGAGCGATGAGCAGCTCGTCGTCCGCCTTTTCCTCAAAGAGAAAGAAGAGCAGGAGCAGCAGCATCAGGTCCGCGCCGTCGAGATCCTGCAAATGGAGCTTTTCCAAAAGACTGTCGAGAAACGGAATGCCCTCGCGGAACGCGCCGCTGTCGGCCTCCGGTCCGCCGCCGTTCGGCGGGGGAGGAGGCGTATCCCGCGGCGGCTCCCTTGGGGAAGGCTCGCGATGCGGAGGCGGCGGTCGGCGTGGCTCCTCCTGCGGGACGCAGGTGTAAACGCCCTGATCGTTGCGCAGATAACGATTGTACACGGCTACTCCTCCCGCGTCGTCAGAAATACCTTGGCCAGATGGATGAGCTTGGCGAGCTGCGCTGCCCGCGCGACCTTGTCGCGCCGCTTGTCGCGCAGAAAGGGCTGCAGCGCGTAGAGGAGCGCGGAGGTCTCGCTGCTCTCGTTCCGGTTCATCTGGCTCAGCACCGGCAGGAGCCGCGATAAAAGCGCGGGGTCCAGCCCGCCGGTGAGCTGTGAGAGCATGGCATTCAGGTCGCCCGCACTCGGCATGGCATTTCCGGCCGCTGCTCCGCTCTGCGGCGGAGGAGGCGAAGCCGCGCTCCCGCTGTCCGCCGCTCCCGCACCTGACTGCGACAGGCTCTGCGCGAGCTGCATGACCTGCGCCATCGCGTCCTGGTTAGAGAGCAGACTATTGAGTTTGTCTTCCAGCTCGCTCATGCGGCCTGCCCTCCGTTTCGCTTATTTTTTCGCGCTCTCGCTGATGCGGCTCATCACCGCCATGCCCTCGGGGCTCTGCATCAGGCTCGAGAGCATTGCCGCGAGCTCCTTGGTGTTGCCCATCGCGGCGCTCTGCGCCGCGCGATTGAGCGCCGCGCCGCCGTCCTGGCGGGTGAGCATCTGCATGAGCTTCTGTCCGTCGCCGGATTGCAGGAGCGATTGTGCCATGGCGGGATTCCTGCGGAATTTTTCAATGAGCTGAGCGGTATTTTGATCCATGTCCGTGCCTCCGTTCCGATTCGTTCAAAGCAGTATATGAGCGGGAACGAAAAAACGTGCCTGCGAAATCGCAGACACGCTTTCCGGTTTTCTGTTTTATGCCTTCTTGCTCTGCGCCTTCCCGAAGTCGCAGTCGGCGCGCAGCGGGCAGCCGTCGCAGTTCGCCTTGCGGGCGGTGCAGCGGTCGCGGCCGAAGAGCACCATGCGGTGGCAGAAATCACTCGACTCCTCCGGCGGGAGGACGGCGCGCAGCTGCTTTTCCACGCTCAGCGGGTCCTTACTGCCGTCGGTGAGGCCGAGGCGGCCCGTGATGCGGATGCAGTGCGTGTCGCAGACGTAGGCGGGCTGGTGGTAGATGTCGCCGAGAATGAGGTTCGCGGTCTTGCGTCCGATGCCGGGGAGACTCGTCAGCTCCTCCATCGTGCCGGGGACCCTGCCGCCGTACTTTTCAAGGAGAATTTTCGCGCACTCGACGAGGTCTTTGGACTTGGTATTGTAAAAGCCGCAGGACTTGATGGCTTCGCCGACCTCTTCATAGCCGGCGTTGGCGAACGCCTCGAGCGTCGGGAACCTTGCGTACAGCGCGGGGGTGACCATGTTCACGCGCGCATCGGTGCACTGGGCGGAGAGCCGCACGGCGAAAAGCAGCTCATAATCCTTTTGGTATTGCAGCGAGCACAGGGCGTCGGGGTAGAGCTTCTTCAGCGCCTCGATGATGCGGCGGACAGCGGCTTTGGATTTCATGGGGCGACCTCCCAAATCATTCTTGCCAAAAGCATACCACACATTTCCCGAAAAATCGACAGAAAAAGTGTGGGCAAACGAGAAAAAATATGCTATGATAAAAGCAACGGGGAAATGGAGGTGCCGCCATGCGCTTACTCTTCAAGCAGCGCTTTTTTTCATGGTTCGACAGCTATGACATTTATGACGATAACGGTGCGACGGTCTTCACGATCGAGGGCAAGCTCGCGTGGGGCCATTGCTTACATATCCTCAACGCCGCCGGCGAGCACATCGGCACAGTGCAGCAGCGTGTGCTGACCTTCCTGCCGAAATTTGACCTGTATGAATTCGACCGCTGCATCGGCACGATCAAAAAGGAATTTACGTTTTTTGTGCCGCATTTCACCGTGGAGGGCAGCGATTGGGCGGTCGAGGGGCAGTTCATGGAATGGGATTACACCATCGTCAGCGCCTCGCGCGGCACGGTCGCGACGATCGGCAAGGAGCTGTTCCACTGGACGGACACCTACGTCATCGACGTGGCGGACCCCGCCGACGCGCTGCACGCGCTGATGGTCGTGCTGGCCATCGACGCGGAGAAATGCAGCCGCAGCAGCTGAGGAGGGGAGAGCATGAGCACAAGACCGCTTGCGGACGAAATTCGCCCGCAGAGCCTGGACGAGGTCGTGGGCCAGCGCCATCTGATCGGACCGGGTGGCGTGCTGCGCCGTCTGATCGACGCGGGCACGAGCGCGAACATGATCTTCTACGGTCCCTCCGGCACGGGAAAAACGACCATCGCCAACATCATCGCCAACAAGACGAATAAAACGCTCTACCGGCTCAACGCGACGACCGCGAGCTTACAGGATGTGAAGGATATCATCGCGAGCGTCGGCACGCTGATGGCGCCCGGGGGCATCCTGCTCTATCTCGACGAGATCCAGTATTTCAACAAAAAGCAGCAGCAGAGCCTGTTGGAGTTCATGGAGAACGGCTCCATCACGCTCATCGCGTCCACGACGGAGAATCCGTTTTTCTATGTTTACAACGCGCTGCTCTCGCGCTCGACGGTGTTCGAGTTCAAGCAGGTCGAGCCGCGCGAGCTGCTGCCCGCCGTTGAGCGGGCGCTCGGCATCCTCAAGGAGCGCAGCCCGCTCCCGCTTGCGTGGGAGGAGGGCGTGCCCATGCAGATCGCCACGCAATGCGGCGGCGATGTGCGCAAGGCCATCAACGCCTGCGAACTGCTTTATGAGGCGGCGGAGACAAAGGACGGCGAGCTTCTGCTGACAAGCGAAGACGCCTTACAGGTGGCGCAGCGCAGCGCGATGCGCTACGATAAGGGCGGCGACGCGATGTACGACATGGCGTCGGCGCTGATGAAGTCGCTGCGCGGCAGCGACCCGGACGCGGCGCTCCATTACCTTGCGCGCTTCCTTGAGGCAGGCGACCTCGTGACGCCCTGCCGCCGGCTTTTGTGCTCGGCGAGCGAGGATATCGGCATGGCATACCCGCAGGCGGTCGCCATCGTGAAGGCCTGCGTGGATACCGCGATGCAGCTGGGACTTCCCGAAGCGCAGCTGCCGCTGGCGCAGGCAGCGATCCTGCTTGCCACCGCGCCGAAATCCAACAGCGTGGTCGAGGGCATCAACGCGGCGTGGGCCGACGTCAGGCACGGCAGGACCGGCGATATTCCGCGCGAGCTGCAAAACGTTCACGCGGACTCTACGGGCCTCGAGCGCAAGCAGGGCTACAAGTACCCGCACGAGTTCCCGAACCATTGGGTGAAGCAGCAATACCTGCCCGACCCGATCAAAAACGCGGTCTACTATCGCTACGGCGACAATAAGGTCGAGCAGGCCGCGGCGAAATACTGGGAGGCGATCAAGAATGCCGATGGACATTAGGCTCCGTGACAGGGTCGAAATGAAAAAGCCGCACCCCTGCGGCGAGAAGATCTTTGAGATCACACGCGTGGGTATGGACGTGAAGCTCAGATGCACCGGCTGCGGCCATGAGGTGATGCTGCCGCGCGCCAAGGCAGAGAAGGGCATTAAGAAGATTCTCGAACGGGAGGAGAAAGCCGATGAATAAGAAAACGCGCGCGATGGCGCTCATTCTGGTGGTCGTGATGATCGTCTCGCTGCTCGCGAGCATGGTCATTCCGTTTCTTGTATAATGAGAATTGAATGCAGGGCCGTCCGTACATTTTGTGCGGACGGCCCTGTTTCGTCCTTTTTCCGCGTCCGCGCTGTGGTATGCTGACGGCATGGAGGGGGGTGACCGGCATGGTGGTCTACTGGGATCTTGCGGCGCTGGTGAACGGCGCGGCGGACTATCTGCTGCTGCTGTCGGCGGCGCGGCTCGCGGGGCGGACGGTGCCGCGGCTGCGGCTCCTCGGTGCGGCTGCCTTCGGCGCGGCCTACGCCGTGCTCCGGCTTGTTCTGCCGTGCTCGCCGTGGCTGGCCGCTGCGGCGTTCGTCGGGATGGCGCTGCTCGCCTTCCGCGGCACGGGGCGGGCATTCAAGCTGGGGCTGCTGACGCTGCTGCTCTCCTGCGCTCTCGGCGGAGGCGTGCTGCTGCTCGGTCAGTGCTGCGGCTCGCTCGGGCGCATCGCGCGCGGCGTGATCTTTGCGCAGCTTCCGTGGGGCGTGCTGCTCGGCGCGATGGGCGTGACCTATCTGCTGCTCTCGACTGTTTTTCGCGGCGGAGCGCGGCACGACGGCGGGGAGTTGCTGCGCGTAAGGCTCACGCGCGGCGGGAAGACCGTCACGCTTCGACTGCTGCACGACAGCGGCAATCTGCTCACCGATCCCCTCACTGGGGAGAGCGTTCCGGTCATCGGGCAGAGCGCCCTGCGCGCGCTGCTGCCGGAGCGCGAGGAGGGTTACATAACGCTTTCCTGCACGACAGCGGGCGGCAGCGGGGTGCTGCGGGCGTTTTACTGCGACAGCGTTCGCGTGAACGGCAGGGACTTGGGACGGCGGCTGGTCGCCGTTTCGCCGGACATTTACGGCGACAGCGGCTTTCAGGGCGTATGGCGCATGGAGGAACAGGAGGGGGCACATGAGTTGGTTCAGGCGGCTTTGGGATAGGCTCTGCGCGCGGCTTGCACGGTGCGGCCTGCTGCCGCGCGCGGGGATCTTCTACATCGGCGGCAGCGACACGCTCCCGCCGCCGCTCTCACGCGACGTGGAGGCGCAGATGATTGCGCGGCTCGACGAGGGCGACTTTGAGGTGCGGCAAATTCTCATCGAGCACAACCTGCGGCTCGTCGCCTACATTGCCCGTCGCTTTGACAACACTGGCATCAACATCGAGGACCTTATCTCCATCGGCACCATCGGCCTCATCAAGGCCATCAACACCTACCGCAGCGACAAGAACATCAAGCTCGCGACCTATGCCTCGCGCTGCATCGAGAACGAAATACTCATGTATCTGCGCAAAAACGCCAATCAGAAGGCGGAGGTCAGCTTCGACGAGCCGCTCAACACGGACTGGGATGGCAACGAGCTGCTGCTCTCGGATATTCTCGGCACGGACGGCGACACGGTGCTTCGCCCCATCGAGGACGACGTGGACCGCCAGCTGCTGACGACCGCGGTCAGCCGACTTTCCGAGCGCGAGCGCGAGATCATCACGCTGCGCTTCGGCCTCGGCGGGCGGGAGGAAAAGACGCAGAAGGAGGTCGCCGACTACCTCGGCATTTCGCAAAGCTACATCTCAAGACTGGAAAAGCGTATCATCGCGCGGCTCAAGCGCGAGATCCTCAAGATGTCTTGACAAATCGGTCAATATTGCATATAATAACAGCCGAAAATGCAAGGAAGCGGAAGAGTACGCAGCTCACGAAGCACAGAGAGAGGGCGGATGGTGCAAGTCCCTCGTGAGCGGGCCGCCGAAGTCACCGCGGAGCAGCCGGGCTGAACGATGCAGTAGGCCGGACGGGAACTCCCGTTACAGAGTCGCGAGTGTCCGCCGACCGGGCGGGAATTCAGGTGGTAACACGGACTTTTTGGTTCGCCCTGAGCAGAAATGCTCAGGGCGTTTTTCTTTGAAAGGAAGGCTCTATGGACTACTTTGTGCTGCGCTTTGACCACAGCTACCGGAAGGAGGATTTCCGTGCGCTGAGCAAGCTCGCAGGTAAGACAACGCGCAAATGGAGCAGCCGCATCATTTCCGTATTCGGCTTCGCGGTTGGACTGTTTGCGTTCCTTTCCGGCATCCTGATGCTGTGGTCAGACCGGGAAATATCCGATCTTACCGCAACGCTGCTGCTCTTTGGCGGGCTGTGTTTGGTGCTCGGCTTTTTCCGCAACCGCCTGAACGCATGGGGGGCGAGAAAGCAGTCGCTTCAGGTCGAGAATCTGACCATAAAATTCAGCGACGAGGGGCTGGCGCAGAGCAGCAGCAAAGCCGCGGCATCGGTGCCGTATCATGCGTTCGAGCGCTTGTATCACTATCGGGACCGCTATTTCCTCTTTGTGGACAAGCTGCACGCCTATATCCTGCCGGAGGATCGCTTTGTGGTCGGCGACAGTGCGGATTTCCGCGCGTTCATCGAGGCCAAGACCGGCAAAACGGTGGAATATATCTGAGCGAAAATCAAAACGATAACAGGAGAGAGAAGATGAAATTCGTATTTGAAGCCAAGGCGAGCGACTACGATCTCGCCGCCGAGCAGGAGATCCTGCTGCGCCACGTCAGCAACCGCAAGCGCAACTGGACGAGGGCTGTCATACTGTGCGCGGCGACGGTCGTGCTGTGTGTCCTGATCGTCGTATTCCGGCATAAGGACATGACGGAGGCCGTGCAGGTCGCGGCGCTGGTCGTCGGCGTGATCCTGTTCCAGCAGGGCTATCTGGACTACACGAGCGGCAACCCCAAGGCGTTTCTCAAGCTGCTCTACCGTGGGCGGAGGGATCAGACCTATGCCGACCTGAATAAGGTACTGCGCATTGAGATCACCGAGGACAGCCCCGCCGTTGAAATTTACAACGAGGACGGCAAGGCCGGCGAGTGGGACTTTCAAAATCTCAACCGCGTGACCGAGAGCGACCGCATTTTTGAGCTTTGCCGCGGCGGCGGGCGCTCCAGACAATACCTTGCGCTGCCCAAGGACGCGCTCCGCGAGGGCACGGTCGAGGAGTTCCGCAGCTGCATGGATCGCTGGCTCAAGGGCGATAAGACCGTGGAATACTACGACATTTCCGAGCGCCGCCAAAAGCAGCTCATGAAGGCCAAGTATCAGCTTTTCAAGCATTAAAAATCAGAAATTCACCATAAAGATAGGAGAAAACCAATGAAAGAGCTACCGAAAGTGTATGAGCCCCAGCAGGTTGAGGGCCGCATCTACCGGATGTGGATGGATCACGATTGCTTCAAGGCGACCCCGGACCCCGACAAGAAGCCGTTTTCCATCGTCATGCCGCCACCGAACGTCACCGGCCAGCTGCACATGGGCCACGCGATGGATGCGACGCTGCAGGACATCCTGACCCGCTTCAAGCGGATGCAGGGCTATGAGGCGCTGTGGCTCCCCGGCACCGACCACGCGGGCATCGCCACGCAGATCAAGGTCGAGGAGGAGCTGCGCACCAAGGAGGGCCTGACCCGCTACGACCTCGGCCGCGAGAAGTTCCTTCAGCGCGTGTGGGAATGGAAGGAAAAGTACGGCAACCGCATCGTCGAGCAGCAGAAGAAGATGGGCGCGAGCTGCGACTGGTCCCGCTCCCGCTTCACGATGGACGAGGGCTGCTCCAGGGCCGTGCGCGAGACCTTCTGCGAGCTGTACGATAAGGGCCTCATTTATAAGGGCAGCCGCATCATCAACTGGTGCCCGCATTGCCTGACGGCGCTCTCCGACGCGGAGGTCGAGTACGTCGATAAGCCCGGTCACCTCTGGTATATCCGCTACCCGCTCGCCGACGGCAGCGGCGACATTGTCGTCGCTACCACCCGTCCCGAGACGATGATGGGCGATACCGGCGTCGCGGTCAACCCCGAGGACGAGAAGTTCAAGCACCTCATCGGCAAGAAGTGCATCCTGCCGATCATGAACCGCGAAATTCCCATCGTGGGCGACGAATACTGCGAGATCGGCTTCGGCACGGGCGCGGTCAAGATGACCCCCGCCCACGACCCGAACGACTTCGAGGTCGGCCTGCGCCACAACCTTGAGGTCATCCGCGTTATCGCCGACGACGGCACCATCAACGAAAACGGCGGCCCCTACAACGGCATGGACCGCTACGAGTGCCGCAATGCCATCGTCAAGGACCTTGAGGAGCAGGGCTACCTCGTTAAGACCGAGCCGTACTCCCACAACGTCGGCACCTGCTACCGCTGCCACAACGATGTCGAGCCCCTCATCTCCGCACAGTGGTTCGTGAAGATGGAGCCGCTTGCCAAGGAGGCCATCCGCGTCGTGCAGGACGGCACCATCAAGTTTGTGCCCGAGCGCTTCACCAAGACTTATATCAACTGGATGGAGAATGTGCATGACTGGTGCATCTCCCGCCAGCTGTGGTGGGGTCACCAGATCCCCGCGTGGTACTGCGACGACTGCGGCCACATCAATGTCAGCCGCGAGGACCCAAGCAAGTGCGAAAAGTGCGGCAGCACACACCTCACCCGCGAGGAGGATGTGCTCGACACCTGGTTCTCCTCCGCGCTCTGGCCGTTCTCCACGCTCGGCTGGCCCGATCTGGACTCCGCCGACCTCAAGTATTGGTATCCCACGTCCGTCATGGTCACGGGCTACGACATCATCTTCTTCTGGGTCGCGCGCATGATCTTCTCCGGCATGGAGCAGATGAAGAAGGAGCCATTCAAGACGGTGTTCATCCACGGCCTCGTCCGCGACGACAAGGGCCGCAAGATGTCCAAGTCCCTCGGCAACGGCATCGACCCGCTGGAGATGGCGGAGAAGTACGGCGCGGACGCGCTGCGCTTCAACCTCATCACCGGCAACTCTCCCGGCAACGACGCGCGCTTCTACGTTGAGAAGTGCGAGGCCATGCGCAACTTCGCCAACAAGATCTGGAACGCGAGCCGCTTCGTGATGATGAACCTCACCATCGACCATGTCGAGCTGCCCGAGCAGCTGGAGCTGGAGGATAAGTGGGTGCTGAGCAAGCTCAACACGCTCGTGAAGGAAGTCACCGACAACATGGACGCCTTTGAGATCGGCGTCGCGTCCGCAAAGGTCTACGACTTCATCTGGGACACCTACTGCGACTGGTTCATCGAGCTGTGCAAGGCTCGCCTGACCGGCGACGACGAGTGCGCGAAGATCAACGCGCAGAACGTGCTGTGCTATGTGCTGATCGAAACGCTCAAGTTGCTGCATCCGTTCATGCCGTTCATCACCGAGGAAATTTATCAGGCGCTGCCGCATACGGCAGAGGATAAAGGCGAGTTCATCATGCTGCAGAAGTGGCCGGAGTACCGCGACGAGCTCAGCTTCCCGCGGGAGGAAGAGGCGATGGGGCTCATCATCGACGCCATCACCGCCATCCGCGCCCACCGCAACGAGATGAATGTCGCACCCTCGAAGAAGGTGCATTACACCATCGCCACCGCGCACGCGGACACCTTTGCGCGCGGCATTTCGTTCTTCAAGCGCCTTGCCTCCGCGAGCGATGTGACCGTTGCCGACGCGAATATCCCCACGCCGGACGGTTCGATCGAGGTCGTGACCCATGCCGCGCGTGTGCTGATGCCGCTCGCTGAGCTGGTGGACTTCGAGAAGGAGCTGGCCCGCATCGCCAAGGAAAAGGCGAACGCGGAAAAGCAGCTCGCCGGCATTGAGAACAAGCTCTCGAATCAGGGCTTTATCGCCAAGGCACCCGAGGCCGTCGTCAACGGCGCTCGCGAGGACGCGGCCAAGCTCCGCGCTCTCATCGAGAAGCTCGACGCCTCCGCCGCCGCGATGAAGAAGTAAAAGGTCATGAAAAAGCACCGATGCAGGAGGTCCTGCGTCGGTGCTTTTTCCATACAGATGGAAACTATTTCTTTTTCAGCTCTCGGATACACATGACAACGATATAGATCAGATAACCCAGGAAAATAACGACTGCGGGAAGGATCATAACGGCAAAAAAGAAGGCTGCGACGGATTGCATGAGCGCCTGATAGACGAGCTCTCCCATAAAAGTTCCTCCTCTCAAATTCCGGATTGTCTATGATATTTTTATGGTAGCAGAGAGATGTGAGATAGTCAACGGCAAAGTGAGGGCTTTTCAAGTCCCCGTTCTTTTGTTATACTTACCTTATTATCAAAGGAGGGTGACATCTATGCAGAAGATCGAATTCGGCTCCACCGGCCTTGTGATCGAAAAGAACGGCTTCGGCTGCCTGCCCATTCAGCGCATCAGCGAGACGGAGGCGGTGAAGCTGCTGCACAAGGCCTGCGACGGCGGCATCAACTTCTTCGACACCGCCCGCGCGTATTCCGACAGCGAGCAGAAGGTCGGCGCGGCCTTTTCCGGGATGCGCGACCGGATCGTGCTGGTGACCAAGACCGGCGCGCAGACCGCCGAGGGCTTCTGGCGCGACCTTGAGACCAGCCTGCGCACACTCAAGACCGACTACATCGACATTTACCAGTTCCACAATCCGGCCTTCTGTCCGAAGCCGGGCGGCGAGGACGGTCTGTACGACGCGGCGCTTGAGGCAAAAAAGCAGGGGAAGATCCGCCACATTTCCATCACGAACCATCGCCTTGCGGTGGCGCAGGAGGCCATCGACTCCGGGTTATACGCCTCGCTGCAATTCCCGTTCAGCTATCTTGCCGGGGAACAGGAGCTCGCATTGGTCGAGGGCTGCCGCGCGCACGGCATGGGCTTTATCGCGATGAAGGGCATGGCCGGCGGCCTGCTCCGCGACGGCTTGACCGCGGCGGCCTGGATGGCGGTGCAGGAAAATGTGGTGCCCATCTGGGGCGTGCAGCGGGAGAGCGAGCTGGATCAGTTTTTGCAGTGCATCCGCGAGGGTACGGAGCTGACGGACGAGCGCCGCGCAACGATCGAGCGCGACCGCCGGGAGCTTTGCGGCGAGTTCTGCCGCGGCTGCGGCTACTGTATGCCGTGCCCCGCGGGCATTGAGATCAACCAGTGCGCGCGTATGTCGCTGATGCTGCGCCGCGCGCCGGCGCAGGCGTGGCTCACCGAGGAATGGCAGGCCAGAATGCACCAAATCGAGCAGTGCAGGCACTGCGGACATTGCATAGCAAAGTGCCCCTACGGCCTCAACACCCCGGAGCTGCTGCAGGCAAACTACAAGGATTACTGGGAGGTTCTGGCACAGAGCCGGAAGTAAAACCACCGTACCGTCAGAACAAAGAGCATATCGGGAAAGCGCAGGGAGACTCCCTGCGCTTTCTCAATGCTTTTTTGCCTTTGCGCTCAGCGACCTGACTCGGATGGCGAGAACCGCCACACCGCGTGCCTGCTCTTCCGTAAAGGTATCCTCACGGCCTGCCATGTGGCGCATGAGCGCGGAGAGCGCATCGAGCTTTTCCGCACCCTCAATGAGCTCTGCCGTGCCGCTGCCGATGACGGAGGCATAGTAGTAGCCGTAGCCGCAGGCGTGGTCGGCGGACTGCAGCTCGCCGCGGCAGTCCATTTCAAAGGATACGCGCGGGTCGCGGCGCAGCAGCTCGAGCTTGTGACCTTCCCTGGCGCTGTGGCAGTAGAAGGTAAAAACGCCGTCCGCAAAGCGGTAGCCGAAATTGAGCGGGATGATGTAGGGGAGTCCCTGTTCATCAAGCATGGCAAGGCGAATAGCTTTACATTCATTGACAATGGAGAGGATCTCCCGGCTGTCGGTGATCTCGCGGTCGTTTCTGCGCATGGCACTGCCTCCTTATATCAGGCCGTTCGGCCCTTGATATGATAGCAGCATTTTACAATGTCCGATGGGAAAAGAGCAAACGAAAAAAAGACAGAACAGGCAAAAAGAAACGGAATGGCACATTCTTTCGACAAAAAAACGGCCGCGGACAGGCTATACTGAAAGCGCACAGAGGTGCAGAACGAGCAAGAGGAGGTCGGGACATGGAGGTTCTGACAAGAACAAACGGAAGAGAGATGACGCTTGCGATCAGCGGAGATCTGGATCACCACGGCGCGCACGGCGCGATGCAGCAGATCGACCACGCGCTCGACGCGGCGCTGCCGCTGTCGCTGACGATGGACCTTTCGGGAGTGTCCTTCATGGATTCCTCCGGGATCGCCGTGGTGCTGCGCGCACACCGCCGCATGGCGGCGCTCGGCGGAAGTCTGATCGTTACCGGCGTGCCGGCGCAGGCCCGAAAGGTTTTCGACGCGGCGGGGGTGCCGCGTCTGGTCACAATGCAGTAAGGAGGAAGGATATGAAAAAGAGCAGCAACTACATAAAACTGGAGTTTCTCAGCCGCAGCACGAACGAGGGCTTTGCCCGCAGCGCGGTCGCGGCCTTTGCGTCCCAGCTCGACCCGACGCTCGACGAGCTCGGCGACATCAAGACGGCGGTGAGCGAGGCGGTGACAAATGCCATCGTTCACGCCTATCCCGATACGCTTGGAAAGATCGTGGTTCGCGTGCGCCTGCTGGACGGCGGTGTGCTGGAGATCGCAGTATACGACTGGGGACGCGGCATTGCGGACGTGGAGAAAGCACGCGAGCCGCTCTTTACGACCGGAGGCGAGGAGCGCAGCGGTATGGGCTTCACCATCATGGAGAGCTTCATGGATACGCTCAAGGTCCGCTCCCGCCCGGGCAAGGGGACCGTCGTGACCATGCGCAAAAGGATCGCGCAGCGCGCGGGCCGCGCATGAGCACAGCCGAGACCTTTGCCCTGCTCGAAGCGGCGCAGAGCGGCGACGAGGAAGCCGGCGAGCGTGTACTGCGGGAGAATACCGGCCTGATCTGGAGCGTCGTGCGCCGCTACAATGGCCGCGGCGTGGAGACGGAGGACCTCTATCAGCTCGGCTGCATCGGATTTCTAAAGGCTGTTAAGGGATTTGACCTTACATATGGAACGCAGTTTTCCACCTACGCCGTACCGAAGATCGCGGGAGAGATACGGCGATTCCTCCGTGACGACGGCGCGATAAAGGTGAGCCGGACCCTGCGCGAGCGGTCGCAGAGCATCTATAGTGCGCGGGAGAAGCTGCGGGTGCAACTCGGACGCGAGCCTGTCCTCTCTGAGCTTGCGGAGGAGACCGGCTTGAGCGTCGAGGAGATCGCGGATGCCGACCTTGCCTCTGCCGCGCCGGAGTCCTTTCAGCAGGAGATGGGCGACGGGCTGACGCTGGAAACGCTTCTCGGCACGGAAAGCCCGGAGGAGAGCCTGATCGAGCAGCTTTCCCTTCGCGCGGCGATCGACCTGCTGCCGGAGCGGGAGCGCATGACGATCCTGCTGCGCTTTTTCAAGGCGCTGACGCAGGAGCAGACGGCGCGGGTGCTTGGCGTGTCGCAGGTGCAGGTATCGCGGCTGGAGCGTCGGGCGCTGCAAAAGCTGCGCACGGCGATGGAGACGGAGGGATAGCGTCCGGATCGGACTGAAGCTCCGTCAGAAGCGGCCAGAAGCGCTTCGGCATGTGCGACATGCGGAGCTTCGGATTTTCCCGTTCGCGGATGGCGATGGTATCGTAAAAGCAGCGCCAGAGCCGGCGATAGCGCTTTTCCGCCTCGTCGGGCGGAGCCATGACGAACTCCTCCAGCGATACGATGGCAGAATGACCGTCGGCATAAAAGAGCGCCTCGCGGTGCGTGCGGTCATAGAGGAAAAAGGTCTCATCGTGGCAGCGCTGGCAGAAGTGACCGCGCAGAAGCGGCAGAACGCGGTTTTTCGGTTCGATCTCCGCGGCGAGCACGCCGCCGATGTCGGAAAAGCGCACGAAGCCGCGGTATTGCTCCAGCTCGCCGTTCAGCTGCCGCACAGCGCGCAGCAAGGGATGGTACGTTTCATCGGAAAGGCGCTGCAGCAGCGGCTTTCCCTCGCGGTAGAGCTTGGCGGCAAAGCGATAGATGGCAAGCTCTTTTTCGGGCAGGCATGTCCAGTACGCGCGGCGCAAAAATGGTCCGACCTCCGGCGAAAAGCGCCGGAAGCCTTCGTATACGCGGCGTGCGTGCGCCGCATCCGTCGTGACGGCACGGACCTCATACAAGCATGGCTCGAGCTCTCCGGTGCGGAAAAACGCGGCGGGGAGCTGTTTTTGCGTGTAGCTTACTACCACTTCATTAAAAGCCGCATTGAACAAGCTGGCTGCCGCACCCGCAGGGACAGCACCCGGTTTGTGGATACGCTGATTACCGCCAGCCCGGAATTTTTTAAGAAGAAGTCCCCAAAGGAGATACAGGAATTTTTCCAGAGGGCGGCTGATTTCTTAATCGGGCGGGTAGGGAAAGAAAATATCGTGTCGGCGGTGGTACACATGGACGAGAAAACGCCCCACCTGCATTTGGTCTTTGTCCCGCTGACAGAGGACAACCGCCTGTGTGCAAAGGAGATTAT
>ENA-OZKY01000061-OZKY01000061.1-human-gut-metagenome-genome-assembly--contig:-NODE-61-length-24830-cov-9.560081_pt1 | contig 24830 bp, 27 predicted proteins | sample MGYA00244830_ERZ653773 | MGnify/ENA primary metagenome ERZ653773 (study PRJEB26926, sample SAMN06165206) | human gut metagenome | biome: ENVO:00009003; feature: ENVO:2100002; material: ENVO:00002003...
TTCTGAGCATCATTCTGATACATGATAGAATCCTCACTTTCTCAATTTACAGTTCATTTTGTAGCATTCTCACAGCTTCGTTGTACCTTTTTATCGACACCCTGCCACTCGTCCACGGATGGCATAGTTCACGCTCCTGCGCATCTGCCAGCACGTCCAGTGCATCTCGAATGACATTCTGATAGTGCTCTTGCAGCCCATAGGTGCGGTCACATTCACCGGGGCACAGGTCGAGGTCAAAGCACAGATTCGTCACCGTGTCTCGGAAATAGTCAGCCGCATCTCCACCCAGTTTGTCATCCAGCAGCCACGCAAAACGCTCTGGGCAGTCAATGTGAACCGTTTCGCCGCCAACGTTAAGTACGAGGTTTTCCTTCCGGTAAAGCGGCCCGTCTCGCACGTCAGCCATCCTGCACCACCCCGGCAAAGTCCACGACGGCGGAGCTATACGCCGCGCGCGGATCTTTCTCATCCGTCAGTGTAGCCTTGCCCTTTGGCTTCACAATCTGGTCTCCGAGCAATTCAGCAAAGCGCTTTGCACCCACGATCTTTTCAAGTTGGGCAAGCGTTTTCGGCTCGTAGTCGTAGATAACCGCCTTGTCAAAGCCCGAATCCATCAGCTTTTGCAGTGCCGCATCCGTATCACGGAAAGCGCGAACGCTGCGCCCCTCGACCACCTTGTAGCCGGGAATCTCTTTCCCGTCCAGAATCGCTTGCAGGGCATAACTCCGCAACCCTTCGTACCATTCGACCAGATTTGCGCCTCTGGTCAGCAGGTCACCAACCTCCGCATCCGTCAGAACGGGCGGCAGTCCCAGCACTTTGCGTGCAGCGGGGTCGAGCGGATTCTGCGCCTTATCCGGCGTGATGCAATCCTTAAAATCCTCCAAGGCGGTATTGAGCTTTGCCCGTGCTGGGCAAACGTCGCGCCCGCGGCAGAATTTACAGTGCGCACCTGCGCAGAACTCGCCCTCGCCGTTGAAAGCCTTTTGCGCCGCAGGCTTGACCACGTTTTCTCCCCATGCCAGAAGCTCATCCACGGTCATCTCGCATTCTTTCACATCCTGCGTGACGCGAGGCTGTACAATCGCCATAGATACCCGCTTGATTTTGTCCCCGAAAACAGGCGTATACCGTTTCAGCGCTCCCAGCGCGTAAAGCATCATTTGCGGATTGCCCTCCGCCTCTACGACAACGCCCTGACCGTGCTTGTAGTCCGTGATGTGCAGGGTGTCACCGCCGATGATGATGCAGTCGCAGGTACCAAAGCCCTGCGGCACATAGTCGGACAAGTCAACTCGGACTTCCATGTTGACGTGCGGCATCCCCTCGTATCTCATGCAGACCCCGTACAGATACAGGACGTATGACTCTGCGGTAGTCAGCATTTCGGGCTTGTAAAGCGGATGTTCTTGCAGCTTTTTCAGCTCACTGTTGAATTTCCGTGTGCTCATGACGGTGAACTTCTTGCGGGCATACAGCTCGCAGATGCTATGCGCCAACGTTCCCTCCTCCGCATACTCTGACGTTTTCGGGGGAAACTGCATTTCATACGTCGGCGCGGCTGTACATTTCAGCCAGCGATGAGCCGCAGACGCGCTGAGTAGCGCGTGCTTTGCTGGAGTGGCCATCAGTCGTTCCTCCTTAAATGTTGGCGCCCATCGAACGCAAGCAGTCAGCGAAAGACGCGTACTGATCTTCGTGGAGTAGCGTAATGGCGGCCACGCCGAAGTTCTGGAGCGCGTTGATGAGCGCGTCCATCTTCCCGGCGTCAACCAGCTTCGCACCGGCAAGGGACAGGTCATCCAAGGTAATGCGCTTTGCCGCCGCAGGCGCTTGCTGCTGTGCGGGAGCGGATGCCGTGGTCGCGGTGGGGATCACAGAGACCGCTGCTGGCGCAACAGGCGCGGGGGCGGAAGCAGTCTGCACAGGCGGATGAACGGGTGCTACGGGGGCCACAGGGGCCGCCACGGGCGCGATAGGCGCGGATGCCTGAACGACAGGAGCTTCCTGCTTCACGGCTTCGACAGCAACAGGCTTCTTTTCGGCGATAGCCTGCGCAAGATTGTTGATGGCCTCAGCAATGCCGGGAATGTCAACGGTCACTTTAATCTCAATCATCTTTCAATTTGCCTCCTTGAGTCTTTTTCTCGGACAACCATGCTTCAAACCGCTGCTGATTTTCAGGATTCTCGTAGAAACGCCGAACAGCGTCAAGCAGGGTGGCGCACAGCACTCGCGTATCAGCAGCGGGTAACAGAACCTCAGCCCTGTCCATCGTTATCAGCGGCTTCGTGCTCCAGACGAGCCAGAGCGTCCATGATCTTTTTCTGCGTCGCGCTGTCACCCTTTTTACCGTGAAGCACAGTGGACAGATAGCTCTCCGTATAGCCGCACTCAGCGGCCAGCCGCTTACCAGTAATCTCGGCAACGTGCATCCTGCCCACCGCGTCGGCGATCCACTTGTCTAACAAGCCCTAAACCTCCTTTTCGCAAAAATTTTTTTATCTGGACAGTTGAAAAAATTTAACTCTTGCGGTATAATCAAATTGCCACACCTGATGTCACCGCTGAAAAGACTCCTTTTGCGGGGGCTTCCTTTTCGTAGCCAAATTTCTTTAGCTGTCCTCTGCATTATAGCGCAAGAAATTTAGCATGTCAAGTGTTCTGGCAAAAAATATTTTGCTGGCGGAGGAAGTGTAAATGACCTTCTATGAACGATATGAGGCCCTGTGCCGCGTGCGTGGTATCGACCCGTGTTCACAAAGCACTGCTGAAAAGCTGGGCACGACCCGCTCTAACGTCTCGTACTGGAAAAAGGGTACAAAGCCGAATGTCGAAATCGTGCGCAACGCAGCGAATTTGCTCCAAACGTCTGCGGATTATCTGCTGGGCCGCACCGATGATGATACGGATTACACGGTAGATCAAAAGCGCAACCCGTCTCTGCCAGAGGATGTTACTACTATGCTTTCTGGGCTCGACAGCGCGGACCTCGAAAAAGTTATGATCTACGCCCGCGGTTTGCTGGACGGGGACAAGTATCAGAAACGCCGTCCGCGGTAAAGCAGGAAGTGCTTCTGGCACGAAATAGAAAGGGGCAGACAATGAGAGTATCCGTAAACTTAAACGCACAAAAGCCGGATACCACGACAAACGCCGTCATTTATGCCCGCTACTCTTCCCACGGACAGACAGAGCAGTCCATAGAAGGACAGCTCGCCAAAGGGCATGAGTACGCGGCAGCGCAAGGATATACCGTCGTACACGAATATATCGACCGTGCCATGACAGGTCGAAACGATAACCGAGAGGCTTTTCAGAAAATGCTTTCCGACACTGGAAAGCATCAGTTTCAGGTTGTTATCGTCTGGAAGGTTGACCGCTTCGGCCGCAACCGTGAAGAAATTGCGTTTAATAAGCACACCTGCAAGAAAAACGGGGTAAGGGTGGAGTACGTCGCGGAAAGTCTCCCAAACTCACCGGAAGCCGTTATTCTGGAGAGCGTACTGGAGGGTATGGCGGAATACTATTCCATCCAGCTATCGCAAAACATCCGTCGCGGACAGCTTGAAAGCGCGAAAAAGTGTCAGTGCGTCGGTGGATCAGTCCCATTGGGATACACGCTTGACAGTGATAAACATTTTGTTATCGACCCGCAGACCGCACCCGTTGTCAAAAAGATTTTCGACCTGTACGCAGAAGGGGCAACCATTTCAGAAATCACCGGACAGCTAAATGAACAGGGCATTCGTACCACCCGGAAGCAGCTATTCACGAAAAACAGCCTGACAAAGCTACTGAAAAATGAAAAGTACATCGGCGTATACACCTACAAAGACATTGTACGCGTGGAAGGAGGCGTTCCGGCTATTGTGGACGAAAGCACGTTTGACAGGGTGCAGGAACTTCTCAAGATAAACCGGCGCGCTCCGTCTCACACATGGACAAAAGTCGAATACCTGCTGACCGATAAGCTGTTCTGCGGTCATTGCGGATCCCCGATGGTTGGGGAAAGCGGTTTCAGCCACACGGGCGCTAAGTACAGCTATTACGGATGTATCAAACGACGGAGAGAAAAAGCCTGTGATAAAAAGCCGGTGCGGCAGGACTGGATTGAGGCGCTGGTGCTGGACGAGACGGTGAAATTGCTACACGACGATGAGCTGATGGAGTACATCATAGACCGGACGTGGGAGTATTACCAAGTCACCGATAAAGTGCAAGAAGAAAAAGCTGTGCTTGAAGCACAGCTTGCGGAAGTGGACAAAGCTATAAACAACCTTGTGCGGGCCATAGAGGCGGGCATCTTCAACGCCGCTACAAAGTCCCGCATGGATGAACTGGACGCGCAGAAAGCCGCCCTGACCGCTTCTCTGGCCGATTTGGAGCTGACCTCCGGCATCCGCATCACGCGAGACCATATCGAGTACTTCCTCTTGCGACTGCGGGATCTGGACGTTAAGGACAGGGAGTGTCAGAAACGCCTTGTGCAGACCTTCGTCAATGCCGTTTTCATCTACGACGATGGGCGCGTCAAAATCACCTATAACTATTCCGGTCAGTCGAGCACCATCACCCTCAACCAGATTGCCAGCGCAGAAAAGGGAAAAGGGTTCGTATGCTGCTTGCCATGCTCCACTTTTTCACCGCGATTCCCAAGAGGGGTCGCGGCACTTTTTTGTTTTTGGGGAAAAACGGCTGCGAATCAACTACCAATTTCAGCTGTATTGTGCAATAACGGCAGCAAGCCCTTGCGTGGCTGGTGTTGGATGTGCAGGGCGGCGATTTCCCCGGTGACGCTGGCGGATACGGCGGCGGATGGGAATCCGGAATGGCAGAATACGGATGCTGAACCGGCGGAAACGCACGTTTTCCTGCTCAGCTACGCGCAGGTGATGCAATATCTTCCGGAGCAGGAGCAGCGGAAAGTCAGCGGCACGGAATATGCCCGGTCACGGGGCGCGAAGTTTCTGGGCTTCACCACCATCGGCATCGGCGAAACGGACTGGTGGCTGCGCTCGCCGGGCAAGGAAAGCTACGACGCGTGCTTTCTGGATGTCCGCGGCGCGGTCGGAACGAAGTGCGTGACGGAGAAACTGGGGGTTCGCCCGGCGCTGTGGATGAACTTGTCCGCCGACCGCAATGCGTTCCCGTATGAACAGCAGGTTCAGGCAAAGCAGTTTGCGGAGCAGGGGGATTATGCCGAAGCCACCGCCCTGCTGGACACGCTGGGCGACTATGCGGGCAGCGCGGCGCTGGCGAAGGAGTACCGCTATCAGCAGGCGCAGGCGGAAGCGGCAAGCGGAAATTACGATGCCGCGATTGCCCTCTACACGGAACTTGCGGGTTATGCGGACAGCGACGCGCTTTGCCGCGCAAGCCGCTATGAAAAGGCAGTAGCGGCGCAGGAAGCGGGGGATTACGCGGGCGCAATGGCGCTGTTTGCTGACGCGGGACAGTACGCCGACAGCATGGCGCGCCTGCGCGAATGCTGCAAGCAGCAGGGCATATCCATCTATTACTTCTCGGAAGAGGCCGTAAATGCTGGGGTTGACACGGGCTATGCCAAGCAGGATACCATCAGCGGTGACGACAAGCACTTCGGCTGGCGGCTGGGAAGATTCTTCCTGACGGGCTTCACCCGCGTGACGGCGGACGAAAATCAGCAGCCTGTTTTCATCAAGACGCTGGGCGATTCTGTTACCCTGTGGTTTGATTTGGAGCAGGATATCGACGCGCTGAACGGCAACGCGCAGCTTTCTCTCGCGGCGGATGCGAACGGCTATGACCAGCAGTTCGGCATTCCCAAAACGAACTTCGGGCGCGGCACGCTGATTGTCCGCCACACGGATTATCAGAATGCTAAAAATGAACCGGCGGTTTACACGGATTATCTGCTGGCGAAAGGCACAACGGGCGCGAATACGCGGATTGTGCTGCACGAAGAGGGCGACTACGAGGTGGCGCTGGATTACGAGGTGCAGGACGGCGAGTTGACGCACATCACCAGCAAATTTGGCAATTACCGGATTTTCCTGCGCTTCTCCATCCGCAACGGCAACTGCATGGTCTACCCGTTTGACCTGCTGACGGGCGCGGAGCTGCAGAACACATCGGTCGCGGAGGCTGGATTCTCGCTGGATTTGGCGCGCTCGCGGTATCTGGACATCAACGTTCGGCGCGCGGTGCTGGTGGAAACGGCGAACGGCGTCATCGAGGATGAGCGCTTCAACCGCCCCGCGAAGGACGGCGACCGCTACACGCAGGAGGGCATCTACACCATTTCGGTCAGCAACCGATACACGGGCGAATCCACAACAAAAACGATTTTCGTCGGCTCGCAGGAGCTGCTGGAGACGTATGTGCGCAACGGCTTCTCGCTGGAGCGCCTGAAATGAGGGGAATGCGGATGAAAAAGCTTTGTTCGCTGCTGATGGCGCTGGTGCTGCTGGCGGGCTGTGCGCTGGGTGAAAGCGCACCAGAATTCCGCCGGATGGGGGATGCGGCGCTGCTGCCGTATCTGGAAAACAGCCTGTACGAACAGCTGGTGTCCGATTTGGACAGCAGCGACTATTTTGTGGAAAACGTACAGGCGGTGTATATCTCTCAGGAGTATCTGGACGAGCTGGCGTTCAACTCGCAGGAGAACGTCTACTTCGGCTATACGCTTTCCGAATTAAACGCGCAGTTTCAGGGCGAGAAGTACATCTTCACCCTTGGTGAAAACAACGAGACGGTCGCCGTGCCGTGGACGGACTACGATGATGCCTACGACCGCGTGATTCGCAACGTGGCAATCGGCACGGGCGTGATTTTGGTGTGCGTGACGGTTTCCGTTGTGTCAGCAGGCGTGGGCGCGCCGGCGGTCAGCATGATTTTCGCGATGGCAGCCAAAGACAGCGCTGTCCGCGGTCTGCTTGGCGCGGCGAAATCGGGCGTGCCGGCGTTCATCGCGACGGCTGTCCGCACGGGCGACATGCAGCAGGCGGCGCGCGAGGCAGCCTTGGCGGGCAGCGAGGGCTTCAAGTGGGGCGCAATCGGCGGCAGTATTTCGGGCGGCGTGACGGAGGCGGTCGGGCTGAAGGGCGCGATGCTGAATGGCTTGTCCATGAACGAAGCAGCGCAGATTCAGCGCGAATCGGGCTATCCGCTGGACGTCATCAAGGGCTTCCGGACGATGGAGCAGTACGAGGTCTGCCAGAAAGCGGGGCTTGTACCGAAGATGGTGAATGGCAAGATGGCGCTCATCCGCCAAATTGACCTCGATTTCGTGGACGCAATGGGGAATACGAACTTGGAACGGATGCAGAAAGGATTGGCGGCGCTTGACCCGGCGACGGGGGAGGAATATCAGCTGTATTATATCGTAGAAAGTCGCCAGTCGACGATTGCCATCCTGACAAAAACGGAGTACATGCAGAGCGACAGCAGCGAAATTTGGCATACGGCGGCGGAAATGCCGCAAAACGACAGTTGGTTCTTTGAAAATCAGCGCGAAGATTTATGGGAAAACATGGCAAATGAAGTAAAAGAAATTTTTCCGACGGACGAGCTTTTGGAACTGCCTTTTGCGCCGCAAGTGCCCGATTCGGAAGAAAAGCCGGAGAATATCGCGCAGCAATGAACGGGCAGGAGCGCCGTGTCACCCCCCCCAAAAAAAAGTACATCCATGACCTGATGCGGATGTACCTGATCCGCTTTTCGGAGCTGAGCCGCCTACCCATCCCGATGGCGTGGAAGGGCTGCGACTTCGACACGTTCAACGCGCGCAGTACGAAATGCCGGAAAAGTGATTGCAAAAGCGGCGTACATGCGGTATAATGGGTGCAAATCCACAAAAGAAAGGATGTGCTTTGCATGAAATGTCCACGCTGCCGCAGCCGTGACGTGCGGGTGGAGCTGGTTCGCGAACGCCGGGCTACGCGCCACAGCTTGGCGTGGTGGCTGCTGATTGGCTGGTGGATATGGCCGTTCAAACTGCTGTTTCTGCCGGTGATTTGGTCGCAGGAGGCGGAGCGGAAGGGAAAGCGTCCGCCGCCCCGGCGCGACGAGATGGTGACAAGGAGCGTCGCGGTCTGCCAGCACTGCGGGCACCATTGGCGGGTCTGGTGAAAAGGGGGAGCACTTCCTGTTTTGAATAGCAAAAAACGCAGGGCATCGCCGTTTTGACGATGCCCTGTTTGTGTTTACTTCATCAGGTTCATGCCGATCTGACGGCCGGATGCCAGCGCGTAGCCGACACCGGAGCCGGAAGAGTAGGCGTAGGCGTACATCTCGCGGTTCGAGGTCTCGCCGCCAGCGTACAGACCGTTAATGACCGAGCCGTCCTCGCGCAGGACTTGGAAGTCCAGATTCGTCTTTACGCCCGCAATCGTGCCGCCCGTGCAGACGTAGATGCGCACCGCGTAGTACGGCGCCGCGTCGATGGCGGTCAGGTTGGAGGCATCCTTGCCGAATTCGGTGTCGTTGCCCGTCGCGCAGGCGGTGTTGTACGTTTCAACGCTCTTGACCAGCGTGTCCGCGTCCACGCCCATCAGCGCGGCAAGTTCTTCGATGGTGTCCGCCTTGACGACTTCGGTGCCGTCCACCGCCGCGTCCAGCAGCGCAGCGCCCGCGAACTTGCTGTCGCCCAGCGCCCACGCGATGCCGTCTTCCGTGCGGCTCAGCGCGACGGTCGCCTGATAAGGCATGTAGCCCTCGTTGAAGAAGCGCTGCGCCTTGCTGTTCACAACCATGCGCCCCCACAGGTTCACGGACATGCAGAAGCCCGCGATGCTGCCGTTGCGGCTGGTCGAGCCAAGGGTGATGACATAGGGGTCGTTGTAGAACACGCCGCCGACGTCAAGCGCCATCTGCATCCCGTCGCCAGTGTCGCCCGCGCCCGCGGTGGTCAGGTCAATCCAGTCGGCGAACTGGGGCAGGTACTCGCGCATCATGGGTTCGCTCGCCGCGAAGCCGCCGGTCGCCAGCACAACGCCGCGGGAGGCGTACACGTCGTAGGAGCCGCTTGCGTCCTGCACGGTCGCGCCGATGACGTCGCCCGCATCGTTGGTCAGCAGCTTCGTGCCGGTCGTGCTCAGGCGCAGGTCAGCGTCGTGATTTTTCAGCCAGTCCACCATGTGGTCAATCAGCATGTAGCCGCCTTCGGGGTCAGCCGCGCCGGTTTCGCTGTCGATGACGTAATCCGGCACCTGATAGCGCCCGTTGGGGAAGAAGGGGTAGGTCACCCAGTGCGCAACGCCCTCGTCCTCCAGCCAGTTGACCGTTTCGCCAACCTGCGTGAAGTAGTTGCTCACGCGCTCGTAGGTCGGATAGCCGGGGTCTTTGCCCAGCACGCCGATGTCCGAATCGGAGGATGCTTTCCACTCCTCCAGCCAGACTTCACTGTTCGGCTCCAAGCCGATGCTCTGCGTGTAGTAGGTGTTTTCCGCCGCGACGACCGCGCCGGATACGGACGTAGAGCCGCCGAAGCGCGACAGCTTCTCGACCACCATCACGTCCTTCGCGCCGTTGTCCATTGCGGACATGGCAGCCGCCAGACCCGTGCCGCCGCCGCCGATGACCAGCACCTCAACGTGCGCCGTGCGGTCGCCGACGTCCGCGGTGTTCTTTTCGACCGGCGTGCGCAGGGTATCCGGGTCAGCGCCCGCCTGCTTCACGCAGTCCTCGACCGCCGCCAGAATCGCCTTGCTGGTGATGGTCGCGCCCGTTACCGTGTCCACCGCCAGCGTCTGATGCGCCACGATGTCCGCCGGAATCTGCTCCAGCGCGCCGGACGCAATCGCGGGCGTTTCGGCCTGCTCCGTCACCTTCACATCGGTGATGGCGCTGTCCGAGAAGGTCACTTCAACCGTCACCGCGCCGTTCATGCCCTTGGCGGAGGCGGTGTACGTTCCCGCGTTGAAGGTCGCCGCGAATGCCGCCGGAATCAGGCACAACAGCATCGTCAGCGCCACAAACAGGGAAATCAAACGCTTTTTCATAGGGAAAAATCCCTCCTTTCATGCCTGTATCATACCGCTTTGTGAAAGGAATGTCAAACAAGCGTTTTCTTTCTCGTCATAAGCGGAACTTATGGATGCCGCTCCGCCATGTCCGCCTGACGAAGCTGCTCGACGAATTGCAGGTGCAGCGGCGTCATCTGGCGCATGACCGCCTCGGTGTGGTGGAGAATCGGCGTGTCGCTGACGATGGGAATCAGGCGGATGCCGACGGGATAGCTGCCCTGCGGCATGAACGAAATGCCCTGATTCAGGTTGATCATCAGCAGCTGATCCTCGATGGTGTCCGCAAAGCGCAGCGCGTCCTTTGTCCACCCAAGCCCCATCAGCCAGCGGGCGATTTGGCTGCTCGCCCTGCGATTCGCGCCCGCCTGCAGGAGGATGACGGGAAAATGCGTCAGCTCCGGCAGAGTGACGGAATTTTTCCCCGCCAGCGGGTGCGACGACGCGACGGCGGCGCAGATGGGGCGCTCCATCACCGTGACGTGCTTCATCTGCTGCAAGGGAATTTCGCCCGGAATCGCCAGCGCAATGTCGCAGTCGCCCGCCTCCAGCGCCGCGCCGATTCGCGCCATCGACAGCTGCCGCACGCGCAGTTCAACCTCCGGGTGATGCGCCCGAAACGCTGGAATCGCCCGCAGAAGCAGCTGCTGCTCCATCGGCCCGGTGTAGGCAATCGTCAGCGTCCGCGGCTGATGGCGCTGCGCGTCCGCAAACATCTCTATCGCCTGATAGCACTGAACCAGCCGCTCCGCCATCGGCACAAGCGCCTGCCCCGCCTCCGTCAGCGACGTGCCGGACTTGCTCCGCTTCAGCAGCGCCAGCCCTAATTCCGCCTCCAGCGCCGCCATCTGCTGGCTCATCGCGGTTTGGGTGATGAAGCTCTTCTGCGCGCCGAGGGTGATGCTGCCCGTCTGCGCGACGGCGAGGAAATACGCGAACCGCTCCAATTTCAAGGGAGTCCCCCCTCCTTTCGTCGGGATGCAAACGGCTTCTTTCCGTCTATTCTATCACGCATTTTCGCGCCGCGCAAGGGGGATTGTGATTCGATTGACAAGCAGCACGGGCAGTGGTACAATGAGGGGGGAGGTGCGGACGATGCCGAAGGTCGAAAGCAACGCAGCCATTGAGGCGCTGGAAAAAAAGAAGATGAACGCGGCGCACTGGTGTGTGGCGTCCCTCGCAATCGGTTTGGTCGGGGGGATGGCGCCGGTGTTTCTGATGCCGTGGGACGACCCGTGGTCAACGGTTGTATTGGGAATCTTTGTAATCACAATGATGATTGGTCTTATCGGCAATGCGGTGCGGATTGTGAAGTACGACCTCCAGCAGAAGATGTGCCGCGTGGACATGGCGAAAGGTGCCAGCCGACGAAATGCCGCTCCGAACGAAATGGTGCTGACGGACGGCTTTCTGCGCTACCGCATCCGGCGGCAGGGGGAAGTGTGCTTCCTGCGGGTCGAAGCCTATGACATGGCGGCGGACGACTGGCGCGAGGAAGAGCCGGAACAGCGTTTCGCGTCGCGCCTGAAACTGCGGGACTATATGCGAGAAAAGGACTACGTTCCCGCCGAAGCCGATTGGGACAAAATGAGCGACGCGGCGTTTCTGCAATGGTGGAGGGAATATGAGAAAACAAGTGCTCGTGCCGGAAAACGTCGAAATGGCGGACATTCACGCCATCCAGACGCGCGTCAAAAAGCATAACCTCCTGACGGTGGCACTGCTGATTCCGCTGTTTGCCGGCTATGCGCTGTACCAGCAGGAATCCACCGAAACGCTGGGCGGCATTGTCTTTGTGCTTTCGATGGTGCTGATGGTGCTGGGGTTCGTTTCCGGCAGGGGCGACGAGAAGCGGCTGCCCGCGTACTGGGCGAAGTACCAGCAAATCCACCGGATGGACAACCTCCTGCGCGCGAACCTCGTCGGCGTGTGGCTCTGCGCCGAAGCGCGCGTGGCGGTGTACCGCGAGGGCAGCGGCTACCGCGTGCAGCTGGGCGTTCTCGACGAAAAGACGGGCGCGTGGGAAAACGACGAGCAGGACGAGGTTTTCCCGACGCTTATCGACGTGCGCGAATATGCGTCGCAGGAAGGGTACGAGCCGATGGACGTGGACTTCGAGCAGATGACGGACGAGGAGTTTCAGCAATTTCTGGACAGGAGCAGAATATAATGAAGAAAAAACGCGAGGAAAACGTCGAGCTGGCGGACATTCAGGCGGTTCGGGAGCGCATGACGCAATGGGCGATTCGGCTGTGGCTGCTGCTGATTCCCGTTATCGTCGGCATCATCCTGTCGACGCAGGGGGAATCCACCGCGAGGGCTGGCAATTTCATCGTGCAGATTGCCTTTCTGCTGATATTGATGGGTGCGGGCTATGTGGCGTATCTTCGGAATTTGGAAAGAAAATACTGGGCAAAGTACCAGCAAATCCACCGGATGGACAATCTGCCGATTGATGACGTGCGCAAATATCTGGCGCAGGCGGGAACCAAGGTGGATTTGGGGAAGATGACGGACGAGGAGTTCCAGCAATTTCTCGATGCGCATCGGCTGTGACGCAATCGCGCATCCCGCAAAAGAATATACTCATAAGGAAGTAACTCGTGCGTCAGCTTTTCGGTGCATACAAAAATCCCCCTCCGATGCCATTCATCCGAGGGGGATTCCTTTGCGCACAATTACCACCCGCGCCCGAAGCAGCTGCGCCGTGCCGCGCCCTGCTCGCCCGACACGTACCGTGCGTTAAACGCCGCGTTTACTTCGCGCAGCTCCATCTCGCCGTCGATATACGCTTGGTACATCTCGATGATGCCCTCCGCGCAGCCGTCGCAGGACGCGGAAATGTTGCCAATCGCGTCGTCGACAATCTGCTGGCGTTCCTCGCGGGTCGTGTCTTTAATCAGAATGCTGGTCATCGGGAAAAATCGCTCCTTTCAGGCGGTCGCTTTCACGCCGTCAATGTCCGGCGGCAGCTTCTGCATCTGCTCACGGTAGACGCGGCGCAGGCAAATCATCTCCGCCGTCGCCGTAATCGCCCACGAAACGATGTAGAGCAGGTACAAGCTCTCAATGGTGTGGAAGTACGCGAACACCGTGTACACCCAGATAATGCGGAACACGCACGAACCCATAATCACGATAACCGTGGGCACAAAGCTCTTGCCCAGTCCGCGGTTCGCGGCAATGGTGCAGTCCATGAAGGCGGAGAAAGCGTAGGAGCAGCCCATGATGCGCAGGCGAATCATCCCTGCTTGCGCCACTTCCTCGACGTTTGTGAAAATGCCGAGGAACTGCCGCCCGAAGATGACCAGCAGCGCACTCATGACAAGGGCAATGCCGAAGGAGAACACCATCGAGATGAAGTAGCTGTGGATGATGCGCTTGCGCTTGCCCGCGCCGTAATTCTGGCTCATGAAGGACGAGCAGGCGGTGTAAATGGCAGCCATCACGTCGTAAACCAGCGCGTCGGCGTTCGCGGCGGCGGCGTTGCCTTCCACCATCAGCTCATCAAAGGAGTTCACGCCCGCCTGAATGAACAGGTTCGCTATTGCGAAAATCGCGTTCTGCAAACCGGCGGGAATGCTCAGCGACAGCACCTGCTTTGCCTTGTGCGGCTCAATCCGCAGCATCGACCGTTCCAGCCGCACCACGCTCCCTGAACGGCGCAGGGACAAAATCACCAGCGCCGCCGAAATATACTGGGAGATGATGCTTGCCAGCGCCACACCCGCCGCCGCCAGATGGCAGACGATGACGAAGAACAGGTTCAGCAGGATGTTGATGACGCCCGCCATCGAGAGGAAGTAGAGCGGTTTTTTCGTGTCGCCGGCGGCGGAAAGCACCGCGTTGCCAAAGTTGAACACCGCCATAGCGGGCATACCGAGGCAGTAGACGCGCAGGTAGCTGACCGCGTCCGCCATCAGCACCGGCTTCGTGCCGAGCATGGAGAGCATTGCGGGCGTGAAAAGGAAACCCAGCGCCATGATGATGACGCCGACAATCAGCGAGAGAATCAGCGAGGTATGCACCGCCTCGTGCACGTCCTGGTCGTGCCGCGCGCCGATATACCGGGCGACGACGACGTTGACCCCGCTGCCCATGCCGATCAGGAAGCCGGTGAACAGCGAGACAAGAATCGAGGTAGACCCGACTGAGCCCAGCGCTTCCGGGCCTGCAAACTGCCCAACCACTGCCACGTCGGACATGTTGAACAGCACTTGCAGCACGTTCGTTGCCATCAGCGGCAGGGAAAACAGGATAATCTGCTGGACGAGCGGCCCGTGCGTCAGGTCGTGCGATTTGGATGCCATGATTTTGCTCCTTTGCGAAATCTTCCGCCGCTGATTATACACCGGAAAAACGAAACTGGCAAGAGGAAAAACGGCGTTTTGGGCGAATAATATCATATTGTAGTGGTGAGGATTTCGGCAGCCGCATCGGTTCTGCCGCAATCCCCATCAACCTGCTTAGAAGGAAACCGAAGGAGTCCAGAGGGCGATCGGAAAGCCCTCTGGTCGCGTCCGCAGACGCGATTCCCTTTGCAACAAAAACAGCCTATACAATAAGGAAAGAACTGCACCCCAAAAGGAGCGAAAAATCCGCTATGCACGATTACCGGGCAATCTTCCTCGACATCGACGGCACGCTCACCCAGCCGGGGCATTCCGCGCCGCCCGTATCTGCCGTCGCTGCCATCGAATCCGCCCGCCGCTTGGGACGCCGCGTTTTCCTCTGCACTGGCCGCTGCGAAGCGATGCTCAAGCCGCTTCTTCATTGCGCTGATTTTGACGGCTACGTTGCGTCCTCCGGCGGATTGGTGGTCGTCGGCAGCCGCGACATCTTTGACTGCCCCATGACCCCGCAGGAGCAGGCGCATGTGCTGACGGCGCTGTCGGATAACGGCGTGTTCCGCACCGTGCAGACCCGCATGGGCGCGTACTGCGACGAGGGCTTCCGTGATTTTCTCCGCGCCCGTGACGTGCAAAACGGCAGCAGCGAGCTGCTCCGCTGGCGGGAAGCCATTGAGCAGCGATTGCAGATGCAGCCCATGCGCGATTACGGCGGCGAACCCGTTTATTCCATTGTGTGCATGTCCCCGACGCGGGCGCAGCTGGAGCGCGCCATGGCGGAATGCAGAGAGTTCGACTTCGTACTGATGGACGACCGCCAGCACGACCTTGTGAACGCGGAAACCGCCAACCGCCGCTACAACAAGGGCAGCGGCGTCAAGCAGGTGTGCGCGGCAATCGGCGTTGACCCGGCGGACAGCATTTGCTTCGGCGACAGCCTGAACGACCTGCCGATGTTTGCCGCGGCGGGCTTTTCCGTCTGCATGGGCAATGGCGGGGAGGCGGCGAAGCAATCCGCGGACGCGGTCTGTCAATCGGTGGAGGCGGACGGGCTGGCGAAGGCGTTCGCGGATTTCGGCTTGCTGGCATAAGCGGCGCATTCCCCGCATACCCTCAACCGAATCAACCGAGCGGGGAGGGAGACGAATGCGCAAACGCTCCTGCGGCGAGCGGCAATGGGTCATCTGCACGGGTCAGCGCGCGCTGATGATTGCGGGCGTCGTGCTGGTGGCGGCGGGGCTGATTGTGCTGCTGCTGTGCATCCCGGCGTGGGCGTGGGCGGCGCTGCTTGGCGTGGCGCTGGCAATCGCGGGGCTGGTGCTGATCTGTGTGGGGAGGAGGTGACAGAAATGCGGGTGCGGATGGTGTGCGTGAAGGTGCCGAAGCCCCTGCGCGGGGTTGTGCGGTTTCTGGTGAAGAAACGGCGGAAATCTTCATAAGTCATTGACAGATAAGCAAAAGCGTGCTATGATAGCATTGGTATCCGATAATTGCATAGGAACGGAATCAGAGGTGCGCACGCATCGTGTACCGCGGCGGAGGATGGCTTCCGAAGAGGCCGCGGGAAGGGGTGGTGCGCCGAAAGGCAGGGCAAACGAAGCCGCAGACCCTGTGCTTGGGCGCGGGCCGGACAGGTTCGTGACTGTCATCGGGGCAAAACCCCCGGCGGAGCGCTGATTCACTGAGACACCGCCTGTTCCTTATGGGCAGGGCATCATGCGGGCGACTGCATGGAAAATAGGGTCTTTGGCGCACCGCGAGCAGGATGGCTTGTGGTGGCTTTTTTTGAATCCGAATGGACAGGATACCGCAAAAAAAATCAGCAGAAACACATGGATGGAGGATACAACCAATGGAGAAGTATCGTGTAGGCATTGTTGGCGCAACGGGCATGGTCGGTCAGCGCTTTATTTCGCTGCTGAAGGATCATCCGTGGTTTGAGGTGAACTGTGTGGCGGCGTCGGCGCGCAGTGCCGGAAAGACGTACCGCGAGGCGGTCGGGGAGCGCTGGGCGTTCGCGTGGGAGATTCCGGAAAAGGTGGCGGGCATGACCGTCGTCGATGCGGCGGATATTGACGAAGTGAGCAAGCATGTGGACTTCGTTTTCTGCGCCGTGGACATGAAGAAGGACGAAATCCGCGCGCTGGAGGAAGCCTACGCGAAGCACGAAATTCCGGTGGTGAGCAACAACAGCGCCTGCCGCGGCATCGAGGACGTGCCGATGGTCGTGCCGGAAATCAACGCCGATCACCTTGCCGTCATTGAAGCGCAGAAAAAGCGCCTCGGCACGAAGAGCGGCTTCATCGCCGTCAAGCCGAACTGCTCCATCCAGAGCTATGTGCCCGCCCTGACCCCCCTGCTTGATTTTGAGCCGGAGAAGGTCAGCGTGTGCACCTATCAGGCGATTTCCGGCGCGGGCAAGACGTTCAAGACGTGGCCCGAAATGGTGGATAACGTGATTCCCTACATCGGCGGCGAGGACGAAAAGAGCGAAAACGAGCCGCTGAAGCTGTGGGGTCATGTGGAGGATGGCAAGATTGTCAACGCGACGCTGCCCGTCATCTCCGCACAGTGCCTGCGTGTCGCCTGCTCCGATGGCCATATGGCGGCGGTGTCCGTCAGCTTCAAGAAAAAGCCGACCATCGAGCAGATTAAGGAACGCTGGGCGAACTATGAGACGGAAGCGCAGCGCCTGGAGCTGCCGAGCGCGCCCAAGCCCTTCCTGCAGTATTTTGAAGACCCCTCCCGCCCGCAGACCCGCCTTGACCGCGATTTCCAGAACGGCTTCGGCGTGTCCATCGGCCGTCTGCGCGAGGATAAGCTGTTTGACTACCGCTTTGTCTGCCTGAGCCACAACACGGTGCGCGGCGCGGCGGGCGGCGGCATCCTGACGGCGGAGCTGCTCTGCCGCAAGGGGTACATTCCGCACCGGGTGTAATGCAAAAATCGTATAAATATCTGGAAGGAAGTTATCACAATGAAACCTTTGTTCACAGGCACTGGTACGGCGCTGATTACGCCTTTCAAGAACGGCGAAATCGACTGGGACGCGCTGGACAACCTCGTAGAGAGCCAGATTGCGGGCGGCGTGAGCGCGCTGATTGCCGCGGGCACGACGGGCGAACCAGCGACGATGACGTGGGATGAGCACATTGAGGTCATTCGCTTCGTCGCCGAGCGCGCGAAAGACCGCGCCTGCGTCATTGCCGGCACGGGCAGCAACTGCACGCGCGAGGTCATCCACGCGGCGAATGTCGTCAAGGACTTCGGCGTGGCGGCGCAGCTGGTCGTCACCCCCTACTACAACAAGTCCACGCAGGAGGGACTGGTGGCGCACTACACGGAGATTGCCGAAAAGACCAGCCTGCCGATTGTCGTCTACAACGTTCCCTCCCGCACGGGCGTGAACATCCAGCCCGCGACGCTTGAGAAAATCTGCCGCCTGCCGCAGGTCGTCGCCGTGAAGGAAGCGAACCCCGACGTGGCGCAGGCGATGGAGAAAATCAACCTCGTCGGCGACGACGCAACCTTCTACTGCGGCAACGACGACCTGACGATTCCGCTGATGGTGCTGGGCTTCCAGGGCGTCATTTCCGTGCTGAGCAACGTCATGCCCGCCGAAACGAGCAAGATGACGTCCCTCGCGCTCTCCGGCAACTGGGCGGAAGCGTCCAAGATGCAGCGTGACCTGCTGCCGATGGTGAAGGCGCTGTTCTGCGAAACCAGCCCGATTCCCTGCAAGGCAGCCATGAGCATGATGGGCATGTGCCGCAACGAACTGCGTCTGCCGCTGATTCCCATGCAGGAAGCCAACCAGCAGAAGCTCGCCGACATTATGCGCGGCTGGAAGCTGATTTAACCGCTTCCATTATAATAGCAGCTGCGAAAAAGACCAAGAAACATGGGTGTGCACTGCGAAGGTTTCCAAAGGGCGACCGCAGACGTTCGTCTGTTTTCATTGCCCTTTGGTCGCGTCCGCAGACGCGAAATCCTCTGCAACAAAAAAGCACAATTTTCTTAGGAAACACAAGGAGCAAAGAACAACGATGACCATCCTCATCAGCGGCGCGTGCGGCTTCATGGGCCGCGAGGTCGCCGCGCAAGCAAAATCCTCCGGCATTGACGTGGTGTGCGGTGTGGACATTGCCGCCGGGGTCGCCCCGTATCAGCCGGATTTCCCCCTCTATGCGAACTATGCTGACGCCCCCAAGGCGGATGTGGTGATTGACTTCTCCAACTGGAAGCCCGGCGCGAACGTGCTGGATTACGCCACGAAGTACCGCGTCCCGGTTGTCATTGCCTCGACGGGTCTGACCGACGAGCAGCTTCACCAAATCGCCGAAGCGTCGAAGGTCGTGCCGATTTTCCGCTCCGGCAACATGAGCCTCGGCATTGCCCTGCTGCGTGCCCTCGCCAAGAAGGCGGCAGGCGTCCTTGGCGATGCCTTTGACGTGGAAATTGTCGAAGCGCACCATAACCGCAAGCTCGACGCGCCCTCCGGCACGGCGCTGATGCTCCTGGACGCGGTCAAATCTGCCTATCCGGATGAGCGCGAAGCCGTTTTCGGCCGCCACGGACGCGACTGCAAGCGCCAGCATCAGGAAATCGGGATGCACTCCCTGCGCGGCGGCACGGTCACGGGCGAGCATGAAGTCTGCTTCTTCGGCACGGGCGAGAGAATCCGCATCAGCCATAGCGCGGAGAACCGCGGCGTGTTTGCTGCGGGCGCTTTGCGTGCGGCGGCGTTCCTGATGAATCAGCAGCCCGGCATGTACAGCATGGACGACGTGGTGGGACAACTGTAACCAGTTAGTGGGATGACGGAAATTTTCCGCCGTCCCATTTTCGGTATTCTCGCAAAAAAACATGAAAACAGTTGTTACTTTTCGCTGAAAAGGACAAACTGAGTTCATAAAGCCATGGTAGAATCAACATCGATGGGAGGGATACCAACGCATGAATGAAGTCAAAACCCCGAAAAAACCGCTGATTGTCTATTACGCAATCGCGATTCTGGTCGTGCTGCTGATTAACACGCTGCTCGTGCCGATGGTGAGCCAGGCGCGCGTGAAGTATGTCGATTACGGCACGTTCATCCAGATGACCGAAGAGGACAAGATTTCTGAAGTTCAAGTGCAGGACAATCAGATCGTCTTCATCACCAAGGAGGACGAAGCCAACAAGAACGCTGTTTATTACCGCACGGGCAAGATGGATGACCCGGAGCTGACCAGCCGCCTGTCCGAACACGGCGTGAGGTTCGACAAGGAAATTGTGGAGGAAACGTCGCCGCTGCTGTCGTTCCTGCTTTCCTTCGTCTTCCCGATTGTGCTCTTTATCGCGCTGGGGCAGCTGCTCACACGCCAGATGATGAAGCGCATGGGCGGCGGCAAGGACGCGATGTCCTTCGGCATGGGCAATTCCAATGCCAAGGTATATGTGAAGGACAGCGCGGGTAGCATTAAGTTCGACGATGTAGCGGGCGAGGACGAAGCGAAGGAGAACCTGAGCGAAATCGTCAACTACCTGCATGACCCGTCGAAGTACCGCGATATCGGCGCGTCGATGCCCAAGGGCATTCTGCTCGTCGGCCCGCCCGGCACGGGCAAAACCATGCTCGCCAAGGCAGTCGCGGGCGAAGCGAACGTGCCGTTCTTCTCCATTTCCGGCTCGGAATTTGTGGAGATGTTCGTCGGCATGGGCGCCAGCAAGGTGCGCGACCTGTTCAAGCAGGCGAAGGAGAAAGCGCCCTGCATCGTGTTTATTGACGAAATCGACGCCATCGGCAAGAAGCGCGATGGCGGCAAGTTTGGCGGCGGCAACGACGAGCGCGAACAGACGCTCAACCAGCTGCTGACCGAGATGGACGGCTTCGAGGGCAGCAACGGCGTCATCATCCTTGCCGCGACGAATCGCCCCGAATCCCTTGACCCCGCGCTGACCCGCCCCGGCCGTTTCGACCGCCGTGTGCCCGTGGAGCTGCCGGATTTGCAGGGGCGTGAAGCCATCCTCCGCGTCCACGCGAAGAAGATTAAGACCGAGCCGAATATCAACTATGCGCAGATTGCGCGCATGGCGTCCGGCGCATCCGGCGCGGAACTGGCGAACATCGTCAATGAAGCCGCCCTGCGCGCTGTCCGCAACCACCGCACCGCCGCGTCTCAGGCGGACATGGAGGAATCCATCGAGGTCGTTATCGCCGGCTATCAGAAGAAGAACGCGATTCTCACCGACAAGGAAAAGAGCATCGTGTCCTACCACGAAATCGGTCACGCGCTCGTCGCGGCGCTGCAGAGCCACTCCGCGCCCGTGCAGAAAATCACCATCGTGCCGCGCACGTCCGGCGCGCTCGGCTACACGATGCAGGTCGATGAGGGCAACCACTATCTGATGACCAAGGACGAAATCATCAACAAGATTGCGACGCTGACGGCGGGTCGTGTTGCAGAAGAGATTGTGTTCGGCTCAATTACGACCGGCGCGTCCAACGACATTGAGCAGGCCACGAAGCTCGCCCGCGCGATGATTACCCGCTACGGCATGAGCGACGAGTTCGGCATGGTGGCAATGGAGACGGTCGAAAACGCCTATCTGGGCGGCGACACGTCCCTGTCCTGCTCGGCGGAAACGCAGACGCGCATTGACGCACTGGTCGTCTCCATCGTCAAGGAGCAGTACCAGAAGGCGACGCAGATTCTGACCGAAAACCGCGCGAAACTCGACGAGCTGGCGAAGTACCTGTACGAAAAGGAAACCATCACCGGCGAAGAGTTCATGAACATCCTGAACAAGAAGGAAGCCTGATTGCGCCTGTAATCCAAACCAACAAGTAAATAACCAATCGGAGAATAGGGAGCGAAAATCAACCATGAAGAAATTCCTGACCAGCAAGATTGGCAACATCCTGCTGTGCATCGCCGAAATCATCGTCGGCGTACTGCTGCTCGTCAACCCCGACGCTGTCACCTCCGCCTTCATCATCGGCGCGGGCGCTGTCATGATTCTTACGGGCATCGTCTTCTGCACGCTGTATTTTGTCGGCGAAGCAGAAAAAATGGTCATCAAACAGCTGCTCTTCAAGGGCTTGCTGCTCATCATCCTCGGCGTTCTGTGCGTGACGCAGTATGGTGTACTGCTGGCGGCGCTGCCGTTCGTAACGTGGGTGTACGCCATCGCCATGCTGATTCTGGCGGCGTATAAGGTGCAGTGCACGGTGGACATCCTCCGCCTGAGCGGCATCCGCTGGTACTTCCCGGCGATTTCCGCGGCGCTGGCGGTTGTGCTGGCGCTGTTCATCCTGCTCAACCCGAACACCGCGATGAACATCGTCTGGGGTTTCATGGGCGTGTCCATCATCCTCGAAGCCGGGCTGGAAATCGCGACGATTATCCTGCTGAAGTAAAGGCTGCTATCGGCGTCCGCTGGAAACACTTCCGGCGGGCGCTTTTGGCATACTGGAGGAAGAAAAATGGGAGAGAAAATCAGGCGGAAAGCCCTGCTGATTCTGTCCTGCGTCCTGATGCTGGAAGCCGTCGGCATCCGCCATGTCCCCAATTTCCAGCGTGTCGGGCTGATTCTGTACGCCGCCGGGATGCTGGCGATGTATGCGATGACGCTGCGCCGCAAAATCAAGGGGCTGGCAGTGAACGAGAACGACTTTATGCCGTTCCTGTTCGGCGCGGGACTTCTGGCGATAGAGGTTCGCCGCTATGATTTCGGCGAAAAGGGCAAGCTGTGGCTGTGGATTATCATCATTTCGCTGCTGCTGGCGCTGCCGATGCTGCTTGCGGAGCGCCGCGTTCCGTCCGGAAAGGCGGGGAACAACAAATACTGGATGCGCGCCATCACGATTGTGTTCCTGATTGTCCTCAGCTGCTTCAACTGGGTCTACGCGACCAACGTTGCTTTTGACACGAGCGAAGGTACGGCGACGACGGGCGTCATCACGCGGAAGCGGGTGGAAAAGGGGACGAAGCACCGGATGAGCTATTATCTGGAAGTGTCGAAGCCTTTGACGAACGAAACAAACACGTTTTCCGTCAGCAAGAGTGATTATAACCGATATGACGAACAGCGGGTTGTTACCGTGACGGCGTACGACGGCTTCTGGGGCGCACCGTATTACGAGGTCGAACTGCCGAAGGGGGAGGATTGACATGGTCAATAGAGCAAGAGAAGCCAGAAGAAAACTGTTCACCCCGAAACCCGTGGTTTATGCCGCGTGGGGACTTCTGGCGGCGGCGCTGGTGGCGCACTTCGTCCCGGCGCTGGAAACCGTCGCGCTGGTGCTGTACGCGGTCGGGCTGATTGCGCTCTGCCTCCTTGCCCTGACCGCCCCGAAGAAGGGGACAATCGCCGTCCCGCGCGTGTTCCTGCCGATGCTGGCGGCGGCGTTCCTGATTGTCGGTTGCCAAATCGGGATGCGTCCGGACGAATCGCCGCTGGTGTGGCGGAGCATCCTGCTTGCGCTGATTCTGCTGATTCCGCTGATGATTTCGGAGAAACAAGCCGCTGCCGACATTGACCGGGGCAGATTTGCCGCGCGGGTGTTCGTCGTCGTCGGAACAGTGTGGATAAGCTGCGCGTTCTGGCTGATTGCGACGAACTCGGTGTTTGACGCGGACGTCGGCATGTCGCACATCAGCACCGTCTCGCAGACGCGCGCGACAAGCCGCTATTGCTACATGGACGTGGTGTGGGACGGCAGAACGCTGGATTTTCCGGTCAGCAAGGAGGATTTCAGCGAAATAGCCGCGGGGGACAAGGTGCTGGTAACGGAGTACGACGGTTTCTGGGGCGCGCCGTATTACACATGGGAAATCCCTCAATCCCCCTGAAAAAACAGCAGGAATCCCGAAAAAGCCTTGCACTTTTGGGCGAAATGGCGTACAATAGCCTTGCCTGTGATTCGCATCGGGCAGAGTAGCTGAATCCGCGTTAAGTGTTCATGAACGGGGAGTTGTCATGAAACGAAGCCGCACGGCGGCGCGGTGGGTTCGGCGCATCCCGCTGTCTTGGTGCTGCCTCCTGCGAGTTGCGCGCAAAAATTCGCTTAGGAGGCGCTTTTTGTGATGTCACAATCCGTTTTCCATGCCCACTACTGGCGGGACTGCGCCCGGCTGACCACCCAGAAGCTCTGCGTGATGGGCGTGCTGATGGCGCTGCAAATCATCCTCAGCCGCATCACCGCCATCAACCTCGGCAACTGGCTGCGCATCAGCTTCGGCTTTCTGCCCAACGCCATCGCTGGGTACCTGCTCGGCCCCATCGGCGGCACGCTCGTCGCGTGGGGGAGCGATGCCCTCGGCACCATCCTCACCGGGCAGGCGATTAACCCCGGTCTGTCCGTCACGGCGGCGCTCGGCGGCTTCTTCTACGGGCTGATGCTGCATAAACGTCCGGTTACAATTTGGCGGACGATGGCGTGCCTGCTCGTCGTGTCGCTGGTGTGCCACTTCCTGCTGAACACCTACTTTCTGGCGATGGCGGGCTTCACCGCGGTGTCCGACGGCGCGGATTATCCCGCCTTTGTCCGCGCGCTTGTCCGCCCGATCTACGGCGAAGGCGCAACGATGCCCGCGTGGATCAGCGTCTGCAACCGTTTCATCAAGCAGGTCGTCGTCTACCCGGTCAATGTCGCGATGCTGCTGCTGATGCTGCGCGGCGTGCAGCGGATGCCGAACGCAGTGACGCACCTGTGAAGGAGAATCCCCCTGAATGACACCTGAAGAAAACAAACAGTTAATCCTCGCCGAGCTTGACCGTCTCTATCCCCAGCCCAAGCCCGAACTGCATTTCACCAACCCATACGAGACACTGGTGGCGGTCATGCTGTCCGCGCAGTGCACCGACAAGCAGGTCAACAAGGTCACGCCCGCTGTGTTTGCGCGTTTCCCCGACGTGAAGAGCATGGCGGAGGCGGATGTTGCCGAGCTGTACCCGCTGGTGAAAAGCTGCGGCTTCAAGAGCAAGGCAAGCAACATCATCGCCGCGTGCCGGATGATTCTGGCGGAGGACGGCGGCGAAGTTCCGCACACCATGGAAGCGCTGACCCGTCTGCCGGGCGTCGGGCGCAAAACGGCGAACGTCGTTATGTCCACGGCGTTCCATATTCCGGCAATTGCGGTGGATACGCACGTTTTTCGCGTCAGCAACCGCCTTGGGCTGGTGGATGCGCCCGACGTGCTGAAGACGGAGATGCAGCTGCGCGCGCTGATTCCGCAGGACAGGTGGAGCGACGCGCACCACTGGCTGATTTTCCACGGTCGAAGGGTGTGCAAGGCCCAGCACCCCCTGTGCGGCGAATGCACGCTGCGCCCGTGGTGCAGGAAGTACAACAGCGAAACCGAATAACCCTTCGCCCGACTGCGCCCTGCGCCAGCCGGGCATTTTTGGTTCTTCACGGAATCTTGAGGGAAGAGCAGCTTGGGGGCGCGTCTGCGGACGCGCAAAGTTACTGGCAGGGACGCTTCGC
>ENA-OZKY01000079-OZKY01000079.1-human-gut-metagenome-genome-assembly--contig:-NODE-79-length-23302-cov-5.723921_pt1 | contig 23302 bp, 21 predicted proteins | sample MGYA00244830_ERZ653773 | MGnify/ENA primary metagenome ERZ653773 (study PRJEB26926, sample SAMN06165206) | human gut metagenome | biome: ENVO:00009003; feature: ENVO:2100002; material: ENVO:00002003...
CGAGATTAGCGAGTGTCTCGTGGGCTCGGAGATGTGTATAAGAGACAGCCCACGGCGGTGCCACTGCACCCATTGAGGACCACAGCGAAGAAGTATGAGCCGAAACGAAGCCTTTGCCCCGTGGCAGTGCCCCCTGTGCGGCGGCGCGCTGCAAGGGGAGAATGACCTGAAATGTGAAAAAGGCCACTGTTTTGACCGCGCCCGGGAGGGCTACTGGCATCTTTTGCCAGTGCAAAGTATGCGCACCAAAGCCCCCGGGGACAGCAAGGAGATGGTAGCCGCCCGCCGCGCCTTCCTGAACGCCGGATATTACGGCATCTTCGGGCAGGCGCTGGGGGAGCTTTGCCTTGCCCACGGCGTGCCCGCCGCCCCGAATGCTCCGCTGCATCTGCTGGACGCAGGCTGCGGCGAGGGCTGGTACGACCGCTGCATCGCGCAGCAGTTCGCGGCGGCGGAAAAGCCGCTGCAGCTGGCGGGGTTCGATATCGCAAAGCCCGCGGTGCGGTTGGCGGCAAAGGCGCTGCCCGCCGCGCAGTACGCGGTGGCGTCCAGCTTCAGCCAGCCGGTGCGCACCGGCTGGGCAGACGTGCTGCTGAACTGCTTTTCGCCCTTTGCACAGGAGGAGTTCAGCCGGGTGCTGCGCCCGGGCGGGCACATGATCTACGTTGTGCCGGGGGCAGAGCATCTGTACCAGATGAAGGCTGTGCTCTACGAAAAGCCCTACAAGAACCCGGTGCAGCAGGTGGAGTACCCGGGCTTCCGCGCCATTGATGAGCGTGAGGTGCAGGGAACCATCACCGTGCCCGCCGCCCAGCTGGAAGCCCTGTTTGCCATGACCCCCTACTACTGGAAAACGCCCCGCGACGGTGCCGCCCGCCTTGCGGCTCTGCCGCAGCTGACCACTACCATCGCCTTCCGCTTTCTGGTGTTTGAAAAGCTGTAATAAGATAAAAAAGGACTGCCGTGCAGAGTGCATGGCAGTCCTTTTTTGTTCCCATTCTCATGCTTGTTGATTTTCACAAGAACTGGCATACTAATATATCAATTTCGCACAAAAACAACAAAATCTCTTTACAAGTTCGTTATATTGTGGTACGATTTGTGCAGATTTCGATGGCGTGATACAACTGGAATGTCTATCGGGCCCGGCAGCAGGGCGTTTGCTGCACAGCTTTGGGCGGCTTTGTTCTGCACAAATGAGCCGTCTGCATTTAAAAGGAGAAATGATGATGAACAGAAGAGACTTTATGAAGCTTTCCGCCGCTTCTGCTGTGACCATGGGCGCAGTGGCTGGCATGGCGCCCGCATCCTTTGCTGAAAACGCTGGCGTGCACACCGATGCTGAGGTGCAGGCCATGGTGGCAGAGGAACTCCGTCTCTCCCGCGAGGTGGCCTTTTATCCGGCTGCTTTCCGGGGCGATTTTGACAAGTTCTATGTGCTGTTCCACAAGCTGTCCCGTGCTCAGTACGAGAAGGTGGACGGTGCAGCTGTGCCCGGCATCAATGCTTCTCACTACGATATGTGTGTTGCTCTGACCAATGCCCGCAAGGCGCTGCGCCAGATCAAGGACCCCAAGAGCACCGTTTGGGAAATTTGGGGAGATCAGATGGCCGTGGAATCTCCGCTGCCCACCAACTGGGAAAATTGCTACGATAACGAGGGCTTCCGTCCCTTCCTGAACCCGTACCTGCTGCGGGATCAGGGCAAGGTGAAGGGCAACGTGATCATTATTGCAGGCGGCGGCAGCACCCACCGCAACAACGTGGTGGAAGGCTACCCGGTGGCCGAGTTCTTCAACAAGAACGGCTACAACGCCTTTGTGCTGCAGCGCCGCGTCAACCCCTACGCCGCTGTGGATCAGCAGCTGGATCTGGCCCGTGCTATCCGCTACATCCGCCACAACGCCTCTGAAAAACACATCGGCAAGACCGATATCATGATCGCTGTGGGCTTCTCTGCCGGCGGCATGAATGTGATGCAGGTGGTGGCCGACCAGTTCGGCACTACGAATACCCCGGATAAGGTCTACCCCAGCTACGTCTGCGATGCTGTGGACTATGAGAGCGCTGACCTGAACGTGGCGATTCCCATCTACGGCCTGTTCGTCACCGGTCTGAACTTCACGAAGAACCCCAACCTGCCTCCGGTCTTTGGTGTTGTGGGTCAGAAAGATGGCCTGAGTGCGATGATGCTGCCCGCTCTGCCGGAGTGCGCAAATATCTTCACGGACTTCAGCTTCTATCTGGCACCTGATGCGCCCCACGGTGTGGGCTTGGGCACTGGCACCAAGGGCTATGTGGACTACTATACCCAGATCGCCCAGTGGCCGGATATGGCTGTCAACTTTATCGAGAGCCGTCTGGGGCTGATGGAAAAGAAGATCGACATGGACTCCGTGGGCTTTGCATGGTAAGCTGCCCCGACAGGAGTACCTGAAAAAAAACGACCCGCCGCATCTCTTTCAGTGCGGCGGGTCGTTTTTTGTAAAATAATGTTATGTATGATACTCCATCCATTTGCCCTTCCACGCATACAGGATCATGAGCAATGCGCCCAGACCCCAGCTGACGGGGTAGAGGATGAACACGCCCTCGATGCCGGAGAAGAAGGGCAGCAGGAACTGGATCCACACCACACGGAACAGGCACAGCGAGACCAGCAGCACCACCATGGGCGGGATGCTGGCACCCGTGCCGCGCACGGCACCGGCAAGGCCGTGAAGGATGCTGAGCAGGAAGTAGAACGGGCAGAACCACCGCATGGCCAGCTTGCCGTAGGTGACCACGGCCTCGTCGGCGGTGAACAGGTGCAGAATGGCGTCCTGTCCGGCCAATAGCGCCGCGCCGGTGCAAAGGGTGTAGATGACCCCGATGGCAAGGGTGACCCAGACTGAGCGCTTTACCCGGTCCAGACGCCCCGCACCGTAGTTCTGCCCCACAAAGGTGGTGGCAGCCATGCTGATGCTGCTGACGGGCAGAATGTTGAAGCCATCGATCTTCATGTAGGCTGCAAAGCCTGCCATGGCGGCGGCGCCGTAGCTGTTTACGCTGGCCTGCACCAGCACGTTGGAAAAGGAGATGACCATGTTCTGGATGCCGGTGGGCAGACCCACCCGGATAATGCGGCCTGCCATTTTGCGGTGCAGCCGGATGGCGGAAAGTTCCACCCGGCAGGCGTCCTCGCTTTTCATCAAAAAGCGCAGGCTCAGCACGCAGGACACCAGCTGGCTCAGGTCTGTGGCGATGGCAGCGCCCGCCACCCCCATCCGCAGCCCCACGATGAACACAAAGTCCAGCACGATGTTGGTCACCGACGCCCATGCCAGATACACCAGCGAGCGCCGGGAGTTGCCGGCGGCGTTCAGGATGCCGGCGGTCATGTTATACACCACGCTGAACAGCACCCCGCCAAAGTAGATGCGGATATAGGTCACGGCATCGGCCAGCACCTCGGCGGGGGTGTTCATGGCCACCAGCAAAGCGCGCCCGCAGGCAACGCCGCCCACCGTCAGCAAAAGCCCCATGACCACCGCAATGGCAAGGGAGGTGTGCACCGCCTCGCGGGTCTCCTTGTGGTCGCCCGCGCCCAGATACTGCGACACCACCACGCCCGCGCCCACGGCAAGTCCCTGACTGAAGCCGATGAGCAGGTAGATGGGCGACCCGCTGGAGCCCACGGCGGCAAGGGCGTTGCTGCCCACAAAATTGCCCACGATGATGCTGTCGGCGGTGTTGTACATCTGCTGCAGCAGGTTGCCGAAGATCAGCGGCAGGGCAAACAGCAGCAGGCTTTTTACAATGCTGCCCTCGGTCATAAGGGTAGCGGTATTCCGTGTTTTTACGGCGGCCATGGGGCTCCTCCTCTCAGCGCAAAAAATCGCTTGTACCCCTTAGCATAGCACAAACCCCGCCCCGGGACAAGGGGACGGCTGACGATTTTAAATCGTCTCACCCGCAGACAACAGCGGCGGCGCGGCGCTGCCGTGCAGCTTGCGGGCAAGATAGTTCTGTGTGATGCGTACCACCGTACCGGACAGCGCAATTACGCCGATGAGGTTCGGCAGCATCATCAGGCCGTTGAAGGTGTCGGAAAGCGTCCACGCAAGGTCCAGCCGTATCACCGCGCCCACCGGCATCAGCGCTACGAACAGCACCCGGTAAAATGTCCCTGCCCCCGCGCCGAAGAGATACTCCACGGCCTTGCAGCCGTAGCAGCTCCAGCCCAGCGCGGTGGAGTAGGCGAACAGCAGGATGCACACTGCGATGAGCTTGGACCCCAGCGTGCCGAACACGGCGTCAAAGGCCTGCCCCACCAGTGCACTGCCCGCCGCCCCGGCGGCAATGCGCCCGGTGTCCAGATCCACAAAGCCGGAGGTCAGCACCACCAGCGCCGTCAGGGTGCACACCACCATGGTGTCTGCAAACACCTCAAAAATGCCCCACATGCCTTGCTGCACCGGCTCTTTTACGTTGGAAGCCGCGTGCACCATCACCGAGGAACCAAGTCCGGCCTCGTTGGAAAAAGCACCCCGCTTAAAGCCCCATGTGACCGCCCGGGACAGGCCGTAGCCCACCATGCCCCCGCCGGCGGCGCGCAGCCCTAACGCACCCTTTACGATAGCGGCAAGCGCCGCCGGGACGGCAGTGATGTGCACCCCCACCACGGTGAGCGCACCCACGATGTACAGCAGCGCCATGGCGGGGACAAGCCTTTCCGCCACAGCGGCTATCCGCTTGAGCCCGCCCAGCAAAATCACCGCCGACACTGCCGCCAGCACTGTGCCGGTAACGACCTCCGGCACGCCAAAGGCTGCTTTCAGGTTGCCCGCGATGGAATTGAGCTGGCTCAGGTTACCGATGCCAAAGCTTGCCAGCGCGCAGAACGCAGCAAACAGCACCGCCAGCACCCGCCCCGGCTTGCCGCCAAGGCCGTCCCGCAGGTAGTACATCGGCCCGCCGCGCCAGCCGCCCGCCGGGTCTTTGCGGCGGTAGTAGATGCCCAGCACGTTCTCGGCGTAGCTGGTCATCATGCCCAGCAGTGCCATGACCCACATCCAGAACACCGCCCCCGCCCCGCCGGAAAGGATGGCGGTAGCCACTCCCACAAGGTTGCCGGTGCCGATGGTGGACGCCAGCGCGGTGCACAGGCTCTGGAACTGGCTGATGGCCTGTTCCTCGCGGGCGGTATGGGCGGTGACGCTCCGGTCGGTCAGGAGGGCACCGAGGGTGTGCCGCATCCAGTAGCCCCACCGCCGCAGCTGGAAGCCTCCGGTGCGCACCGTCAGCAGCAGCCCGGTGCCGAAGAGCAGCCCCAGTCCCATCGGCCCCCACACGATGCCGTTCAAAGCCTCGATCCCCCGCATGAACCGCTCTGGCATCCCATCCCCCCTTTTTTACTGCATCCTATGCAGCGTCATTACTCCTCATGCGGTGCGGGAGGCTTTTCGGGGTCGGGTGCGGGAAGGGGTTCCAGCGTCAGCCAGAAGTCCTCCTGTTCCTCGCGGTTTTTTTCGTTGGGGTTTTCTGTTTGATCCATACAGCATCCCTGCCTTTCTGCATAAAGGGTCGCCCGGTGGGCTATGCTTTATGCACAAAAAGGAGGCAGAGCCATGAAACACGCAAAACGCAGCGGCTGGCGTCCCTTCTGGGCGGCGCTGTGCGCCGCCCTGCTGGTGCTGCTGCCGCTGGTGGGCGGCACGGTGCTGCTCAGCCGCGCCCAGCTGCGCAGCAGCCTGCGGCAGGCTGCAAAAAGCCAGAGCGGGGTGCCCATCCGTCTGCCCAAGGCCGCCGACCGGTGCACCGTGCTGCTGTGCGTGGCAGACGAGACCCCGGGCTTTGTGCTGGCCTACCTGAACGCCGGGCAGAACTGCATCCATCTGCTGGCGGTGCCCGCCGCGCTGGAAGTGCCCTTCGGGGGCAAGAACGTCCCCCTCGCGGACTGTTACGCCGCCGCAGGACCCGCCCGCTGCCGGGAGGCGCTGGGCGAGGTGTTCGCTCTGCCGGAGGATACCGATTATCTTGCCATCGCCCCGGCGGTGCTGACAAAGCTTGCGGCGCGGTACGGCGCAGTGCGGGTGGGCTTTACCGGGGCGCTCACACCGGAGCAGCTGGCGCGGTACGGCAAGGGCACCGGGGTGCAGGGCATTTCTGCCGCCGATGCCCACAGCTTTTTAGCGGCGCTGGATGCCGATACTTCTCTTTCGCCCCGGCGCAGCGCCGCCGCCCGGGCGGCGGTGTGGGATGCGTTTTTCCGGCAGGCGCTGGAACTGCTGCCCACCACCCTGCCGCAGGGTCTGCGGGAGGTGAGCAGCAGTCTGCTGACCAGCCTGACCGCCGTAGACCTTGCTACACTGGAACGCACGCTGGAATTTTTAGCCACCAGCGCCGAGCCGGTGGATATCACCGCTGACGCCCTGCCCGGGGACTGGGCAGGCGGGCACTATACGGTGTCCGATGCCTCCCGGGCGGCGGTGCAGAGCTTTTTCAACCTCTCCCCGGCGGCGGCGCAGTCTGCGTCCGGCAGTGAGCCGTAACCCAGCACCAGCGTCCCGGCGGCAGAGTGCGCCGTGCCGGTCAGGTCGTAGTCGCTCAGCAGGGAACAGCGCACCCCATACTGCCGGGCAGCAGCCCGCAGGGCGGCGTCCGGCGGCGGGTCTTTCAGCTGCGCCAGCAGGTGCAGGCCGGTGTGCAGCCCCGCAAGGGTCAGCTCCTCCGGTGCAAAGGAGGTGCGCAGCGCCGCCACCAGTGCATCCCGCCGGGCTTTGTAGGCGGTGCGCTCCCGCGCTAAGTGCCGGGTGAAATAGCCCCCGGTGATAAAGCGCGCCAGCGTCTGCTGCTCAAACCGCCCTACCGTGCCGGAGTACAGCCGGTACTTGGTCTGCCATGCGCCCAGCAGCTGCCGGGGCAGTACCATATAGGCGATGCGGATGCCCGGGGCAAGGCTGCGGGAGCAGGTGGACAGGTACACCACCGGGCCGTCTGCGCCCGCCATGCCCTGCAAACTGGGCAGCGGGCGGGTGTCAAAACGGAACTCGGAGTCGTAGTCGTCCTCAATGATGTACCGCCGTCCCGGGGCGCGGGCTGCCCAGTGCAGCAGCTCGGCCCGGCGTCCGGCGGGCATGGTGACCCCGGTGGGGAACTGGTGGCTGGGGGTGACGTAGCACACCGCCGCATCGCTGGCGGAAAGAGCCGTCAGCGACAGGCCGTCCGCGTCCACCGGCAGGCAGCGGCAGGGCACGCCGTTGTTTTCCAGCACCTGCCGGGCACGGGGGTAGCCGGGAGTCTCCACGGCGGCAGGGCCGGGCAGCAGCGGTGCCAGCAGCCCCAGCAGATATTCCAGTCCTGCACCCACCACCAGCTGCTCCGGGTCGCACTGCACGCCCCGGTACTCGGCCAGATACCCTGCCAGCGCCTGCCGCAGGGCAGCATCGCCCCGGGCATCCCCGGGAGTGAGCAGCTCCGGCGCAGAGTACAGCAGTTCCTTTTGCAGCCGTGCCCATGTGCGGAAGGGGAACAGCCCCGGGTCCACGCCCCGGGTGGATAAATCGAACTGCACCGGCGGGGCAGCATCGGCGGGGTGCACTGCCGCTGGCGCAGAGGGCGCCGCGGGCGGCTGCACCCCCTGCGGCAGGGCAAGATACTCCTGCACTGTGAAGCCGCTGCGCTCCCGGGCGGTCAGGTAGCCCTCGGCTGCCAGCATCTGGTAGGCGGTGTCCACCGTGTTCACCGAGACCGACAGCTCTGCCGCCAGCCGCCGCTTGCCGGGCATCCGGGTGCCCGCCGTCAGGGTGCCCGCCCGCATCTCGGCGGCAAGGCTGCGGTAGAGCTGCTCGTACAGCGGCACTGCCGAAGCCGGGTCCAGTGCCGTGGTCAGATGTACCATAGAATGTCCCTCCCATCTGGGCATTGCGTCAAACTGACCCCATAAAAAAACTTTTTTCTGGGTATTTTCATGGGGTCAGTTCTGCGTATAATAGGAGCATACCCGCCGAACACCCAAATGTCAAGTAGTTTTGTGGGGTTATCGGCGTGATTGGAGGGAAAGTATCATGTCTACTACTGCAATGTGGCTGCTGCTGGCAGTCGTCGTTATCCTGATCCTGTTTTTCAGTGTGCTGTACAAGCGCCGCTTTACGGTGCACGAGCTGGCGCTTACCGGCGTGATGGCTGCGCTGAGCCTTGTGGCCTACCTGTTCTTCCGCATCCCGTTCTACGGCGGCTCCTCGTTCCATCTGGGCAACACCTTCACCGCCCTGACGGCGCTGCTGCTGGACGGTGTATCCGGCGGTCTGGCAGGTGCCATCGGTCTGGCGCTGGCAGATATCCTTGCCGGTGACCCGGGCTACGCCATTACCACCTTCGTGCTCAAGTTTATCATCGGCATCACCTGCGGTGCCGTGGCACATAAGGTGTTCAAGCTGCGGGATCAGGATCGTCACAGCGCCGGGTATCTGGTCAAGGTGATCGTTTCTGCGGGTTCCGGTCTGCTGCTGAACGTGTTCACCGACCCCTTCCTTGGCTACTTCCGCAACGTGTACATCTTTGGACAGGAGTACACCGTGGCACAGGCGCTGACTAAGATCGCCGGCGGCGTCACCTTTGTGAACAGTGTAGCTTCCACTGCCTGCGCCGTGGTGCTGTATCTGGCACTGCGCCCCGCGCTGGAGCGTGCAAAGCTGCTTTCCAAGGGCGAGTAAAAATAAAAAGGGATCCTGAAGCGCCAGCTGGCGCTTCAGAATCCCTTTTTTGTTACCGTTTTCGGCTGCAAAGGTGCTTTGCGGCGTCCCGCCCGGCGGCAAGGCCGCTGCCGAACGCCCAGTGCAGGTTGAAGCCGCCGCAGCTTCCGGCGCAGTCCAGTGTTTCGCCCACGAAGTACAGCCCCGGGCAGCCCTTGAACTGGAAGGTCGGTTCCACCTCGGTCAAGGCAAGCCCGCCGCCGGTGGTCTGCGCCTGTCGCCAGCCGCAGGGGGTAAGCCCCTCGAACCGCCAGTGCTTGGCGGTGTGGGCAAGCTTCTGCCAGCTGCCTGCGGGCAGGGCGTGGGGGGCAGTATCCGGCAGGGCGGCGGCAGCCCAGAGGGCGCGGCCAAGCTTGCCGTGCAAAAGCCCCAGCCAGAACGCCGCCGCCGTGTCCTCGGCAAGCAGCGGTGTACGCGCCGCAAACAGGGCTGCAAGCTCTGTCTCCGGCACAGCGGGGAAGAGATCGAGCTCCACCGCCGGGTGCTTCAGCCTGCGCCCGGGGGCAAGCAGGCCGGACAGCTGCATGATGCAGATGCCGGAAAGCCCGTAGTCGGTAAACTGTACCTCGCCAATCTCTTCAGCCAGCACCCGGTCGCCGTCCAGCAGGCGGGCGGCAGCTTTGGCGCGGATGCCTGCAAGGCTTTTGTTCGGCTTTGCGCATTGCAGGGCGGTCAGGCAGGGGTAGAGCGGGCGCATCTGCCCGCCGCAGTCGGCGGCAAAGCGGGTGCCGAAGCCGTCCGTGCCGAACTGCGGCCCGGCGGCGCCGCCCATGGCGCAGATAACGGCATCTGCCCGCAGGCTTTCGGTGCCGCCCTCGGCGGTGGTAAACTGCACCGCGTAGCCGCCCTTGTTCTGCCGCAGGGTGCTTACCGTGCAGCCGGTGCGCAGCTGTACGGTGTGCCGCTGCAAATGCAGCTCCAGCAGCGCCAGTACGTCTGCCGCCTGATTGGAATAGGGGTACACCCGCCCGGCCTCATCGGTGCGGGTGTACAGTCCCAGCTGCTCAAACCACGCCAGCGGCGCGGCGGCATCCACCGCTGCCAGCAGGGGCCGCAGCGCGGCGGGGTCGGCGGTGAAATACTTTTCCGGCGCAATGGCGGTGTTGTCCAGATTGCAGCGGCCGTTGCCGGTAGCCAGCAGCTTTTTGCCCACCTTGGGGTTGCGCTCCAGCACCGTGACGCGGGCAGCGGGCGCGGCCTGTGCAGCCGCCAGCGCAGCGGCCAGTCCGGCGGCACCGCCGCCCAGAATAAGGATGTGTGCCATGCGGACACCTGCTTTCTTTGGGTTTATTCCTATTTATTGTAGCAGAACCCCGCCCGGAACGCAATGCGGCGGGCAAAGCAAAAAATGCGCTGCCGGTATAATTTGCCGCCGCTGACAGATACTACATACAAAGGAAACCGCAAGGAGGGCAAAATAATGAAAGCAACCGGTATCGTGCGCCGCATCGACGAACTTGGCAGGGTGGTGATCCCCAAGGAGATCCGCCGCACCCAGCGCATCCGGCGGGGCGACCCGCTGGAGATCTTTACCACCGGCGACGGGGAAGTGATCTTTAAAAAGTACTCGCCCATGGGCGAGGTGAACACCCTTGCCGCCCAGCTGGCGGAGGTGCTCAGCCGCCAGTTTGCGCTTACCGCCTTTGTGTGCGACAGGGACCGCATTCTGGCAGTCAGCGGCAGCGGGCGGCGGGAGCTGACCGACCGCAGCATCAGCCAGCCGCTGGAAAAGCTGATGGAAGCCCGCAAGCCCTACCAGAGCCCCGGCGCACCGGAAAAGACTCTGCTGCCCTGCGAGGGCGCACCCCGGGTGCTGCTATGCGCCGCACCGGTACTGGCGGGCGGGGACGTGACCGGCGCGGTGGGCTTACTGACCGAGGACCGCACTGCCTGCCCGGAGGACGCCCAGTGCAAGGCGGTGGCTGTGGCAGCGGCCTTTCTGGCAAAGCAGATGGAGGAATAAGGTGGGACGATCTGGAATGGCCTCCGCTGTGCTCTGGCCATAATCAGCGGAAAGATTTTTTAAAATTTTGCGTTTGTCGCGCTCTGCGGAGCGCGACAAACGCATTTTCACGAGAGGGTTTCACCCGCAAAAACACCGCCGCCCGGCCTGTGAAAGCAAGCCGGGCGGCGGTGTACATGAAAGGATGAATGTGAGGATGATTAGTTGGTGATGGGCACAGGCACCTTTTTCAGGCTGTTCCATGCGCGGATGATGCGGGCATTGGTCACCGTGGTGTCCGGGCCGAAGGTTGCGCCGTAGTCGGAGAGCAGACCCTGCTCCACGCACCAGCGGGCGGCCTTCTGCTGCTCGATAGCGTCAGCGGGGATATCGGTGTACAGGGTGGTGCTTACGGGGTCGGGCTTGCCGGCAGTCGTCCACAGGACGTTTGCCAGCTCCTGACGGGTGGAGGGGATAAAGCCGCCCGGCAGGGTATAGTACAGGTACAGGGAAGAACCGTAGGCATAGGTAAGGTAACCCAGACCCGCAGTGCCCAGCACGATGCCAAGTGCGGCTGCGCCGGAAGAGAACGCCGGGTCAAGCTCGCCGGGGTCGTCCGTTGGAGGTGCCGAAGGCTCCGCGGTCACCAGCACGATGGACGTCGGCTGGTATACCTCGATGGTGTAACTGCCGTCATCATTTAGCCGTACTTTATCGGTTCCCATAATGGATACGTCGTCTGCAAGGCAGTCGATCAGTGCAGTATCAGTCTTTACGGTAATGGGGTTTGCCTGCCGCTCAGACATACCGTGGGGCACATATAGCTTTATAGCCGTTTTCAGAAAAGCCATCATTTACAGGCACTTGGAAGGTTCTGCCACTCTGATCGCTCACAGTGGCAAAGCCGGTGCTGCTGCCTTCCGGCACGGTAGGCTCGGTCACAAAATAACCGTCGGTGATAGAAAGATTGTCCGGGTTGATGCCGCTTACATCCACTTTTTTGGTAAACAGGCCGCCGGTGATGGAAAGCGGGGAGTCACATTTTTTGGTGACAACCTCGCCGTCAAACAGGCCGTCTTTGATGGTGATGGGGGCGTCATCATTCGCGAGGGTCATATCCTTTTCAAAGGTTCCACCCTCGATCTTGGCCTCCGTGCGGGAGGAGGCGTATACCCCGACAGCTTCCTCAAAGGTGCCGCCGGAGATGGTGCCGTAGTTGCGCACATCCCCTTGGAAGGTGCCGTCGGAGATGATTTCGTAGTTGTACACCCTCCTTTGGAAGATGCCGCCGGAGATGGTGCCCTCGTTGGTTACCTCCCATTGGAAGGTACCATTGGAGATGGTGCCGTAGTTGTACACCTCCCTTTGGAAGGTGCCGTCGGAGATGGTGCCCTCGTTGTTGGCTCTTTTGCCGACGGTGCCGCTGTTAAATTCGGCATCTTTAATAATATAGAGAGTTGCCTGCAATGCGCTTACAGCCTCGGGCTCCGAGGAGGGCTGCAGGGCAAAGACGCCATTGTACAGCCAACAACCGGAGTCAGCGCTGTAGTACCAATGGGTACCCTCGCCGCTGTCTGCGGGCTTGCCATCGGCATTCAGCTGGATGGTAAAGCTTTCGGCGGTGCCGTTCTCCGCGTCCAGATCACGGCTGCTGCGGGTGGCGGCTTCCTCCTCGGTGCTGCGGGAGGCGTCGGCCTCCTGTACAAGGGGTGCAGCCTTTTTGACCGTGGTCTGGGCGGGTGCATCGAACACCGGGGTGGCTGCCAGTGCAGACACCGGCAGCAGGGACAGCAGCATACTGCCGGTCAGCAGGATGCTTACAATGCGTTTGACTTTCATGTTTTTCGCTCCTTTCGTGTGTTTTTACAGGGGGTATCGTTACTGCAATTATACCACAAATTGGGCAAAAATAAAAGAAATTCTGCACGAATGGGGGTTAAAACTGCGCGAATGGCTGAAAAAGAGGGGAAACGAACCCTCTCAGGCGCTCCCGCGCCAGCTCTCCCAAAGGGAGAGCCAAGCCGTTAGGCTCGTTGCTAAAGTATTAGGTATAACGAGGAAGCTTCCGGCAGTGCTCTTGCCTCTCCCTTTGAGGAAAGACTTCCCCCGCTCCGGGGGAAGATGTCGCGCAGCGACAAAAGGGGGAGTGTGGATGCGAACATAGTGAGCAGACGGAGAGGGCGCACGCCGTCAGCCTTTGCACGCCCTCTCAGGCGCTCCCGCGCCAGCTCCCCCAAGGGGGGAGCCAAGCCGTAAAGTTCAGCACTAAAGTATTAGGTATAACGGGGAAGCTTCCGGCAGTGCCCTTGGCTCTCCCTTTGGGAGAGCTGGCAAGCCCGACAGGGCTTGACTGAGAGGGCGCACGCCGTCAGCCCTATTTTAAGGTATCAAGTGTAATGAGAAACTTCCCCGCCATGCCAAAGGCTCCCTCCCCGAGGGAGCTGGCAAAGCCGTAGGCTTTGACTGAGGGAGTTCACACCCCCTTTATGACAGAATTATGAATCTTTATAAACATTTTTGCAAAGGGCTTGACAGCAGGGGAAAAACGATTATAATGGTCTTAGCACTCAGGAACAAGGAGTGCTAAACAAACAAAAGCGATACAAAAAGGAGGCAGGCGCTATGACGATGGATGCACGCAAGCAACGGGTCTTGCAGGCAATCGTGGCGCTGTATGGCCTTGAGGGCGAGCCGGTGGGCAGCAGCGTGCTGGCAAACTACTTTGACATGGCGGTGTCCAGCGCAACGCTGCGCAACGAGATGGCGGCGCTGACAAAGCTGGGTCTGCTGGAACAGCCCCACACCAGCGCAGGGCGTGTGCCCAGCGCCAAGGGCTACCGGTATTATCTGGACAACCTGCTGACCGATGATCAGCCGCTGGACCGCGTTACCCGCGCCCGGGTGGACGCGGTGTTCGCCAGCCTTGACCATGAACCGGAAAAGCTGGCACAGGGCGCTGCCAAGGCGCTGGCCGCCATCAGCGGCTGCACCGCCGCCGTCAGCACCCCCTGCGCCGAGGATCTGTGCATCGCCCATTACGAGGTGGTGCAGGTGGGCCGCAGCGCAGCCGCAGTGCTGGCTGTGACCACTGCCGGTTACGTCCGCACCCGGGTGGCGCGAGTACGCACCGGGCTTTCCCGGGAAAATGCAGCTGCCCTTGCGGCGCTGCTCAACCGCAACCTTACCTTTGTGGCACCGGTGGATCTTTCCACCCGGATGCTCAGCGAGCTGTGCAGCCAGATCGCACCGGAACTTGTGCCGGTGGTCAGCGCCGCAGCCGCAATTTTGCAGGACAGCGTAAAGCCCCATGTATTTCTGGGCGGCGAGCAGTACCTGCTGGACTGGCCGCAGCTGGACGGCCGGGTGGGTGATATCCTTACCCTGCTGAACGACGAGGAACAGGCCGCAAGCCTGATCGCACCCCCGGAAAACCGCAGCGAAAGCGTGCTGCTGGGCGAGGATCTGGAACCGCAGATCCCCGGGCTGTGCATCGTGAGCGACCGGTATCTGGTAGGCGGCGGGCTGTGGGGCTCCATTGCCCTGATCGGCCCCACCCGGATGCCCTTCCAGAAGCTGATGCCCCTGCTGCACGAGTTTGCAGACCAGCTGGGCGAGGGCATGAGCGGCAAACGAAAAGACACCCCGCAGGCTGCCGTACCACGGCGGACTGTGATCTATAAGGAGGATCTGGAATGAGCGAAGAAGCAAAGAACACGGTGCCCGAGACCGAGCAGCCGGAGACTGCCCCCGAGGAAAAGACCGCTGCCGCAGCGCCCGAACAGGCTGCTGCCGAAGCTGCCACCGAAGAGGACAAGAAGAAGGACGGCGGCTGGTTCAACAAGAAGGCCCGGGAGATGGAAGCCGTTAAGGCAAAGCTGGATGCAGCGGAAAAGAACGCCGCACAGGCCAAGGATCAGCTGCTGCGCATGGCTGCCGAGTACGACAACTACCGCAAGCGCTCCACCCGCGAAGCCGACCAGAAGTTTGGCGACGGTGTTTCCCATGCAGTGGAAAAGATCATCCCCATTCTGGATACGCTGGATATGGCAGCCAACGCCCCCACCACTGACGAGAACTACAAAAAGGGCGTGGTCATGACGCTGGATAAGGCGGCAAAGGCACTGGAAGCCCTCCATGTGGAGGAGATCGAGGTGCTGGGCAAGCCCTTTGACCCCAACCTTATGAATGCTGTGCAGCAGATCCCCGCCCCGGACGGGCAGGAGAGCGGCACGGTGGTCACCGTTTTCCAGAAGGGTTACAAGCTGGGTGACAAGATCATCCGCCATGCAACCGTTGTGGTGGCCGAATAAATAAGCCGAACCTCCCGCAAGGGAGTTTGCAATAACATCCGCTTGACATCATCATAAGCATCATATAAACAAGATTTGTTCTTTCGAGAGGAGACTTCATTATGAGTAAGATTATTGGTATCGACCTTGGTACTACCAACAGCTGCGTAGCTGTTATGGAGGGCGGCGAGCCCGTTGTCATCGCCAACTCTGAGGGTGCCCGCACCACCCCGTCCGTTGTCGGCTTCACCAAGACCGGCGACCGTCTGGTAGGTCAGGTTGCAAAGCGTCAGGCTATCACCAACCCCGACAACACCGTTTCTTCCATCAAGCGTCAGATGGGCACCGACCACAAGGTGACCCTGAACGGCAAGGAGTACACTCCCCAGCAGGTCAGCGCTATGATCCTGCAGAAGCTGAAGGCTGACGCCGAGGCTTATCTGGGCGAGACCGTCACCGAGGCTGTCATCACTGTGCCTGCCTACTTCAACGACAGCCAGCGTCAGGCCACCAAGGACGCAGGCACCATTGCCGGCCTGAACGTCCGCCGTATCATCAACGAGCCCACCGCAGCTGCTCTGGCTTACGGTGTGGATAAGGAAGATGACCAGAAGATCATGGTCTACGATCTGGGCGGCGGCACCTTCGATGTGTCCATCATCGAGATGGGCGACGGCGTTACCGAGGTTTTGGCCACCAACGGTGATACCCATCTGGGCGGCGATGACTTCGACCAGCGCATCATTGATTGGATGGCAGACGCTTTCCAGACCGAGAACGGCATCGACCTGCGCAAGGACAAGATGGCTGCACAGCGCTTGAAGGAAGCTGCCGAGAAGGCAAAGATCGAGCTGTCCAGCGCCATGAGCAGCCAGATCAACCTGCCCTTCATCACTGCCGATGCTACCGGCCCCAAGCACCTGGATATGACCCTGACCCGCGCAAAGTTCAACGAGCTGACCGCTGATCTGGTGGATCGCACCATGACCCCCGTGCGCAAGGCTCTGCAGGATGCAGGTCTGCGCGCTTCCGACCTGAAGAAGGTGCTGATGGTCGGTGGTTCCACTCGTATCCCCGCTGTCTACGACGCCGTGAAGAAGGAACTGAACTGCGAGCCCTTCAAGGGCATCAACCCCGATGAGTGCGTGGCTGTCGGTGCTGCTATTCAGGGCGGCGTTCTGAACGGCGAGAAGAAGGGTCTGCTGCTGCTGGATGTCACCCCGCTGAGCCTCGGCATTGAGACTCTGGGCGGCGTGTGCACCAAGATCATCGACCGCAACACCACCATCCCCACCCACAAGAGTCAGGTGTTCTCCACCGCAGCCGACAACCAGCCCTCTGTTGAGGTCAACGTGCTGCAGGGCGAGCGTGAGTTTGCCCGCGACAACAAGAGTCTGGGTGTGTTCCATCTGGACGGCATTGCTCCGGCTCCCCGTGGCGTGCCTCAGATCGAAGTTACCTTCGATATCGATGCCAACGGCATTGTGAAGGTCAGCGCTAAGGATCTGGGCACCGGCAAGGAGCAGAACATCACCATCACCGCTTCCACCAATATGTCCAAGGAGGACATCGACAAGGCTGTGAAGGAAGCTGAGCAGTTTGCTGCCGACGATAAGAAGAAGCGTGAAGAGGTCGATATCCGCAACGGTGCCGACCAGATGGTGTTCCAGACCGAGAAGATGCTGAAGGAGAACGGCGACAAGCTGCCCGCAGACGTGAAGAGCGATGCCGAGGCAAAGCTTGCTGACCTGAAGACCGCTGTCCAGTCCGGCAACGTGGACGACATCAAGGCAAAGCAGGAAGCCCTGAGCCAGGTGTTCGAGAAGATGTATCAGGCAGCCGCTGCCGCACAGCAGGCCGCCGGTGCACAGCCCGGTGCTGATGCAGGTGCAACCAACGAAAAGCCCAACGATGACGGCGTTGTGGATGCCGACTTCAAGGAAGTCTAAGTTTGACACAAAGCGCTGTGTCCGGCCAAACCGGCGGGCATACGCGCAATAGAGCAAAAGCCGCTCCGGTTTAGGCCGGAGCGGCTCTTGCTGGTTTATAGAATGTAAACCCTCTCAGTCATTGCTTCGCAATGCCAGCTCTCCCGATGGGCGAGCTTTTGGCGGTGAGGACAAGTTTCCCTTCTCGGTCTAAGCTCCCCCCTCGGGGGAGCTGGCGCGTCAGCGCCTGAGAGGGTTTCGGCGGAGACAGACCGTGACGGGAGAGGTTGGAGAGGTGAGTGGATATGGCACAGGAAAAGCGTGATTATTACGAAGTGCTGGGGGTATCCAAGGGCGCAAGCGATGCCGAGATCAAAAAGGCATACCGCAAGCTTGCCATGAAGTACCACCCGGACTATAACCCCGGCGATAAGGACGCCGAGGCAAAGTTCAAGGAGATCAACGAGGCAAACGAGGTGCTTTCGGACCCGAAAAAGCGCCAGCTGTACGACCAGTACGGCTTTGCCGGTGTTGACCCCACTTATGCAGCACAGAACGGCGGCGGCCCCGGCGGCTTTGGCGGTTTTGGCGGCGACGGCGTGGATCTGGGCGACATCTTTGGCGATATCTTCGGCGGCGGCTTTGGCGGCTTCGGCGGCTCGTCCCGTCAGGCAAACCCCAACGCCCCCCGCAAGGGGCAGGACATCCGGGTGCGCATCACCCTGAGTTTTGACGAGGCCGTGCACGGCTGCAAGAAGAACATTACCATCACCCGCCAGCAGGAGTGTACTGAGTGCCACGGTACCGGCTGCGCCGCCGGTACCAGCCCCGAGACCTGCCCGGACTGCGGCGGACGCGGCTTTGTCATCCGCCAGCAGCGCACCCCCTTTGGCGTGATGCAGACCCAGCAGCCCTGCTCCCGCTGCGGCGGCAAGGGCAAGCTGGTAAAGAACCCCTGCAAGGTCTGCCACGGCAGCGGCAAGGTGGCTACCAAAAAGACGCTGGAGGTGTCCATCCCCATGGGCATCGACGACGACCAGAGCTTTGCACTGCGCGGCATGGGCGATGCCGGTACCAACGGCGGTCCCGCCGGTGACGTCATCGTCATGGTCACCGTGCGCCCCAGCGAGGTGTTCCAGCGCGATGGCTACGATGTGTGGGTCACCGTGCCCATCACCTACAGTCAGGCTGTGCTGGGCGACAGCGTCACCGTGCCCTCCATTGACGGCAAGGTGGAGTACACCGTGCCCGAGGGCACCCAGAGCGGCACCACCTTCCGCCTGCGCGGCAAGGGTATTCAGTACCTGAACGGCCGCGGCCGCGGCGATATGTACGTCAAGTGCGAGGTGGAGATCCCCAAAAAGCTGAACAAGGCGCAGCGCGATGCCCTGAAAAAATTTGAGGGCACTTTGAAAGAAGAAAACTACGAAAAGCGTAAGGGCTTCTTCAAAAAGCTGAAGGATATGTTCAACGCATAAGGTATGAAATCCCCTGAGCTGCCGGAAACAGCAGTTCAGGGGATTTTTGTTTTTTGCTGCAAATTTTACGTTGAATTTTACAACAAGATGCGTTATACTAAAACTGAAAGGAGTGGATAATATGCCGAATATTAAACCGATCTCTGATTTGCGAAATTATAACGAGGTATTGCGGGATGTGGAGGAAGGCTCGCCGGTCTTTCTGACCAAGAACGGCCGCGGAAAATATGCCATTGTGGAACTGCGTGATTATGAGAAAGCACAGGCAACGATCCGTCTGATGAGTGAGATCGCAAAAGGTCGCCGCTCCGGGGAAGAGAAAGGCTGTCTGACCAGTGAAGAAATGAGGGCGCATTTCCGTGCAAGAGCAAATGAAAAATAAGATCTTATACACAGACGAGGCACGCTGTGATTTGGATTCGATCTGGGATTATATTGCACTTGATCTGCAAAATCAGCAGGCGGCGGAAAGACTTGTCAATAAAATCATGGACAGAGTAGATCAGCTGGAAGATTTTGCGGAGAGCGGAATGCTGCTTTCATCCATATCGGAAGTAATAGGAGAAGAGCGGTTCCTTGTATGCGAGAACTATTTGATTTTTTACCATACCGGAAAATCGGTGGTCACGGTCGACCGAGTACTCTATGGCCGCAGGGACTATCTGAGTGTGCTGTTTGACAGAACAGGTGAAGAACCTTTGGAAGAAGATCCTTTGCCGGAAGAATAAGTACAAAAACAGCGGAGGCGCTGCCCTTTCGGGCAGCGCCTCCGCCTGCTTTGTTCTTTGGTGTACTCCGAGCCGGTCTTATGAGATAAGATGGATCAGAGCAGGATGACTGCTGCATTGATGATCAGGCCGACACCGGTAGCGGTGGAGCTGATCATGTAAGCGGTGCAGGCGATGTCACGGATGGCGTTGGCAGTGCTCTTCTCCATATCGGCAGTCAGAGCATCCAGACCGGTCTCAGTCCAAGTGTTGGGGTTCTTACGGCGGTAATTGCGGACAGCGGTCAGACCCTTGAACCAGCCGTACGGGGGAATCAGCCAGCACAGCAGAGCCTCAGACATGGTAGCATTGGCGCCGCCTTCGGTGTAGGTCATTTCCTCAGTGGACAGTACATTGTAGTACGCGGGCATCATCATTTTTTCCATAATAACACTCCTTTTGAAACAAAGCTATCCAAAACGGTGCACCCAAAAACGCACCGTTTTATCTGATTAAAAAGGTCAGCGCACGATCAGCAGAATGGCGCTCAGGGGAGCCAGCGCCACCACCATGGTGGTGGAAACGGCATCCCGCACAAAGTTGCCGGCGGATTTGCCCATATCGGCGGCAAGGGCATCGGTGGCGCGGCCCATCACGGTAAAGAAGTTGCCGTCCTTGTTGCCGTCCTGCTGCAGCCAGGTGCGTGCCTGCTTGATGCCCCAGATGTAGCTGGAGGCCAGCACCACAGCACCTACGACCGTTGCGGCAGTAGTGGCGAGACTGGCAGCATCATCCACTGCGCCGCCGCCGGTGGTATAGGTCATTTCTTCGTTGGAAAGTACCGCATAATCTGCGGGATAATTCATCTTTTTCATCATCAATACTCCTTTGTCAAAGGGAAATGCCGCATTGCATCCCGATCCCCCGGCGTCTATACCCAAAGGCTGATAGAGCATTGTTCTCTATATGGTCATTCTACAACAGTGGTCGGATTTTATCAAGGGGTTTTGGCACATCTGTGCAAAAACTGGCGGGACGCATGAAATTGCGGCTATAAATTTGTGAAAATAGACTGCAATAATTTAGGCTTTTGGCTGTTTAGCCCGTCACCCCGGCGCGGTAGAGGTAGGGGTCGCTCTTGAAGCTGTCAAAGTTGTACAGCACAAGGATCTGGTCGTAGCCGTTATCGGCGATCAGCTGATCCAAGCCGTAGTTGTAGTTGCGGAAGTCCACCACATCGATGTCGGCGTAGTTGGCGGTCAGGTAGGGTACAAAGCAGTTGGCGTAGCTGTCCTTGATGACAAGGATGCGCCCGCTGCCGTTGCCCTGCACCCGGCTTAAACCGTTGTTGCCGTGCAGGAACATGGCGTATTTATCATAGACGGAGAGCTTCTCTGTGTCGTACAGGCCGGTGGTCTGCCCCTCGGTGGGCTGGCCTGCCGCCGTTACGTTCCATACCGTCAGGGTGTTGGCAAGGTCGTAGTAGGTGATCACGTCCGGCACGGCGTTCCATGTGCGCGCCTTGGCGTAGTGGGTGCCGTAAAAGCCGTCGGCAGTCAGCGCAGTGTGGGCGGCGGTATCAAAGGGGGTAAGGCCAAGGGTCTGGCACAGCTGGCTGTAAGCGTAGTAGGCGCCAAGGCTTGTCCAGTGGTGGTCGGTGCGGTAATAAATATACTCGCTCTTGTGGGCGGTAAGGGTCTGGCGCACGTCCACAAAGCTGCCGCCGGCCGCCTGCACCGCAGCAGAAAGCTGGTCAAGGTAGCCGTCCTCGTCCAGCAGGGGGGCGTTTGCGGGCACGTTCTCCTTGTAGATATCGCTGGCAGCGGGTGCCAGCAGCACATTCACCTTGCCCGGGTAGCGCTGGCACAGGCTGGTGAGCGCTGCGGTGTTCTTGGGCAGGGTGCGCTCCTCGCTGGAAAGCAGCCCGTAAGTGCGGGGGAACATCATGTGCTCCTTGCCCAGCAGGATGCCGCCGTTCTGCTGCTTTTGCAGCAGGGTGGTCTCCACCACGCTCTGCAGGCTGATCCACTGGTCGCGCCCCGCCACCTGATCCTTGACGTATTTGGTGTAGGCGGTAAAGTAGCTGTTCAGCCCCTTGGCGGTGAACTGGGTCAGCGCCGGGCGCTGGCTCAGGGTAGTGTTCTCCAGCTCGCTGTAACTGCGGTCCGGGGTGACCATATCCAGCGCGAACAGTCCGATGAAAAACAGGCTGAACACCACCAGCACCGGGTAGTGCAAAAGGGAGGAGGTCTTTTTCTCGTGTTTGGACATCTTCCCGCCTCCTTAAAAGTTAAAATACAGGAACGGGCTGTTGGTGCTGCCCACCACATAGGCGGTGGAGACCACCAGCAGCGTCAGGATGGCGGCGCAGCGGGTGACCACGTTCTTGCGCAGCACATCCCACAGCTTTTCGATCAGCGGGGTGCAGCACACCACGCTTACCGCCAGCAGCACGCCGTAATTCCGCAGGAAATACAGCGGCGACACCCCGCCGGAGGGGATAAAGAGCTTCTGGAACAGCAGCCCGAAGGACACGCCGGTGTCGTTGCCCACGAACATCGCCCAGCCAACCACCACGAGGAACAGGGTGTAGAGGTGCGGCCACACCCTGCCTTTTTTCAGGTAGGGCAGCAAAAACAGCTTTTCAGCCGCCAGCAGCACAAAGTAGTAAAGACCCCAGCAGATAAAGTTCCAGTTCGCGCCGTGCCAGATGCCGGTGAGCAGCTCCACGATGAACAGGTTCAGGATCTGCCGCTTGAGCCCCTTGCGGTTGCCGCCCAGCGGGATATACACATACTCCCGGAACCAGCCGGACAGGGTCATGTGCCAGCGCCGCCAGAACTCAGTGATGGAAGCGGAGATATAGGGATAGTTGAAGTTTGCGGGGAAGTCGAAGCCCAGCATCTTGCCCATGCCGATGCCCATGAGGGAGTAGCCGGAGAAATCGAAGTACAGCTGCAAACTGTATGCGATGATGCCCAGCCACACCAGCGGGGTGGAAGCGTTTGCCAGACCCACAAAGGTGGTGGAGGGGCTGTCGGCTACCCCGATAATGTCTGTCCACAATGCGCCCACGGCGTCCGCCAGCAGCACCTTTTTGGCAAGACCGAAGGTGAACAGGGTCATGCCCTCTTCGATCTGCTTGAGGTTATAGCGGTGCTTGTAGACGTGCAGCTGGTCGGAAACGTCCCGGTACTTGACGATGGGCCCCGCGATGAGCTGCGGGAACATGACCACATAAGCGCCGAAGTCGATGATATTGCGCTCGGCTTTTACATCCCGGCGGTAGACATCGATGGAGTAGGAAAGGGTCTGGAAGGTGTAGAAGCTGATGCCCAGCGGCAGGGTGCCGATGCCTTGAATTTCGGCAAAAGCGGTGCCCAGCAGGGCATTCACGCTGCGCAGCACAAAGTTTGCGTACTTGAAGTAGAACAGCATCCCTAAGCTGCCAATGAGCGCCACCAGTAGAAAAAAGCGGCGCAGCGCGGGCTTTGCATCAAAATGTTCGATGGCAAGGCCGCTGAGATAGTTGATGAGGATAAGCGCCACCATGACCGGGAAAAAGCGCACCTCGCCCCAGCAGTAGAACACCAGACTGCACAAAAACAGCACGGTGTTTTTCAGTTTTGCGGGGGCAAGATAGTACAGCGCCAGCGTGATGGGCAAAAAGCGGAACAGGAAGATGATGGTGCTGAAAACCAAGGGGTCAGCCTCCTTTTTTACACAGGATGAAGGGAAAGTCCAGTCTTCCCCCGGTCGGGGGAAGGTGGCATGACGGATGCGGGCGCAGCTTCAGCAGAAATCCCCCTCATCAGGGGCTTTCTACTGAAAAAAGCCGATGCCGCAGATGGCACCGGCTCAGAAGATCAGATTCAGCTGTTCAGGGCGCTGTCCACAGCACTGTTCAGGTCTGCGGTGCACTCGTTGGAGGCGATCACCATGACCACTCGGTCACCCTTGGAGGAGATGATGGCGTTTTCCACGTTGCTCTGTGCCTGTGCAAACTCGGCGTAGTTGCCGTAGAAAGCTACCTGATCCTGCTTGTAGCTTTCCAGCGCGGTCACCACGTCCTGTGCCTTGCCGGAAGCGGCTTCCACCACCAGCACAAGGCCGGCGTCGCCGTTGTCGTTGCTCTTCACGCCCTTGTAGGCGGCTACGTCCTCCGCCTTCAGGCCGAAGTCGTACTCGATGTTCATGGCAGCGATCTCGAACTGGTTGGAGAT
>ENA-OZKY01000100-OZKY01000100.1-human-gut-metagenome-genome-assembly--contig:-NODE-100-length-22035-cov-6.472884_pt1 | contig 22035 bp, 14 predicted proteins | sample MGYA00244830_ERZ653773 | MGnify/ENA primary metagenome ERZ653773 (study PRJEB26926, sample SAMN06165206) | human gut metagenome | biome: ENVO:00009003; feature: ENVO:2100002; material: ENVO:00002003...
CGACTTCGTCGCCTGCCACAACCCCAGCTACATCATCAAGGGCTTCAAGATGGTCGACGACGTCAAGCCCGGCGGCGTGTTCATGATCAACTGCCAGTGGGATTTCGATGAGCTGAACCATCACCTCAAGGCGGACGCCAAGCGCTACATCGCCAAGAACAACATCCAGCTCTACACCATCAACGCCATCGACCTCGCCATCGAGATCGGCATGGGCAAGCGCAACAACACCATCCTTCAGTCCGCGTTCTTCTCCCTCGCCAAGGTCATGCCTGAGGAGCAGGCCATCCAGTACATGAAGGATGCCGCGACGCACTCCTACCTGAAGAAGGGCCAGGACATCGTCGATATGAACCACAAGGCCATCGACCTCGGCGCCACCGCCTACAAGAAGATCGACGTTCCCGCCGATTGGGCCAACGCCGTGGACGAGGACAAGGCCGAGGTGCTCAAGGGTAAGCCGGAGCTGGTCAAGCAGGTCAAGGACATTCTCGACCCCATCGACCGCATGGACGGCGACAGCCTGCCGGTTTCCGCCTTCATGCCGCACGTGGACGGCCAGTGGGAGCTGGGCGCTTCCGCTTACGAGAAGCGCGGCGTCGCCGTCTCCGTTCCCACCTGGGACGAGACCAAGTGCATCCAGTGCAACAACTGTGCCTACGTCTGCCCGCACGCTACCATCCGTCCCTTCGCTCTCACCGAGGAGGAGGCCAAGAACGCTCCCGCCGCTGCCAAGATCGTTGTCATCAAGGCCGGTAAGGGCAAGGGCGTCTATAAGTACACCATGGCCATCTCCCCGCTCGACTGCATGGGCTGCGGCGTCTGCATCGGCCAGTGCCCGGTCGGCGCGCTGACCATGGTCCCGCAGGAGGGCGAGCTCAAGCAGCAGGAGGTCTTCGACTACTGCGTCGACGAGGTCGCGCCCAAGGCCGATATGCAGGATACCACCGTCAAGGGCAGCCAGTTCATGCAGCCCATGCTCGAGTTCTCCGGCTCCTGCGCCGGCTGCGCCGAGACGAGCTACGCGCGCCTCGTCACCCAGCTCTTTGGCGACCGTATGTACATCTCCAACGCCACCGGCTGCTCGTCCATCTGGGGCGGCCCCGGCGCTACCTCCCCGTACTGCACGGATAAGAACGGCCACGGTCCCGCGTGGTGCAACTCCCTGTTCGAGGACAACGCCGAGCACGGCTTCGGTATGTTCATTGGTCAGGAGAAGATCCGTGAGGATCTTGCCGACAAGACCCGCGAGCTGATCGCTGTCGAGTGGGCGCGTCCCGAGCTCAAGGAAGCCGCGCAGAAGTGGCTCGACACCTTCACCGACGGCAAGGCCAACGCCGAGGCGACCAAGGTTTATGTTGCCGCGCTGATGGCGAGCATCGCCACCGTCGACGAGCTTGCCGCTGTTCCGCAGTTTGCTGAGCACGCCGCCGAGCTCAAGGCCAAGGGCGAGAAGTTCTGTGACTGCGCCGCCTGCAAGCTGGTCGCCGAGATTCTCGACAAGAAGGAATACCTCGCCAAGAAGTCCCAGTGGATCTTCGGCGGCGACGGCTGGGCCTACGATATCGGTTACGGCGGTCTCGACCACGTCATCGCCCAGAACAAGGACGTCAACATCTTCGTCTTTGATACCGAGGTCTACTCCAACACCGGCGGACAGGCGTCCAAGGCTTCCAACATCGGTCAGGTCGCGCAGTTTGCGGCAGCCGGTAAGGAGACCAAGAAGAAGAGCCTCTCCGAGATCGCGATGCAGTATGGCTACGTCTACGTCGCGCAGGTCGCCATGGGTGCCAACCCCGCGCAGACCATCAAGGCCATCTGCGAGGCCGAGGCTTATCCCGGCCCGTCCCTCATCATCGGCTACAGCCCCTGCGAGATGCACTCCATCAAGGGCGGCATGATGAACTGCCAGAAGGAAATGAAGAAGGCCGTCGAGTGCGGCTACTGGAACCTGTTCCGCTTCAACCCCGCTGCCGAGCAGAAGTTCACCCTCGACTCCAAGGCGCCTGCGGGCGGCTATCAGGAGTTCCTGATGAACGAGGCCCGTTACAGCCGTCTGACCCGCGAGTTCCCCGAGCGTGCCGACACCCTGTTTGCCCGCAACGAGGAAGCCGCCAAGGAGCGCTACGAGCACCTCGTCAAGCTCATTGATATGTACGACAAGAAGTAAGCAAGGTCCCATTCAGGAGGGCTGCCGAAGGGCAGCCCTCCTTTTTGCGCGGAGAAAGGCAGAGACAGCCTACATTTTTGGCGATTTGTACAAAAAATTTATCTTTACATCACCTATAGAAATGTTCTATAATTAAAAGACAGCGGGCACGCCGTAGGATGTGCCCGCGTTTTGCGATTCGGAAAGGTGTGAAGGTTTTGTCGAGACTTGACATTATGACGCCGTCGCGCGCCCAGACCGTGATCGACGGACTGTACCGCGATGTGGAGCGGCGCATTGCCGCCAGCCCTCCGGGACTGTGCCCGGTGGATCTTGCGATGAACTTTTTGAACCTCTGCCACGCGCAGACCTGCGGCAAGTGCGTGCCCTGCCGCGTCGGCCTCGGTCAGCTCTCCGATTTGATGGAGAGCGTGCTCGACGGCAAGGCGACGATGGAGACCATCGCGCTCATCGAGCGCACGGCGCGCGTGATCGTCAACAGCGCGGACTGCGCCATCGGGCGCGACGCGGCGCGGCTGGTGCTCGACGGCATCCAGGGCTTCCGCGACGACTATGAAGAGCACGTTCTGCGCCACCGCTGCCTCGGCGGGATGCAGAATCCTGTCCCCTGCGTGGCGCTGTGCCCTGCGGGCGTGGACATTCCGGGCTACACCGTGCTGGTGAAGTACGGCCGCTACGCGGACGCTGTGCGGCTCATCCGGCAGGATAACCCCTTCCCCTCCGCCTGCGCGTACATCTGCGAGCATCCCTGTGAGGCGCGCTGCCGCCGCAACATGATCGACGACGCGGTGAATATCCGAGGGCTCAAGCGCTACGCGGTGGACCACGCGGGCTATGTGCCCCATCCCGCCTGCGCTGAGGAGACCGGCAAGACGGTCGCCATCGTCGGCGGCGGGCCGAGCGGTCTTTCCGCGGGTACTACCTCGCGCTGATGGGCCACAAGGTTACGGTGTATGAAAAGCGGGCGAAGCTCGGCGGTATGCTGCGCTACGGCATTCCCGCCTACCGTCTGCCGCGCGAGATCCTGGACGCGGAGATCGCGTCGCTCCTCTCCGTCGGCATTGATGCGAAGGTCAATGTGGACATCGGAGACGAGATTACCTTCGACGAGCTGCGCAGCCGGTACGACGCGCTCTATCTTGCACTCGGCGCACACACGGATAAAAAGACCGGCATCGAAGGCGAGGACGCCGAGGGCGTCATGTCCGCGGTCGAGATGCTGCGCGAGATCGGCGACGATCACATGCCCGATTTCCGCGGCAAGGAGATCGTGGTCATCGGCGGCGGCAACGTCGCGATGGATGTATGCCGCAGCGCAGTGCGCCTCGGCGCGCGTAAGGTGAGTTGCGTCTATCGCCGCCGCCGGGAGGATATGACCGCGCTGCCCGAGGAGGTCGAGGGCGCGGTCGCCGAGGGCGTGGAGCTGGTCACATTGCAGGCCCCCGTGCGCATCGAGACGAACGGGCAGGGCCATGCGGTCGCGCTCTGGACGCAGCCGCAGATCATCGGCGAGATGGATGATAAGGGCCGGCCCAAGCCGGAGAAGGCAAAGCTCTTTGAAAAGCGCATCGCGGCGGATGGGATCGTAGTCGCCATCGGACAGGGCGTGGAAACACACGGCTTCGAGCAGAGTAAGATCACCATCAAGCGCGGCGCCTTTGTTGCCGAGGCCAGCGGCCAGATCGACAACATGGACGGCGTATTTGCCGGCGGCGACTGCGTCACGGGTCCGGCCACCGTCATCCGCGCCATCGCGGCGGGCAAGGTCGCGGCGGCGAACATCGACGAATACCTCGGCTATCACCATGTCATCGACGTGGGTGTGGAGGTCCCAACTGCACGGCTGAACAACAAGCCGCCCCATGGCCGCATCAACACCACCGAGCGCGAGGCCGACGAGCGCAAGCGCGACTTCAAGTGCATCGAGTGCGGCCTGACGGACGAGGAGGCTTACGCCGAGGCGTCCCGCTGCCTGCGCTGCGACCACTTCGGCTACGGCATTTTCCGCGGAGGGAGGAAGGGCAAATGGTAAAGAATGTGACGCTGACCATCGACCATAAGAGCATCACGGTGCCCGAGACGACCACGATCCTCGAGGCCGCGCGGATGCTCAACATCAACATTCCGACGCTCTGCTACTTAAAGGACGTCAACGAGATCGCTGCCTGCCGTCTGTGCTGCGTGGAGGTCAAGGGCATGGAGCGCCTTGTCCCCGCGTGCGACAATGTGGTGGCGGACGGCATGGAGGTCTTTACCAACAGCCCCATGGCGCGCGAGGCGCGCCGCGCCAACCTGCGGCTGATCCTCTCCGAGCACGACACGAGCTGCACGAGCTGCTCGCGCAGCGGCAACTGCACGCTGCAGTCGCTCGCGAACGACTTCAATATGCGCGGCGAGCACTATCCCACCAAGCTGCGCCGGGAGGCGGTGGACTACTCCACGCCGCTCATCCGCGAGAACGACAAGTGCGTGAAGTGTATGCGCTGCATCCAGATCTGCGAGAACGTACAGACCGTGAAGATCTGGGATCTGCTCGGCACCGGCTCCCGCGCGACGGTGGACGCCTCGCGCAATCGCCGCATCCAGGATACGGAATGTACCTACTGCGGCCAGTGCATCACGCATTGCCCCACGGCGGCGCTGCGGGAGCGCGACGACACGGGAATCGTCTTTGACGCCATCGACGACCCCAACACCGTCACGGTCGTGCAGGTCGCGCCGGCGGTGCGCGCGGCCTGGGCGGAGCAGTTCAACCTTTCGCCGGAGTTTGCCACGCCCAAGCGCATGGCGGCTGCTCTGCGCGAGCTGGGCTTCAACTATGTGTTCGACACCGACTTTGCCGCCGACCTCACCATCATGGAGGAGGGCAGCGAGTTTCTTGAGCGTTTCACGCACAAAAAGGACTACCGCTGGCCGATGTTTACCTCCTGCTGCCCGGGCTGGGTGCGATTTCTCAAGTCGCAGTATCCCGAGCGGACGGAGGAGCTTTCCACCGCGAAATCCCCGCAGCAGATGTTCGGTGCCATTGCCAAGAGCTACTTTGCCGAGAAGATCGGCATTGATCCCAAGCGGCTGTTCGTCGTGTCCATCATGCCGTGCGTCGCAAAGAAGAGCGAGTGTACGCTTCCGACCATGCGCGGTGAGGACGGCATTCCCGACGTTGACGTGAGCATCACCACGCGCGAGCTGGACATCATGCTCCGCGCGAACCATATTTCCCCCGTCCACCTGCCAGAGGAGGAGTTCGACTCCCCGCTCGGCAGCGGCACGGGCGCGGCGGTCGTGTTCGGCGCGACCGGCGGCGTGATGGACGCCGCGCTCCGCTCGGCGTACTACCTCGTGACCGGCGAGAACCCCGATCCCGATGCCTTCACCGCCGTGCGCGGTATGGACGGCTGGAAGGAGGCGAGCTTCAACATTCCCACGGCGGGCGAGGTGAAGGTCGCGGTGGTGAGCGGACTCGGCAACGCGCGGAAGCTGCTCTATGCCCTTGAGCGGGGCGAGGTCAGCTATGACTTTGTCGAGGTCATGGCCTGTCCCGGCGGCTGCGCGGGCGGAGGCGGTCAGCCCATTCATGACGGGCAGGAGCTGGCGGAGACACGCGGCGGCGTGCTCTGGCGGCTCGACAAGGACGAAGCGCTGCGCTTCTCGCACGAAAATCCCGACGTGCAGGCGCTCTATCGCGACTATCTCGGCAAGCCCCTCGGAGAGAAATCGCATCATCTGCTCCACACTGACCATCTGGCATGGGAGATGCCGCAGGCGCAGAGAGGACAATAAGCAAGCGAAAAGCGCGGCGTTCGCCGCGCTTTTCCGAATTTTTATCTTTTTGCAAATAACAGTAGCTTTTTGCGGATTTTGTGGTACAATAAATGCACACTTGATCATCCTGCACGAAAGAGGCATTTTTTCATGGAATTTGTTGCAAATGAGTCCAAAAAGGTTGAGATCGAGACCTCGACCGGCGTCTATCAGCGCCACGCCATTCAGACGCATTTCGTCCAGATCGGCGAGAACTATATTGACCTGATCGAGCGCTACGTCAAGCCGCTCTATGAGGAGGGCGACCTGCTGAGCATCAGCGAGAAGGTCATCGCCCTGTGCCAGAAGCGCATCGTCTACCGCAAGGACATCCACCCCGGCTTCTGGGCAAAGCTGCTGTGCCGCTTCGTACACGTCACGCCCGCGGGCCCCGGCGCGGGCACGCCGCACAAGATGCAGCTCATCATTATGATCTGCGGCCTGCCGCGCGTGCTGCTGGCGGCCTTCTGCTCGGCGGTGACGAAGCTCTTCGGCAAGAAGGGCGTGTTCTACAAGGTCTGCGGACACGAGGTGGACGGCATCGACGGTCTGATCGACTACGATATTTCGTTCAAGGAGTATGTGGACTACGGTATTCTCAATCCCGAAAACCCCTCCGGCGTCTGCGATGAGATCTACGAAAAGACCGGCGTGAAGGCCATGATCATTGACGCGAGCGACATCGACTGCGTGATCCTCGGCAAGTGCCGCAACGTCACGCTGACGGACGAGCAGCTCTGCGAGATCGTGCGCGACAATCCCGCGGGGCAGGAGGGGCAATGCACCCCGTTCATCCTCATCCGCAAAAAGGCTTAAGGCAACACCGCACAATGAAAGCTGTGGCGCTTTGCGAGCAAATCGCTCTTGTTCCATTATGCGGTATTGCCTTAACAAACAAAAGAAAGGACCTGCGCCGCGCGGCGCAGGTCCTTTCTCATTCGCTGGTGAGCAGCGCCCGAAACGCCTCGACGGTCGGCTCCAGAAGCGCGTCGGGGTATTCGTAGTGCTCGGTGTGGATCTGCGGGTGATCCTCGCCCGCGCCCACGCCGAAGAACGCACCGCGGCAGCGGTGCAGATAGTGACCGAAATCCTCGCTCCAGCGCATCGGGTCATGCAGGAGCGTGCCGCGGCACACGCGCATGACGCGGCTGGCGCAGAGCACGTCGTTTTCCGTGGCGGGAAAAATGTCCTGTTCTTCAAAGGAAGACTCCAGATGGTTCTTGTGGGCCAGCTCCTGCGCGCGGGTGAGCACACTGCGGCGGAGCCGCGCGAGATCGTCGTCGTGCTCGCCGCGAAGCGTCAGCCACAGCTCGGCAGACTCCGCCGCCGCGCCGAAGGCCTTTTCGCCCATCTGCGCGCCGATGACGGTGCAGAGCGTGATGCCGCGGTACTGCTCGGGCGCGGCGAGCGCGGGCAGATCGACCAACAGCTGTCCGACTGCGGGAGCGGGGGAGATGCCGGTCTCGGGATAGGCGGCGTGGGCGGGCTTACCAACAAAATGAATAGTCACGCCGCGGCTGGCGCAGGCAAAGGTGCCCGCGCGGGTGAGCACCGCGCCTAACGGAAAGCCCGGCAGGTTGTGCGCGCCGTAGATCTCGTCGACCTTCTCGCGGTCAAAAAGCTCACAGCACAGCGCCGCGCCCGCACCGGTCTCCTCCGCGCCCTGAAAGAGCAGGAACACGCTGCGCCCGATAGACTGCCCCTCGAGCATCAGCGCGACGCCGCACAGCGCCGCGGCATGTCCGTCGTGACCGCACAGGTGCGCCGCGCCGCCCTGGGGCGTCGCCAGCGCGTCGTAATCTGCGCGCAGCGCGACCGTGGGCTTTGTGCCCTCCGGCTCACGGTGCGCGGCGTAGAAGCCGCCCGCAAGCTCATGAAGCTCCAGCGAGGTATGCTCGCGCAGGAAGGTCAGCAGGGTGTGCTTTGTCACGGCCTCGCGGCCGGAGACCTCCGCGCAGGCGTGGAGCTGTGCGCGCAGGGCGATGATCTGATCCAGCAGGACTTGTTCCATGATCGTTCTCCTTTGCGCTCCGCGCGGCGCGGAGCGTGGTTTCGGGCGCGCAAAGGGGGGAGCCGCCGGAAGGCGGTCCCCCGATGGATGCGCGCAGTTTTTTACAGGTTGTAGTAGCGTTCGAATTCCGCGGGATGCGGGATGGCGGCCATGGCCGCGCATTCCCTGCGCTTGGCGGCGATGAAGCTGCGGAGCAGCGCTTCGGGGAACACGCCGCCCTTCGTGAGATAGTCGTGGTCGGCCTCGAGCGCGTCAAGCGCCGCGTCAAGCGAGGTGGGCAGCCCCTGCAGCTTGGCCTTCTCCTCGTCGGAGAGAGTGTAGAGGTTGACGTCGTAGGGGCCCCAGCCGTTTTCGTGCGGGTCGATCTTGTTTTCAATGCCGTCAAGACCGGCCATCAGCAGCGCCGCGTAGCAGAAGTACGGGTTGCAGGTGGCGTCCGGATTGCGCAGCTCAAAGCGGCGCATATTCGGCGTCTTGGCGTAGGCGGGGATGCGGATGACCGCGCTGCGGTTGCTCGTGGCATAGCCGACGGTGACGGGCGCCTCAAAGCCCGGCACCAGACGCTTGAAGGAGTTGGTGCTGGGATTCGTGATGGCGCAGAGGGAATGGATGTGCTTGAGAAGACCGCCCATGAACCAGTGGGCCTCCTGACTGAGATGCGAGTAGCCGTTGTCGTCGGAGAACACCGGCTCGCCGTCCTTTAAGAGCAGCATATGGACGTGCATTCCGCTGCCGGCCTCGCCGTAGACGGGCTTGGGCATGAACGTGGCACTCTTGCCGTACTTGAGGGCGGTGTTGTGGATGATGTACTTGATGAGCATGGTCGCGTCGGCCATTTTGCTCATCTCGCCGAGCTTCGGCTCGATCTCGAACTGGCCCGCGCCGCCGACCTCGGGGTGGTGATATTTGATGGGGATACCGGCCTCCTCCATGCGCAGGCACATCTCGCTGCGGCACTCGTAGGTGCGGTCGAGCGGCTTGGCGATGTGGTAGTGGCCCTGCCGCGGGACGATGACGCCGCGGCCGTTGATGTCGCCGTTCCAATGCGCCTGCTCGGCGTCGAGGCTCATGCCGATCTCGTTCGGCGCGACCTTCCATGCTACATCGTCGAAGAGATAGAACTCAAACTCCGGCAGAATGAGCATCGTGTCGGCGATGCCGGTATCACGCATATACTGCTCCGCTGCCAGCACGATGTTGCGCGGATACTGGTCGAGCGGGCGGTTGTGGGGGTAGTCGATGATCATGGCGTTGCCGGTCATCGACAGGGTGGAGACCTCACAGAAGGGGTCGATCTGCGCGGTAGCGGGGTCGGGAATAAAGACCATGTCGCTCTTTTCGACCACGGCGTAGCCGTAGTTCGAGGCGTCGAAGCCGATGCCGTCGGTCATGGTCGCTTCGGTAAAATTCTGGGCGGGAATGGTCACATGGCGGTACTGGCCGTTGATATCGACCATTTTGAAATCGACCATCTTGATGCCCTGCTCACGAATGAGCTGCATGACATCCTGTGCCGTTTTAGCCATTGGGAATTACCTCCAAAATTTATGGTTCGGCTCAGCGAGCCGCCTTGCCGAGATAGGCCTCCGCGATGGCGGGGTCCTTGAGCAGTTCTTTGCCCGGGCCGGACTTGGTGATGCGGCCCTGTTCGAGAACATAGGCGTTGTCCGCGACGGAAAGCGCCTTGAGCGCGTTCTGCTCCACGAGCAGAATGGTCTTGCCCATGGCCTTGATCTCGCGGATGGTATCGAAAATGGTGTTGACCAGCAGCGGCGCGAGGCCGAGGGACGGCTCGTCGAGCATGATGAGGTCGGGCGCGGACATGATGCCGCGGCCCATCGCCAGCATCTGCTGCTCGCCGCCGGAGAGCGTGCCGGCGATCTGATTTTTGCGCTCCTCCAAGCGCGGGAAAATCTCATACACGCGCTTGAGGTCGCGCTCGATGCCGTCCTTGTCGCTGCGGAGGTACGCGCCGACCTTCAGGTTCTCGTATACGGTGAGGTTCGCGAAGATCAGGCGGCCCTCCGGCACCTGACATACGCCGAGCCGGACGACCTTATTGGCGGCGGTCGGCAGCGGCTGACCCTTGTAGAGGATCTCGCCGGACTTGTACTTCACAATGCCGGAAATGGCGTTCATCATGGACGATTTGCCCGCGCCGTTGGAGCCGATCATCGAGACGATCTGCCCCTCCTCGACCTCGAGCGAGATGCCCTTGAGGGCGTGGATGCCGCCGTAGTAAACGTTCAGGTCACGAATTTCAAGCATCGCCATCGCCGTCGTCCTCCTTTCCGAGATAGGCCTCGATGACCTCGGGGTTGCTCTGGATCTCCGCGGGCGTGCCCTCGGCAAGAGGCTTGCCGAAGTTGAGCACAAAGATGCGGTCGGAGACGTTCATCACGAGGTCCATGTGATGCTCGATGATGAGCACGGTCAGGTCGAAGCGGTCGCGGATCTCACGGATGAGGTCCATCAGGGCAAGCGTCTCCTCCGGATTCATGCCGGCGGCAGGCTCGTCGAGCAGCAGCAGCTTGGGATCGGTCGCAAGGGCGCGGGCGATCTCCAGCTTGCGCTGCTGGCCGTAGGGCAGGTTGACGGCGATCATGTCGCGCTGCTCCCAGATGCCCATGATCTTCAATAGCTCCTCGGTCTTTTCGCGCAGAGCCTTTTCCTGATAATAGTACTTCGTCAGCCATTTGGGACCAACCTTGAGGCGCCAGAGCGACTGGAAGATGTTGTAGTCCGCCTCCGCGTGGCACGCGGTGAGAACGTTGTTGTAGACCGTTTCGCTCTTGAACAGGCGGATGTTCTGGAACGTGCGCGCCATGCCGCGGGACATGATGTCGTAGGGCTGCTTGCGGAAGGGCTTGACATCCGTTTCGCGCATATCGTCCTTGATGATGGCGTCGCCCTGTCCGACGACTGTACCGTCGAAAATGACGCGGCCCTCGGTGAGCGCGTAGACGCCCGTGATGAGGTTGAAGATGGTGGTCTTGCCCGCGCCGTTGGGACCGATTAGCGCGTAGATCTCACCCTTTTTGATCTTGAAGGAAACGTCGCCCACAGCGGTCAGGCCGCCGAAGCGCTTGGTGACGTGCCAAAGCTCGAGCATGACGTTGGGGTCGTGGTGCTTGAAGGTGATGTCGCTCATACCGACGCCTCCTCTCCGACGCTGCCGCCGTCAGGCGGGGGCAGGTCCTTTTTCTTCTTGGTGAAAATCCGGCCGACGGCACGGCAGATCCTGCCGACCGGCAGCTCCTTGCCGCCCATGAGACCCTTCGGACGGACGATCATGATGACGATGACGGCGAGGCCGTACATCACGAGACGCCAGTCACCGACCGCGCGCAGCAGCTCCGGCAGCGCGCAGAGCAGCACCGTGCCGAGCACCGAGCCGGTGATGGAGCCCATGCCGCCGAAGATGACCATGATGGTATACTCCGTGGACTTGGTCATCAGGAACATCTTGGGCTGGAGATAACCGAAGTAGTGCGCCATCATGCCGCCTGCGATGCCGGCGTAGAGCGCGGACATGCACATGGCGAGCATCTTGGAGCGGAAGGTGTTGATGCCGCTCATCTGCGCCGCCAGCTCGTCCTCGCGCACGGCGAGCATACTGCGGCCGTGCTTGGAGTTCATCAGCAGCGCCGTGGCGGTGAGGAAGATAATGACGATGAACAGCGCCGAGGAAAAGAGCGTGGAGAGGAAGGTGCCGACATCGCCGTTGGAAAGTGCGTTCCAGTCACCGAACAGAGTTGTTTTGAGCGGGATGCTCGCCACGCCCTTCGCGCCGTCGAGCAGGAAGTCCTTGCCGCCGACATTGATGGTGAGCTGCAAATTGTTGAAGATCAATCGTATCGCCTCGCCCACGCCGAGCGTGGCGATGCAGAAGTAGTCGCCCTTGAGGTTGAGCGTGATCTTGCCGAGGCCCGCGCCGAGCAGCATGGCGGCGAGGCCCGCGATGATGAGCGAGAGCCAGTAGGGCAGACCGAACGCCATCGTGCAGAGAATGGAAACATACGCGCCGATGCACACGAAGCCTGCGTGACCGAACGAGAACATACCGGTGTAGCCCGTAAGGATGGAAAGGCCGAGCACGATGAGCAGGGTGTAGCAGGACTGAATGAGGATGCCTTCGATGTAATACCAGCTAAACATATCGTTCCTCCCTCCTTACGCCTTGTCTTCCACGACCTTGCCCATCAGGCCGGACGGCTTGATGACGAGGACGAGGATCAGAAGTCCGTACACGAACAGGTCGCGCAGGTTGGAGTTGAAGGACGCGACAAAAATCTCCATGATGCCGAGCAGCACCGAGCCGACGATCGCGCCGGGGAGACTGCCGAGACCGCCGAACACCGCCGCGACGAAGGACTTGTTCGTGACCTGACCGATGGTGGGCTTGACGATGAAGCGCATGCCGTAGAGCATACCGGCGAAGCCGGCGAGCACGCCGCCCATGAGGAAGATGATGAAGATCACGAGATCGCCGTTGATGCCCATGAGGGTCGAGGCCTTCTCGCTGTAGGAGCAGGCGCGGATGGCAAGGCCGACCTTGGTTTTCTGTATGATGAACATCAAAATCAGCAGCGCGACGGCCGAGACCACGATCATCAGCAGACTGTCGACGCCAAGGGAGATCCCGCCGATGTTGATGCGGTTATCGAAGATCGGAGGGTAGTTTCTGGGGGTGCCGTCGATGGTGGCGATGACGAAATTTTCTAGGAAGATGGAAGCGCCCATCGCCGAGATGATGAAGTACAGGGACGGGGCATGGCGCTTACGCAGCGGCGAGTAGACCAGCCGCTCAATGATGATGGCGAGCAGGCCGCTGCCCACGCCGCAGAGCAGAAACGCCGGAAGAAACGGAACGTTCAGCGCCGTGAGTGCAAAATAGCCCACATAAGCGCCGACCATGATGACGCCTCCGTGGGCAAAGTTGGAAAAGTTCATAATGCTGTAGACCAGCGAATAGCCGACCGACATCAGCGCGTACATACCGCCGAGGCAGATGCCGTTGACCAGCTGCTGGAGAAAATATTCTATACCCATGTATAGCCTCCTTTTGTCCTGTTAACCTCGGGCGCCCCGTGCGGGGCGCCCGAGTGTCGAAAGGGTGCTTGCTTTTTCTGTTTTGGGGATGTGCTTAGTCCGCGGCGATGTAGGTCTCAAAGACGTAGGTCTTGTTCTTGCCGTCGATGCGCTCCACGCAGCCGGACTTGCCGACGGGGTTGTGGTCCTCGGCAGAGATCTTGATCTTACCGGCCATACCCTCGACCTCGACCTGAGAGTACGCGTCGGCGATGGCCTGCGGGTCATCGCTGCCGGCCTTCTCGACCGCCGCGCACCAGAGCAGGAACGCGTCGTGCGCCATGTAGCCGTTGAGCTCCATCTTCGCGCCGTTGTACTTCTCGGCATACTCCTTGCGGAAGGCGTCGCCCGCGGGATCGACGAGGGAAACGTGGTTGATGACGTAGGAGCCGTCCACCGCGTCGGCGGCGTCGAAGAGGACCTCGGACGCGCAGCCGTCGCCGCCGAGCATCGGCACCTCAATGCCGAGGGTGCGGGCCTGCTTGTGGATCATGATGAAATCCTGATAGAAGATGGGGGTGAAGATGATCTGGGGCTGCGCTTCCTTGATTTTGGTCAGCTGCGCGGTGAAGTCGGTGTCGCCGGCGGTGTAGCCCTCCTCGGCGACGATGGTGCCGCCCTTGGACTCAAAGACCTTGACGAAGTTGTCCTTCAGACCCAGCGCGTAGTCGTCGTTGACGTCGTAGAGGATGGCGGCCTTATCGAAGCCGAGGTTATCATACACGAACGAACCGGCGATCTTGCCCTGCTGGGGATCGAGGAAGCAGACGCGGAAGTTGTATTCCTTGAGCTGACCGTCCTGCATGGTGACCTTCTCGTTGGTCGCCACGGTGGACATATCGGAGATCTTGTACTGGTCGAGGACGGACTGGATGGCGATGCACTGACCCGAGGCGTTCGGGCCGATGATCGCGCAGACCTGATCCTGCGCGCACAGACGCTTGGCGACGTTGACCGCCTCCTGCGCGTCGCCCTTGGTGTCGTAGCAGATCAGCTCGACCTGCTTGCCGAGCAGTCCGCCGTTGGCGTTGAGGTCTTCGACCATCATCTTGAGGGTCTGGCTTTCGCAGGTGCCGTAGGCGGCCTGGTCGCCGGTGAGCGAGCCCATCCAGCCGAGCTTGATGGTGTCGCCGCCGGAGCTGCCTCCGTCGTCCTTCTTGCCGCAGCCAACGAACAGTGTCGCGAGCATCAGGCAGGCGAGGGTGAGAGCAATGAGCTTCTTCATGGATTTGCGCATGGTTTGGATCCTCCTTCAATTTGTTGTGACCGTTTTCCTTCCTCGGAACGGTCGGGGCTTGCAGGGATGGATGTCCGCCGTGCGGAGCCGGCCCCTGCATCAATGCCGTCCATACTTGATGTGTATGACGCAAGAGAGCGGCAAATGAATTGCAAAGGGCTTATGTCCAAAATAACACCTCGCCGAGTTATTGTCAAGTCATATCATGAAATACTTGCAAAGCGTATGATTTTTATGCAAAATAACAAAAATGACCGAATCGAAGCTCGAAAAGCGGCGAAAAAAACGCTTCGGCTGCGGAAAAACAGCCGAAGCGGCAAGGGGAAAAGAGATTATAGGCGACTTTCCTGAAGCGCGACCTTTTTGCGGAAATCGCCGGGCGTCATCACCTTGAAGCGCAGAAAATTGCGGTTGAAGGTCTTGACGTTGGCGTAGCCGACCTCCATGGCGATGTAGGTCACGGTCTGGTCGGTGGTGAGCAGCAGCTCGGCGGCGCGGTTGATGCGAACGTAGTTGAGAAATTCCTCGAAATTCTTCTCCACCTGCAGCATCAGTGCGCGGTTCATTTCGGCGGCGGTGCAGCCGAATTTTTCGGCGACCGCGCGTGCGGAGAGCGGCTCGTTGTAGCTGCGGCAGATATACTCCACCAGCGCGTAGACGCGCCGGTCGGTCTCGATGCGGCAGATGCTCTCCACGCGCCGGTAGGTCTTGCGGTAGTCGTTGATGCGCATTCCCACGCGCGCGGAAAAAACCTTGGAGATATGCGAGGCGTCCACATAGCCGAGCGCCGCGGCGATCTCCTCGAGCGTGAGGTCGGTATAGAGCAGATAATTCGCGGTCTTGCCGATGCGCATTTCGTTCAGAAGGTCAAAGAACGAGAGTCCCGTCATGCCGCTGATATAGCTGCTCAGGCTGCTCTCGGAGACATAGAAGATGCGCGAGAGCCCCTTGAGCGTCAGCTTTTCGCCGGTGTGGCAGTAGAGATAGCGCAGGATCTCGCTCCTGTCCGGCGCGGCGGAGGCGCGGTCGGCCGCGGCGGGCTCGGGTTGCTCGGCGCGGAAGCGCTCCATGAGGATCACCAGCTCGACGAGGCGGTTGACGACGGCGAGCGAGCCGAGGACCTTCGGCGGGGCCGCGCCGAGAATGGATTCCAGCCCCACCTCCTCGCGCAGCGAGAGGAAAAATTGCTGCATCCGGTGGGCCTGTCCCTCGTTGCAGTAGAGCGCGGGCTGCCGTTCAATATGCGCGAGCCAATCCACCGCGTCGCCGCGCTCGTCGGAGAAGGCGCGGATGTAGCGGTTGAGCGTGTGGAGGTTGTAGATCACGAGGTGATATTGCAGCGGCTCGGCGACCTCCGTCACCGCCGTGATCTGCCACGGCAGGATGGAGAGAAGCGTATTCGGCCGCAGCTCCACGTCGTGCCCTTGGATGCGGATGACGCCGTGCCCCTCGCAGATGTAGAGGAAGCGGGCCTCCTGATGGATCAGCGGCGCGGTCGGCGCCTCGATGGTCTCGTTGTCGAACGAGCACAGCTTGCTCCGGTCGAGACGGGAGCGTTCAAAGGACTGCATCGCGGCAAGGTCTTTCATATCGGTCACCTCATTCGGCCCGCGCCGGACGGCGCGGGGTTGCCTTATGCGTTGTTTCGGTGTATAGTATACCGCAGAGGCGACCCATTTGGCAAGTGCCGGAAAGCTCGCAGGGAAGCGGAGCGGCAAAGGGCACGCCGCGCAAATTTGCCGTTAAATACAAGAAAAATGGCTGAAAATGTCCAGCGCGTTTTTCAAAAATTGGTATGCTATGTACAGAACATGAGTCAATTTCCCCCATTGGGGGCGAACTATCTTGAAGGAGGACTATCCCATGCCTGTTAATCTCAAAGGCCGTTCTTTTCTCACGCTGAAGGATTTCACCCCCGATGAGATCCGCTATATGCTCAACCTCGCCGCCGATCTGAAGGCGAAGAAGCGCGCCGGCATCCGCGGCAACCTGCTCGCCGGTAAGAACATCGTGCTGCTCTTCGAGAAGACCTCCACCCGCACCCGCTGCGCGTTTGAGGTCGCCGCCTATGACGAAGGCGCGCACGTCACGTTCCTCGATTCCAAGTCCTCCCAGATGGGCAAGAAGGAGACCATGGTCGACACCGCGAAGGTCCTCGGCCGCTTCTTCGACGGCATCGAGTACCGCGGCTACGACCAGAAGGTCGTCGAGGGTCTCGCCGCCAACGCCGGTGTTCCCGTGTGGAACGGTCTGACCGACGTCGATCATCCCACCCAGGCGCTCGCCGACATCCTCACCCTGATGGAGAACACCAAGAAGCCCCTCAACAAGTGCAAGCTCGTTTTCTGCGGCGATACCCGCAACAACGTGGCCTACTGCCTGATGTACATCTGCGCCAAGCTCGGCATGCACTATGTCGGCTGGGGCCCGAAGGAGCTCGCTCCCGCCGCTGATGTCGTCGAGTATTGCCGCGAGGTCGCCAAGGAGACCGGCGCCGTCGTCGAGTACGGCGAGGACAAGGCTCTGCTCAAGGGCGCCGACGCTCTCTACACCGATATCTGGGCTTCCATGGGCGAGGAGGACAAGATCCCCGAGCGCGTGAAGCAGCTCACCCCCTACAAGGTCACCGGCGACGTGATGAAGGCCACCGAGAACAGCGACTGCATCTTCCTGCACTGCCTGCCCTCCTTCCACGACTTCGACACCACCATGGCCAAGAGCCAGATGGAGCTCGGCTACGACATCCGCGAGGTCACCGACGAGGTGTTCCTCTCCCCGAACTCCAAGGTGTTCGACGAGGCCGAGAACCGTATGCACACCATCAAGGCTGTCATGGTCGCCACCATCGGCAACGTCTGATCGAAACAACTCGCTCAAGGGCGACGATCTTTTCTTCACTCACGGCAAAGCCTTCGGTGCAAACCGGAGGCTTTGCCGCATTTCATTATTATATAATAAGGAAACCGCTCTGCCCACGGCAGAGCGGTTTTTCGTTCAATCCTCTGGCATGGCGACGGCGCGCACGGGCGAGCCGTCAGCGTTCTTGAAGCGCAGGGGGAGCGTCGCGTAGGGGAAGGTTTTCCCCACAAGGGAGGCGAGATTGCAGAGATTCTCCGTGTTCACAAAGCCTGCGCCGAGCAGGATCTTGTGCACAGGATAGTCCACCGTGTCCATCGGGTCGATGGAGATGGCGTCGGTGCCGACGCCCTTGAGCGGAAAAGCGGCAAGGTAATCTGCCGCCTCGAGTGAGAGCACGGGGAAGGGGGAGAAGTATTGCTCGCTGCCCCAATATTTCTCCCAGCCGGTGTAGAAGAGCAGGAAGTCTGCGGCCTCGATCTCCGAGGCATGGAGCTGGAGCCGCGCTTTGGGGATCTCCTTTCCCGCAAGGTCGGAGCAGTCGAGCACATAGGCCGTGCCGACGTACTTATCCGCCGGAAATTGATCGAGCGTCTTGCCGTCGCGCAGCATATGCGCGGGGGCGTCCATGTGCGTGCCGGTGTGGGAGCCCATCGTCAGCAGTGTTTCGCGGAAGCCGTGCTGCTCAAAGGTGTTCGAGGGCGTGAGCTTCGGCGGCTCGGTCTCGGGATAGACGGGCATGGCCTCTTCGATGAGGTGGGTCAGGTCAAGAATTTTCATGGCGCTTCTCCTTTTCCAAAAAAATCATCAGGGCGGCGAGGTCGGCGGGGGACACGCCCGAAATGCGCCCCGCCTGCCCGAGCGAGCGGGGACGGATGGCGGCTAGCTTTTCCCGCGCCTCGAGCCGCAGGCCGTCGATGCCGGAATAGTCAAGCTCCTCGGGCAGCAGGCGGCTCTCGAGCCGCGCGAACTCCTCGACCTCAGCCATCTGGCGACGGATATAGCCCTCGTACTTCACGGTGATCTCCACCTGCTCGGCAACATCCTGCGGACAGGCGGCGCAGCCGGCGTCGAAGGCCCGCAGATCGTCGTAGCGCAGCTGCGGGCGGCGCAGCAGCGCGATGAGCGGGCTGCCGTCCGTGATCTCCGCCGTGCCGCGCTCTCGCAGCAGCGCGTTGAGCGCATCGCTCGCGGGAAGGCCGGTGTGCTCGAGCCGTTTGATCTCCCGCGCGACGGCGGCGTACTTTTCCTCCACGGCGGCAAGACGCTCATCGGAGATGAGGCCGATGTCGTGCCCGAGCTTTGTGAGCCGCCGGTCGGCGTTGTCCTGCCGCAGAAGCAGGCGGTATTCGCTGCGGCTCGTCATGATGCGGTAGGGCTCATTCGTACCCTTGGTCACAAGATCGTCGATGAGCGTGCCAATGTAGCTCTCCGAGCGGGAGAGAACAAAGGGAGACTGCCCCGCGAGCCTGCGCGCGGCGTTCACACCGGCAACAAAGCCCTGTACGGCGGCCTCCTCGTAACCGGACGAGCCGTTGAACTGCCCCGCGCCGTACAGCCCCGCGATGGCTTTCGTTTCCAGCGTAGGCTTGAGCGCGGTGGGGTCGATGCAGTCATACTCAATGGCGTAGGCGGGGCGCATGATCTCCGCGTGCTCGAGCCCCGGAATGGTATGGACCATCCGCACCTGTACGTCCTCGGGCATCGAGGAGGAAAAGCCCTGAATGTACAGCTCCTCGGTATCAAGCCCCATCGGTTCGATGAAGAGCTGGTGGCGGGGCTTGTCCGCGAAGCGGACGATCTTCGTCTCGATGCTCGGGCAGTAGCGCGGCCCGACGCCCTCGATCACGCCGGAGTAGATGGGGCTGCGGTCGAGATTTTCGCGGATGATGCGGTGTGTCTCCTCGTTCGTGTAGGTGAGGTAGCACACCGCCTGATTGCAGGGAACGTGCTCGGTCGTGAACGAGAACGGCAGCGGCTCGGCGTCGCCGTCCTGCCGCTCCATTTTGGAGAAATCGACGCTGCGGGCGTTGACGCGCGGGGGCGTGCCGGTCTTGAAGCGGCGCAGAGGAAGTCCGAGCGCGCGCAGCCGCTCCGCGAGCGGCAGGCTTGCGTGCATCCCATCGGGGCCGCTTGACTGAATGCATTCGCCCACGATGGTGCGCCCGTCGAGGTAGGTTCCCGAGCAGAGGATGACGGCCTTTGCGCCGAACACCGCGCCCGTCGCGGTGACGACGGCGGAGACTGCGCCGTTTTCCACGCGCAGCTCCACAATCTCCGCCTGCCGCAGCGTCAGGTTTTCCTGCTGCTCGAGCGTATGCTTCATGATCTGCTGATAGCGGCGGCGGTCCGCCTGCGCGCGCAGAGACCACACGGCGGGGCCCTTGCCGCGGTTCAAAAGGCGATACTGGATGCAGGCGCGGTCGGCGGCCTTTGCCATCTCGCCGCCGAGCGCGTCCAGCTCGCGCACAAGATGGCCCTTACCCGTGCCGCCGATGGCGGGGTTGCAGGGCATATTGCCCACCGCGTCAAGGTTGATGGTGAAGCAGACCGTTTTCTGCCCCAGCCGCGCGCTTGCGAGCGCGGCTTCAATGCCGGCATGGCCCGCGCCGATGACGGCGACGTCGTAGTCGCCGGCAAAAAATTCGTACATAGGCGTCCTCTCGCCTCCCGAAGAACAAAATTGGATACATTATTTTACCACAGGGCTTTGAGCGGAAACAAGCAATACGAATTAGCGCAAAGCACAAAACGGCGAAAATGTTTTTGTGAAATATGTGGAAAATCACACTTGCGCGCTTGACAGAGAAGTGGTATCATACTCTTGAAATTAAAAAGAGAAAGGAGCGTGAGAACCAATATGATGTTTGAAAACTTCAAAGGCTTCGACGTCGATGACATGATCTTCGGCACGACGGAGCAGATCGTCAGCGAGCGCTGAGCGACCAAAACGGAACCACGCAGGGATGCGTGGATTTTTTGTTTTTATGGGGCAGTTTGCACCGTTGCCGATAAAAAATTGGGAAAATCCGCCGCCGAGGCGGATTTTTCTTGCCTTTCGCACGGCGGTATGATATACTTTTTCGGCTAATGCAGTATGAGAAGAGGAGATCACCATGGCTGTTATCGAATACGATTCCTATAAGCAGAAACTGCTCGCCATGAGCGACACGTTTGAAAACCTTCAGAAGGCGCTTGACATCGAATCCTCCAAGCACGAGATCGCGCGGCTCGAGGCCGAGGCGCATGAGGACGGCTTCTGGAACGACATCGAGCGCTCGCAGGCCAATCAGATGCGCACCAAGCAGCTGCAAAATAAGGTCCACCGCTTTGAAAAGCTCGTCTCCACGCGCGACGACCTGCTCGCCCTCATCGACATGGGCAACGAGATGGACGACGCCAGCCTGCTGCCCGAGCTGGAGGAGGGCTTCGCCGATCTGGAGAAGCGGATCGAGGAGGTCCGCCTCACGACGCTGCTCTCCGGTGAGTACGATAACTGCAACGCCATTCTGACCTTCCACGCCGGCGCGGGCGGCACCGAGGCGCAGGACTGGACGCAGATGCTCTACCGTATGTATATGCAGTGGGCGAACAAGCACGGCTTCGAGTTCGAGATGATGGACTATATCGACGGCGAAGAGGCCGGCATCAAGAGCGCGACGGTCATGGTCAAGGGCGAGAACGCCTACGGCTATCTCAAGAGTGAGAACGGCGTCCACCGTCTGGTGCGCGTTTCCCCCTTTGACGCGAACGCCCGCCGCCAAACGAGCTTCGCCGCGCTCGAGGTCATGCCCGAGCTGCCCAACGACATCGAGGTCGACATTCGACCCGAGGACATTGAGATGCAGGTCTACCGCTCCTCCGGCGCGGGCGGCCAGCACGTCAATAAGACCTCGTCTGCGGTGCGTCTCATTCATATCCCCACCGGCATCGTCACCGCCTGCCAGACGCAGCGCAGCCAGTTCCAGAACCGCGACTACGCCATGCAGATGCTCAAATCCAAGCTCATGGAGCTGAAGATCCAGCAGCACGCGGAGAAGATCAGCGACCTCAAGGGTGTGCAGCTCAAGATCGAATGGGGCAGCCAGATCCGCTCCTATGTCTTCATGCCCTACCAGCTCGTCAAGGATACGCGCACGGACTACGAGACCGGCAACATTCAGGCGGTCATGGACGGCGACCTCGACGGCTTCATCAACGCCTACCTCACCAAGGCCGCGAACGGCGAACTGAAAAAATAAAGAAAAAGGTGCTCTGTCCGCCGGACGGAGCACCCTTTCACGCACGGAGATACGGAAAATGGACGAAAATATCAGAGAAGAGATCCTACAGGAAAATAAAATGGGCACCATGCCGGTCGGCAGGCTGCTCTTCAGCATGGCGGTGCCGATGATGGTATCCATGCTGTTTCAAGCGCTCTACAACGTGGTGGACAGCATCTTTGTGGCAAAGCTCAGTCAGGACGCGATGAACGCCGTATCACTTGCGTTCCCGCTCCAAACGCTGTGCATCGCCTTTTCCGGCGGCACGGGTGTGGGTATGAACGCGCTGCTCTCCCGCTCGCTGGGCGAGAAGAATCAGGCGGGCGCGGACCGCGCGGCGAATGTGGGACTGTTTTTGACGCTGTGCAATTTTGTGCTCTTCGCCCTCATTGGCTGGACGCTTGCGGGACCGTTCTTCCGCTTTCAGACGGACAACCCGCAGATCATCGCTTACGGACGCGACTATGTGACCGTCTGCATCGGCTGCTCGATCGGCCTGTTCTTCCAGATGTATAATGAGCGCCTGCTGCAATCGACGGGACGCACGAACCTCTCCATGATCACGCAGATCGCCGGCGCGGCCACCAACATCGTTCTCGACCCCATC
>ENA-OZKY01000177-OZKY01000177.1-human-gut-metagenome-genome-assembly--contig:-NODE-177-length-17988-cov-3.937936_pt1 | contig 17988 bp, 8 predicted proteins | sample MGYA00244830_ERZ653773 | MGnify/ENA primary metagenome ERZ653773 (study PRJEB26926, sample SAMN06165206) | human gut metagenome | biome: ENVO:00009003; feature: ENVO:2100002; material: ENVO:00002003...
TATTAAGTCGTCGGCAGCGTCAGATGTGTATAAGAGACAGTTTATACAATTATGACCTGACAGCTTTCGCTCCGCAGATTATGCAGAATATGGCGGATGCCCAACATCGCAACGGAGCCATGCCAAGTACCGCACCGGAGTATGTCGTGTTCGAAGGACCGGGCATGGATGCCTTTGCCGAATCTCCCGAGTGGGGAGGTGCTTTGGTCATTTTCCCGTATATGTATTACGAAACCTATGGGGACGATTCGCTGATTAAGAAGTATTACCAGAATATGCGCCGATATGTGGACTATCTCTTTACCCGCGCAGATAATCATATCCTTTCTTTCGGTTTGGGTGACTGGTATGATTACGGTGACTTCCGTGCAGGATTCTCCCGCAATACGCCTGTCCCGCTGGTGGCTACGGCACACTATTACATGATTGTCGAATATCTGATAAAGGCTGCTCGCATTGTGGGTAATGCTGATGATGCCAGGTATTACAATTCGTTGGCGAATGATATCGTGGTAGCATTCAACGAGCGCTTTCTGGATTACGATGCGGCGCAGTATGGTACGGGAAGCCAGTGCAGCAATGCTTTGCCGCTTTTTCTGGATATGGTTCTGAGTAGAGGCCATTCTGGAGGTTATGAAACGGATCGTCATCTGGAGCGCAAAGTATTTAAGAACCTGATAAAAGATGTGGAAGCACACGGCAATCGTCTGACTACCGGAGATGTGGGAAACCGCTATCTGATCCAGACATTGGCCAATTACGGAGCCGATGAACTCATCTATAAAATGTTCAACCATGAGGAAACGCCCGGATATGGCTTTCAACTCAAGTTTGGTGCAACGACTCTGACTGAACAATGGGACCCTCGTCAGGGCTCCTCTTGGAATCATTTTATGATGGGGCAGATTGATGAATGGTTCTTTAACTCGTTGGTCGGTATCTCTCCGGACGTGAAGCATGGATACCAGAAGTTCAGAATCGCCCCAACGCCTGTCGGTGATCTGAAATACGTGCAGTCGTCTTATGAAACCCTTTACGGTAAGATAACTGTGGACTGGACCCGCGAGAACGGCCGGTTTAAGCTGAAGTTGTCCGTTCCGGTAAACACTGTGGCGGTGGTTACACTTCCGGGAGAGAAAGAACCGAGAGAGGTGGAGAGCGGGAAACATGAATTTGTAGTGAATGAACAACAAACTATAAACGAACCATAAACAACCATACTATGACCATGAAATATAGAATACTTCTTTGTTCACTCTTCTGCCTTTGTGCGGTTACGGTGCTTCGTGCAGAACGTGTAGATATGCTGAAAGCAGGAGCGAAGGTGGATGGAAAGACGTTGAATACCAAACTTATCAATTCTACCATCGACCGCCTGAACGCGAACGGTGGCGGTACCCTTTTTTTTCCTGCCGGCACTTATCTGACGGGAAGCATCCGGATGAAGAGCCACATCACTTTGGAGTTGGAGGCGGGAGCCACTTTGCTGTTTTCTGATAGCTTCGATGATTATCTTCCCTTTGTGGAGGTGCGTCATGAGGGAGTAATGATGAAGAGTTTCCAGCCTCTGATTTATGCCGTGGATGCGGAAAATATAACAATCAAAGGTGAAGGTACGCTGGACGGGCAGGGAAAGAAGTGGTGGATGGAGTTTTTTCGTGTGATGATTGATCTGCGCGACAATGGCATGCGGAATGTGAATAAGTATCAGACGATGTGGGACCAGGCAAATGATACAACGGCTATCTATGCTGAAACAAACAAGGACTACATCGGTACACTGCAACGTCGTTTTTTCCGTCCTCCGTTTATCCAGCCGGTTCGTTGCAAGGACGTGAAGATAGAGGGGGTGAAGATCGTCAACTCTCCGTTCTGGACGGTGAATCCCGAGTTCTGTGAAAACGTGAAGGTGAAGGGAGTGACCATTCATAATGTGCCCTCGCCCAATACGGACGGCATCAATCCGGAGTCCTGCCGGAATGTACATATCAGCGACTGCCACATTTCGGTGGGAGATGATTGCATAACGATCAAGTCCGGTCGCGATGCGCAGGGGCGCCGGTTGGGAGTACCCTGTGAGAATATAACCATCACTAATTGCATCATGCTTTCCGGTCATGGTGGTGTAGTGATAGGCAGTGAGATGAGTGGAGGCGTGCGTAAGGTGACTATTTCCAATTGCATTTTCGATGGAACGGACCGGGGCATTCGTCTCAAGTCCACCCGGGGCAGGGGAGGAGTGGTCGAAGATATCCGTGTCAGTAACATTGTGATGCGCAATATCAAGCAGGAGGCTGTGGTACTGAATCTGAAGTATAGCGGTATGCCTGCCGAACCCAAGAGTGAACGTACTCCGCTGTTTAGCAATATACATATCAGTGGAATGACGGTTACGGATGTCAAGACTCCTGTTAAGATAGTTGGGCTGGAAGAAGCTCCGATCTCTGATATTGTACTGCGCGACATCCATGTGCAGGGAGCCGGTGAGGAATGTGTCTTTGAGGATTGCGAACGCATCACGATGGAAGATGTCATGGTGAATGGTAAAAAGATGTATCCAAAGGAAGTCGATGAAAAGTAAACAATAATATATAGAACAATGAAACGTATTCTTTTCTCTGTGCTTTTTGCTGCATCTCTTTCGGCTGAAGCACAAACACAAACATTTGAAACGGCCTTTGCCCGCCCTTTGAACGAAGTTCTTACGGACATACAAAATCGTTTTGGTATCCGCCTGAAATACGATATTGATACGGTCGGTAAAGTGTTGCCTTATGCGGATTTTCGTATCCGTCCTTATTCAGTGGAAGAATCGCTGACGAATGTATTGTCCCCTTTCGATTATAAGTTTGTGAAACAAACCGGCAATATATATAAGTTGAAAGCTTATGAATATCCTCGGCGGACAGATGCTGACGGAGAGAAAATGCTGGCTTACCTTAATACGCTTTATGCAGATAAGGAAGCTTTTGAACTCCGTGCCGATTCTTTAAGAAAAGAAGTCCGGCAACGTCTGGGAATTGACCTATTACTCGCACAATGTGTGGAGTCGAAGCCGATTCTTTCCAAAGTGAGGAAATATGATGGCTATACAGTTCAGAATTTTGCACTTGAGACGCTTCCAGGGCTGTATGTTTGCGGTTCTGTTTATGCCCCTAAATCGAAAGGGAAGCATGCGCTGATCATTTGTCCGAATGGACACTTTGGAGGAGGTCGTTATCGCGAAGATCAACAACAGCGTATGGGAACCCTGGCACGTATGGGGGCTGTTTGTGTGGATTATGATCTCTTCGGTTGGGGAGAGTCAATTTTGCAGGTTGGCAGTGCGGCACACCGCAGTAGTGCAGCTCATACCATTCAGGCGATGAATGGTTTGCTGATTCTCGACTATATGCTTGCTGCCCGTAAAGATATTGACAGGAAAAGAATCGGTGTGAATGGCGGTTCCGGTGGTGGCACGCAAACAGTTCTGCTGAGTGCACTGGATGATCGCTTCACGGCTTCGGCGCCGGTGGTAAGTTTGGCTTCTCATTTTGATGGAGGATGCCCCTGTGAAAGTGGTATGCCTATTCAATTGGCGGCGGGTGGCACATGCAATGCCGAATTGGCAGCAATCTTTGCTCCCCGTCCGCAATTAGTAGTGTCTGATGGTGGTGATTGGACGGCAAGTGTGCCTACACTGGAATATCCTTATTTGCAGCGTGTTTATGGATTCTACGATGCAAAAGATAAAGTGACGAACATACATCTTCCGAAAGAAAGACATGACTTTGGTCCTAATAAGCGGAATGCTGTCTATACATTTTTTGCTGAGGTGTTCGGCTTGAATAGAAATATGCTGGATGAAACAAAAGTCACCATCGAACCGGAATCCGCTATGTATAGTTTCGGTGAGAAAGGAGAACTTTTGCCGGAAAGCGCAATTCGTTCGTTTGATAAAGTAGCTGTTTATATTGACAAGAAAGCTTTTGCCCAATTAAAGTCGGATGCTTCTCTTGAGAAAAAGGCAATGGACTGGGTGGCTTCCTTAAATATGGAGGATGATAAGAAAGCGGGCTTTGCTGTAACAACTATCTATAATCATTTGCGCAAGGTTCGTGATTGGCATAATGAACACCCTTATTCCACTGTTCCGGAGGGTATCAATCCTGTCACTGGTAAATCTTTAAGTAAATTGGATCGGGAAATGATTGCCGATTCCGCCATGCCGAAAGAAGTTCATGAAAAGCTGATGAAAGATTTACGCAGAGTGCTGACGGAAGAACAAGTAGAGCAGATTCTTGATAAATATACTGTAGGCAAAGTAGCTTTCACTTTGAAAGGTTATCAGGCCATTGTCCCTGATATGACGGGGGAAGAAACCGCTTTTGTGTTGGAACAGTTGAAGCTGGCTCGTGAACAGGCTATTGATTATAAGAACATGAAGCAGATATCTGCCATCTTTGAAATCTACAAGACCAAGTGCGAACAGTATTTTAATGAGCATGGTCGTAACTGGCGCCAGATGTTCAAGGATTATGTAAATAAGAGAAAAGCGGAAAAGGCTCAGAACAAGAAATAAAAAAGGAAGCCCCGGAACTCTTATTATGATCTGAGTTCCGGGGCTTTTTTCTTATATTCAGATATATTCAGAAAAACCTTATCGAAGTTTTGATAAATCTATTTCCGCATATTTAACCCGCTGCCTTCTCCATGTATAAACAGCATGTAGCCTACCATCTTTTCCCTGAATAATACTTGGATAGGAATATTGACTGATAGGGCTGTCTTCCAATGTAAGCACAGGTTGCCAATTTATACCATCTTCTGAAATGGCTACACAGAGAGGAGTTCGAGGTCCTTTGGGAGTGCCGGGTAGTGTCGAGAAATTATTGTAGATGAGTACATGGCGACCGTCCTGTAATGTTACGGCATCCGTTCCCGAATTATTATTCGGAACATCCAGAAGTGTTACTTTGCTCCAGGTATCGCCATTATCATTGCTCCAGGCTGTGGCAATCCGGGCATTGCGTGTGCGGCACAATACTTGTAATCTTCCGTCTTTGTGCATCAGTATGCTGGGCTGTATCGCATATATTGGTTTTGGACCTTCACCTTTGACGGCCTCGCCACCTTCCTGATCATCTACGTTGACACTTCCTTTTTTACGGTGCTGAGTAAGTACGGAAAACTCCGCAGCCAGTGATTCCGTTGTCTTCCAGGTCTTGCCGTTGTCATCGGAAATTTCGAAATGAATGCGCCATCCCTTGCCACCTTCTCTGCTGGAAGGACAGATGATACGACCATTAATGTACTCCGGTTTATTCTTGATAGGACCGAGGAATCCTTCCGGCAACGGTTCACGTTTACTCCAGGTCTTTCCTCCGTCGCGAGAGCGCACGAGCCAGCCAGTCCAGTCGCCTACGCTCAAGCCTATTTTATAGAAGAGAATCAGATCACCTCCCGGAATTTGAAAAAGTACCGGGTTCCAGCAAGCTTTCCGGCGGGCAATCAGTTTTCCCCGAGCATTTGTCACAGGAGTACAAGTGGAATCAATGCCTGCCAAGGTTGCCTGCGCATCTTTTATTGAAAATACGCCGTCGGCAGCGAGTTGTGGAGAGGTCCATTCTTTGGCACCTTTCGGCTTGCGACACACCCAGATGCAACAATCCGGATTGCGCTCTTTGGTACCGCCGAAAAATGAAGCGACAAGATCCCCGTTTTTCAATTCTACGATGGTGGCTCCATGACATTCCGGGAAGGAGGCTTTCTCATATAGGAACTCGTCACTCAGGATAGCTACATTCCGGGTAGGGATATCTACACTGAAGTGATGCTTGCCCGAACCTACCATTTCTTTCCGCCCGCCGGGAAGATATACTTCGCCTGTAGTGTTGGCGGGGAGTTCAATGTCCCATTCCAGATGTGTCGGGGTCTTTTTCCACCGGCTGGTTATTTTTCCGTAGATGCTTGTGTAGGAGGCATCTACATTGCTTAGTTCCTGAATGTCAAAGGCAGGCTGGAAGATGATATGTTTATAGCCGGGCTTCCAACGGTCGGCACGGATGCCTGCCAGATTGTTGAAGCACCAGGGAAGCAGGTCGCCTAAGAGCATGACGTGATTTCCACTGTTCATTCCGGGATTTGCTTTGTCGCCATTCCAGAGTTCCCAGATGGTGGTGGCGCCTTGCGCGGCCATATATCCCCACGAAGGATAAGTCTTATTAGTGGCCAGAAGATAGGCGACATCGGCATGACCACGACGGCTTAGTTCGCGTAGCAGCCATTGTGTACCGATGACTCCGGTGCTGATATGTCCTTTATTGGTAGTGATAATGGTAGCCACGGTATTCTTGGCAACTTCGTCCATGTACTGTTTGGGGACAAGTCCGAAAGCAAGCGGCAGAATATTGGCGGTAACCGTATTGTTACCGTAGAAGATGCTGTCCGGATATAAAGTATGTCCGGGTACGGGGGAAGTACCTTCCTTCACATGAAGGAAACGTGCGTTGAAGGCATCTTTTATCCGGCCTTCCAGTGCTCCCCATTCTTCGGCTTCGGCGGTTAGACCTTGCAGGCTTGCAAAACGATGCATCAGTTGCAGGACTTTCAGATAGTAGGCAGTAGCTATAAGCGCACCATCCGTTTTGCGGGCAGGGTCATTGCTATGAATCATTTCCAAAGACTCGGGAGGTACGCACCAGTCACCGTATTTGTCTTTGGTAATAATGAATTCCTTGGTCAGGTAATACTCGCGGATATGAGATACCCATTTCTTTAAAGCCGGATAATTCTCTTCGATTGCGCGCCGGTCACCGTAGTTGGTGAAAAGCATGTCGCATACCAGGGGAAGGGTAGCTGGCCAGGTGACATTATCCGAATAGTAATTCCAGTAGGCCGGAGCTACATCCGGGATGCAGCCGTCCTCACGCTGTGCTTCACGAATATCACGTGTCCATTTGTTGTATAGGGCATGATTGTTGAAAAAGAGGCTTTCACCCCAGGAACCCATCGCGTGGTCTCCCAACCAAGGTTGGCGTTCGTTGCGTTGCGGGCAGTCGACGGGCATACCTTTGTAGTTACTGCGGATACCCCAAAAAGCATTGCGCAATACCTGATTGAGTGTTTCATCCGAGCAGGTGAAGGTCCCGGTATGAGCCATTTCGTCATCTATTACTTCAGCTGTAAAATCTTCGGTCTTGGCATTGGGATAACCGCTGATTTCCACATAGCGGAAACCGTGGTATACAAAGCGGGGAGCCCAGGTGGCATCTTGTGGTTCACGTCCGCTGACAACATATATATCCGTGCAATGTGCGTCGCGTAGATTCTTCGTAAAAATTTCGCCATCCGGTTGCAAGCGCTCGGCAAAGCGGAGACGGATACTGTCTCCTGCCTGGCCTTTGATACGAATACGTAGCCATCCTGCCATATTCTGACCGATGTCCAAAATCTGTTTGTCTCCCTGTTTCCGGATAGAAACAGGCTTCAGGCTTTCCGTTACTTTCATGCCCGGCATCATTTGCGCACGCAAGGTTCCTGAGGGAATGCTGACGCGCCCGGCGGGTATCCAATTCGTATCATCATAGCCTGCCCGATTCCAGTCTCCTAATTCCTTGCGTGCATCGTATTCTTCGCCATCGTACTCATTATTGCTGCGTATAGGGCCTTCGGTGGTTAGTTTCCAGGAAATGTCCGAGGCGATTGTCTGTCTGCTGCCGTCCGTATATTCAACAATCAGATTCAGACGTAGTTTGGGATAGCCGAAAGTAGGTATCTTGTAGGGTTTGTAATTCTGGCGCATGGTGTAGAAGCGCCCGTTGCCGAGGATGACACCGATGGCATTTTCTTTTTGGAGTTGGGGGGTGACGTCATACGTGTTGTACAGGATAGTTTTCCGGTAATCGGTAGGGGCAGGTGCCAGGACTTGTTCACCGATGCGCTGACCGTTGATAAAGAGTTCGTAAAGTCCCATACCAGCAATGTGTACTGTGGCTCGTTTCACTTCTTTGGTCAGTGCAAACTCTTTGCGGAGGTAGCGGGCGGCAAGGCGGCTCCATTGTGTCTCGCTGTCACCGGGGGCGGGGCGGTCCAGGCCGATCCACTGCCCTTGCCAGTCTGCTTCATTCAGTAATCCCATACTCCAGGAGGCGGGTTCGCTCCAGTCGGTTTCATTAGTATGGGTATAGACTTTTACTTTCCAGTAGTAAGGGGTGTTACGCTTCAACGTTTCACCTTGATAAGTGATCCATTGGGAAGCGTCTGTTTTCACCTTGCCCGAATCCCAGCAGTCTCCTTTGCCTTGTGCCAGGAGTTCAGGGGAGGAGGCTACAAGAATATGATAGGCGGTCTGCATCACATTTTGTTCGTCCGATTCGATACGCCAGCCCAGACGGGGGTGGCGGATGTCGATTCCCAGTGGATTCTTCAATTGCTCTGTTCGCAGGTCGGTGACGCGCAAGACTGCGTGTGCCGTACCAGCGAGGATGAGGAGGTAAAGTAGGGATATTAATATCTTCTTATTCATATTGATTACGTTATGATATTGAGTAATAGTTCAAGATTACTTTTTCTCCCATCGCTGTTGTGCATCGGGTAGTTCGTCCCATTCTTTATTTACATAGTCTTTACTGCTGTCCACTACAATCAAGATATGATCGTTTCCGCTGCTGTAGCCACTATCGTGCTGGAAATTGTGTATTCCGTTTTCAAACTCACCGATATATTCCAGTTTGCCGTCTTTGGTGGTATACCACCAGGCATTCTTCTTGGCACCGCTGATTTTGCTGAAATCTACTTTCATCGGACGTCCGGTGTAGTTGTACACCATCAGATAATCTTTGCCGCGTGTAGCGATGGCGCGGTCGTAGCGTTCCCCGTTTGTGCCGGCAATGATGGACTGGTCAGGTACACGTTCGAAAAATGGGAAAGTCAGCATCAGGTTTTTGAGATACTTCATTTGGTTGAAGCCCGGATTGTTCAGAGCATCGTACCAAGGTTCCTTTGCACCGTATGCACCGCCAACACCCGGTTTAATGAATTGCATGATGGAATTATTACCATAGGTATGTCCAAAAGAACCGGCAAAAACCGACCAGTAGGCATAACGGCGCACATCGTAATCTTTCCAGCGCAGTTCATTCTCATCGTGCAGACCGTGAGGAATTTCCTCGTAGATAGGTTCACCGTCAATTACGGGTTTCATGGGATTTGTGGCCATATTGCGTTCTACAAAGCGCCAGTTATCTTCTTCGGTATTCTCTTCGATTGGATAATCACCGTCACCGAAACGTTGCCCGTAGCGGCGATGCCCGCTTTGGAACATGTTGAAGTCCAGCCAGGGGGCGGCATTGAACCAAGTTGAGGAAGTGGTACGGCCGCGTGGGTGGAAGGTCATCAGGTGATTCTTGTCTATTGCTTTGATGGATGTGGCGAGAGCTTCCCATTCAGCGGTTTTTACGTCACCACGAATATCGCCTCCGATAAACCAGATGATATTCGGCTCGTCTTTATAGCGTTCGGCGAGGAATTTGCCGTAAGCCTTGGCTTGCTCTACCGTCATTTCTCCGCGACTCACAGGACTGCCCCAGATACAGACCATACCGATATAAAGTCCTTTCCGGGCAGCTGTACGGATAATGTAATCCATGTGGTCCCAATAGCCGTATACGCCTTTCTGATTGATGTTTTTGAAGTTATATCCATCAGTCATAGAATATTGTCCGTAGGTATTTATGGAAGGGACATTATTCAGGGTCTGAACTTGAATGACGTTATATCCCCGTTGTTTACATTGTGTCAGATGTGTATAAGAGACAGAGATAATACTCGGCTTCATCGCGGTTCAGACGTTGAGGCAGTAGCCATCCGGTTTCTCCTAGCCAAAAGAAAGGAGTGCCGTTTTCATGTTTCAGATAGCGACCTTCTTCGGAGACCATTAGTTTGCCATTGTTCCAGGGGATATACGTTTTCTGTGTTTTCTTCTGTGCAGAGGCGGGCATTGCCATAGTCAGCAAAAGCAGAAGAAAAGGGATTAGTTTGAATGTTTTCATTGTTATTGATGTTATTATAATTGTTTGCTTAATCACTAATTCATTCGTTCATATTCAATTGCCGCCAATATGAATGCCCCTACGGATTTGGGATCATTTTCTATCACGGGTTCGCCAATATAATACTCGAACGAGCCGTCACGATACTTTCCGGAGTTCCCGCCCAGTCCGGCTACGGCACAACAATGGGTCAATGTGTAAGTGCCGTCTTCTTCAAGACGGGTGAACTCACGGATCATGCCGTCGAATGCTTTCTGTACAGGGGTGATGTATTCGTTTCCGATATATCCCTCATTGATGGCTTTAGCAAGTGTATATATGAACAGGGCTGTTGCCGATGATTCCAGATAATTACCCTTGCGTGCTCCCTGGTCGGTCACTTGATACCAGGTTCCGGATTGCGGGTCCTGATACCTCACCATTGCCTGTGCCAGGCCTTGTAGAATTTGCAGTACGCTGTCGCGTCCTTCGGTTTCCTGTGGCAAGTAATCCAATACATCCACTATGGCGGCTCCATACCATCCGATGCTGCGACTCCAGAAATTCGGTGAACAACCTGTTTCCCGGCTTGCCCATTTCTGCTCGCGGCTTTCATCCCATCCGTGATAATAGAGTCCTGTAGCCGGATCATAAGTCTTGCGGGCTATAAGCAGAATTTGTTTCACAGCTTCGTCTTGCAGGGTCGGCTCCCCAAAAGTGGCGCCATATTGCGCCAGATAAGGAGAGGCCATAAAGATACCGTCCAGCCACATCTGGTGCGGATACCTCAGCTTGTGCCAAAAACCGCCTTCGCTTGTGCGGGGCTGCTCCCTCATTTGTTTGCGCAAGGTGTCCATGGCTATTTTATAGCGTTCATCTCCCGTTTGGGCATAGAAGTCGAAAAGAATCTTTCCGGCATTGACGTTGTCTATATTGAATGAAAGATATTTCATGGTTCTGATGTGTCCATCGTTATCAATCAGACTGTCCGCATAGATTTTGGCATAATCGTAGTAAGTGCTGTCTCCTGTATGCTTCCATTCTTCGAGCATGGATTTTACTACAAGTCCGTGTGTATATCCCCAGCGCGGTTTGCTGGCCTTTTCAATCATCCAGGGTTCAGGAAAACGCTTCATTTCGGAGCGTGCCATACGCTCGCTCCATTTTTCGGTCTTTGGTTTTTGGGTGGTTGTGCAGGCCATGAAACAGGTAATCCCGCACACCGTCAGTAGTTTCAGTGAGATACGATTCATATAAGTTCAGTATTTAGTTTCCAATCAATGTATATTCTTGTCCTGCCCGGGTGGGCAGATCGTATAAATAGGTCTTTGCTATTTCCACTTTGTTCAATTTGGCTTTGGGGCTGATTAACGGTTGGGCAATGACGGGAACTGCATAAAGCGGGTTGGGATTCTCACCTTTGGCACGTTTCAGACCTTTGCCTGTCAACGGACTCGTTGAGCGAAGGCGGCAATTGCCTCCTTTATGAGATTTTACAACCAGACGCTCCACTTTCCCGTTTTTCCAGCTTAGTTCCAGCTCGAAACCTCCGCGAGCGATGATTCCTTTCACAGTTCCGTCCTTCCAAACCGTCGGTAATGCGGGTAGCAGATAGATGAAACCGTCATGGCTTTGCATTAGCATTTCGGCAATGCCTGCGGCACAACCAAAGTTTCCGTCAATCTGGAAAGGTGGGTGTGCATCGAACAGGTTGGGGTAGGTACCTCCTTTCTTCTTTTCATTACGCACCAGGGTCAGTTGGTCTGTAATGAGCTTGTAGGCATGGTTGCCGTCGAGCAGACGCGCCCACAGGCAAACTTTCCATCCCATGCTCCAGCCAGTGGATGGGTCACCGCGATGAATGAGGGAAGTGCGGGCAGCGTCGAATAATTCCGGGCTGCGGTAGGGAGATATCTGGTTGCTTGGAAACAGTCCGTACAGATGGGAAACGTGGCGGTGTACATCCTTCGGGTCATCCCAGTCGAACATCCATTCCTGCAACTGTCCCCAGCGTCCTACCTGCATGGGAGCCATTTCACGGAGGCGTTGTGAGAGTCGGGCGGCAAATGCCCGGTCTGTATCCAGGATGTCCGAGGCGGCTATGATGGCTGTCCAAAGGTCGAATATCAATTGATTGTCGAGGGTGCATCCGGCAGCTGTGGTAGACTTGCCGTTACTGCCCGAATGTACATTTTCGGGTGAGTTGCTGGGACAGACCACCAGCCAGTTGTGCGCAGGTTCTTTCACCATGATTTCGTCGAAGAAGCGTCCGGACTCTCTCAAGATGGGATAGACGGAGCGCAGGAATTCAGTGTCTCCGGTGTAGAGGTAACGTTCCCAGAGATGCCGGCAGAGCCATGCGCCGCCGCTGGGCCATAAACCTGACGGAGCTTTGTCTACTGCGCCCGTGATGCGCCATATATCGGTGTTGTGATGTAGCACCCAGCCATTGGCGCCATACATGATGCGAGCGGTTTCCTTACCTGTTTCGCTGACTTCGCGTATCAGGCGGAACAGGGGGGCGTTCAGTTCGCTCAGGTTGGTGACTTCCGAGGGCCAATAGTTCATTTCCAGGTTAATGTTACAGGTATATTTGCTGTCCCAGGAGGGGAAAAGCTTATCGTTCCAGATTCCCTGAAGATTGGCGGGTTGCCCGTCGGGTTGGGATGAACAAATCAGGAGGTAACGTCCGAATTGGAAATAAGTAGCCACCAGATGTGCGTCATTGGTCTGTTTGAAGTTCTCCACGCGCTTGTCGGTAGTCACGTGTTCGTATCGGTTGTCTCCTAAATTTAGGGAGACGCGTGTCAGGTATCGGCGATAAAAGTCCGTATGGTTCTTCCGGGCTTCAGTGAATGAATGTGTCATAGCTCTTACCAGATAATCTTTGGCACGTTCGGCCGGATTGCCTGTGATGTCCTGATAGTTATTGAAGTTGGTGGCGATGGAGACGTAGACGATGGCTTCATCGGCTCCTTCTACTGAAAGCACACCGTCGGCACATGCCATCCGGCCGCCGGTGTTCCGGGCGGTAAGTCTTCCCTGAAACTCCACTTTGCCTTTCAGTCCTTCGTGCAGGGAAGATACGCCGGAAAGTGTTACGCAGTTTCCTTCTTCGGAAGTGACGACGACGTCCTGATGAGGGGAGGTGAGTTGAGCGTTGAAAGTAATCCGTCCCGGACGGTTGGCGGTTAAACGTACCATAATTACCTGATCGGTAAATGAAGTGATGGTTTCGCGCCTGTATTGCACCCCATCCACTTCATAGCGGACGAGGGTACGGGCAGAGTCGAGACTTAGTTCCCGGTAATAGTTCGTGTAACGGGTATGTCCGGGAAACGCGATCCGCAGGTCGCCAAAGCTTTGATAGGGCATTCCCGAATTGGTCTTTGCCATGACCTTTTCGGTGGCGAGCGTCTGTGCTTCCAGATATTTGCCGGCGAATACTAGGTCGCGTATCCGGGGAATGTATTCCAGTGCATTGGGGTTGGCGTTGTTGTTGGGGCGTCCCGCCCAGATGGTTTCTTCATTCAGTTGTATCTGCTCCGTGGCGGGCGTACCGTATACCATAGCTCCCAGACGCCCGTTCCCTAAGGGGAGGGCTTCCGTCCATACTTGTGCGGGGCGGTCGTACCAAAGTTTGTATTCCTGTGCGGACAGGCGCGACTCCTGTGCAGAAATATTGCCTACGGATACCAGTACAAACAGATAGCCGAATAATCTCTTTTTATTCATCTTTTCTAATAGCTTTTATACTTTTAGAAAAGGACGGTTAAAGATAGCTTTTGTACCCAGCAAATAGGTGATAAAATGTCGTATTAATCCGGTCATTGCATGTAATAGCGCTTGCTGGACCATTTCTTGTTGAGTACAAAACGCGCTTCATTGCGTCTCTTCTTTAAAGATATTGTATGAAATTTCAGATGATTCATATTCATGAGACAGATTAAACTGATACTTCTTTTAGCTTCCGCCTCCGTCACGGGAGCATTTGCACAGAACAACGGACTGACGGATATGAGTCGGAGCCGCTACGCTCGGATGGTGAACACCGGCATTGATGCCGTACATTGGACGGATGGCTTCTGGGCAGAGCGCTTTGATGTGTTCAGCCGCACCTCCCTGCAAAGCATGTGGAACACTTGGAACACGCTCGAAGTATCTCACGGTTTCCGTAATTTTGAGATCGCTGCCGGCATTTGCGAGGGCGAGCACTGGGGACCACCCTTTCACGATGGGGACATGTATAAATGGATGGAAGGAGTAGCCTCAGTTTATGCAGTTAACAAAGACCCCGAACTGGACAAACTAATGGACCGTTTCATTACTTGCGTCGTAAAGGCTCAGCGAACAGATGGATATATCCATACCCCGGTTATTATCGAAGAGCTTAATAAAGGAATCGATACTCATACCCTGGAAGAGCCGCATAAGCAAACAGTCGTCGGAACCAAGGTAGGATCCGAAGATGAGAAAGGCGCCTTTGCCAATCGCTTGAACTTTGAAACCTACAATCTGGGACATCTGATGATGGCCGCCATCGTCCATCGCCGTGCCACCGGGAAGACCACTCTTTTTGATGCAGCCGTCCGTGCCACCGATTTCCTTTGTCATTTCTATGAAACCGCTTCCGCTGAATTGGCCCGTAACGCTATATGTCCTTCCCATTATATGGGGGTAGTCGAAATGTACCGCGCCACGGGGAATCCACGTTATCTGGAACTGTCGAAGAATCTGATTGACATTCGGGGGATGGTGGAAAATGGTACGGATGATAATCAGGACCGCATTCCTTTCCGTGAGCAGTACCGGGCGATGGGACATGCGGTACGTGCCAATTACCTGTATGCCGGGGTGGCGGATGTCTATGCCGAAACCGGTGAGGAGCAATTGATGAAGAACCTGACCAGTATTTGGAATGACATCGTCACCCGGAAGATGTATGTGACCGGGGCTTGCGGTGCCCTTTATGACGGAACTTCGCCTGACGGCACCTGTTATGAGCCGGATAGTATTCAGAAGGTACATCAAAGCTATGGTCGCCCTTATCAATTACCCAATAGTACAGCTCATAATGAAACCTGCGCTAACATCGGCAATATGCTTTTTAACTGGCGCATGCTGGAAGTGACGGGAGACGCCAAGTATGCGGAGCTGGTGGAAACATGTCTTTATAACAGTGTTCTGAGTGGTATCAGTTTGGATGGAAAGAAATATTTCTATACGAATCCGCTCCGTATCAGTGCTGATTTACCTTATACACTTCGCTGGCCGAAAGAACGGACGGAGTATATCAGTTGCTTCTGCTGCCCGCCTAATACGTTGCGTACACTCTGCCAGGCACAGAACTATGCTTATACATTGGGTTCCGAAGGCATTTATTGCAATTTGTATGGTGCGAATACATTGACTACAAACTGGAGAGATAAAGGAGAAATTGCTTTGACACAGAAGACCGCTTATCCTTGGGAAGGCAATGTACGTGTAGAGTTTGACCGGGTGCCCCGCAAAGCCGGTGTATTCTCCCTTTTCCTCCGTATACCGGAGTGGTGTGAGAAAGCTATGCTGACCGTAAATGGAGAGCTGGTTCCGGTTGCCGCAAAAGCAAATACGTATGCGGAGGTAAAACGTACCTGGAAGAAGGGGGATGTGGTAGAGTGGGTGATGGATATGCCTGTCCGCCTGCTTGAGGCTCATCCGTTGGCGGAAGAAATACGCAATCAGGTAGTGGTGAAGCGCGGACCGTTGGTATATTGCTTGGAGAGCATGGATATGACAGGTGGCGGAAGCATTGATAATGTACTGATCCCTGCTGATATCAAACTCATTCCAAAGAAAGTGATAATTGAAGGTAGTCCGGTTGTTGCTCTTGAGGGCAAGGCTCGTCTGATTTCATTCAATTCCTGGGAAGGGATACTTTACCGGCCTGTCAGTTTCGCCGGGAAGACGGTGGATATCCGTTTGATTCCTTACTATGCCTGGGGGAATAGGGGGAAAGGAGAAATGACCGTTTGGATGCCTCTGGGGAGATAAATACAGATACGCGTCGTCCGCGTATCTATAATCAAACATTATGTCGAATAGAAGAATCATACTAATAACTGCCTTGTCGCTCTTCACCCTTGTAGGGCATGCAGGCGATATTTGGGTTTCCCCACGTGGAAATGATCAGAATGATGGTACCCGTCAATCTCCGAAGGCAACACTGACCTCCGCCCTGCGTCAGGCACGCGAGTGGCGCCGGACAGGAGATAATCGTGTGCTGGGAGGCATCACAGTGTATATGGAGGGCGGTGTTTATTCCCTCTATGAACCGGTATTCATTCGTCCTGAAGATAGCGGGACAAAGGGTTCGCCCACCGTTATTCGCTCCGTTCGTGGCGAGGATGCCGTATTAAGTGGTGGTGTGTCTATCAGGAACTGGAAAAAACAAGGAAAACTATGGGTGGCGGATGTACCGATGTTCAATGGCCGTCCGCTGGATTTTCGCCAACTGTGGGTGGATGGACAGAAGGCCACACGTGCCCGTGATGTGGAGGACTTTGAGAATATGCATCGAATTTGCAGTGTCGACGAGAAGACTGAAACTCTTTATGTGCCTGCCGCCGCCGTTCGCCAGATTACGGATGGGAAAGGCGCGTTAAAGTCAAGATACGCCGAAATGGTACTTCACCAGATGTGGTGTGTGGCTAATCTTCGGATTCGTTCTGTGCAGGTTTTGGGAGATAGTGCGGCAGTCCGTTTCCATCAGCCCGAGAGTCGTATCCAGTTTGAACATCCCTGGCCGCGTCCCATGGTAACGACCGATGGACACAATTCAGCTTTTTATCTGACCAATGCACGTGAACTGCTGGATGTTCCGGGAGAGTGGTATCATGATATAGATACCCGTAAGCTTTATTATTATCCGCGTGAGGGAGAAAATATGCAATCAGCGGAAGCGATTGTGCCTGCTATTGAGACATTGGTGCAAATTGAAGGTACTTTGGATCGTCCGGTTACTAATCTTCGTTTCGAGCGGATCACTTTCTCATATACCACCTGGATGCGTCCTTCCGTAAAAGGGCACGTTCCTCTTCAGGGTGGTATGTATCTGACGGATGGGTATCGTATCGATCCGAAAATGAAACGGAATTACAGGAATCATCCGTTGGATAACCAGGGCTGGTTGGGACGTCCTGCGGCGGCAGTTCGGGTGGCTGCCGCTGGGGCGATAGACTTTGAACACTGCCATTTCGAGCATCTGGGCTCCACGGGGTTGGATTATGAAGAAGCGGTGCATGGAGGAATCATCCGTGGTTGTCTTTTCCGTGATATTGCGGGGAATGGTTTATTGGTCGGGAGTTTCTCCCCGGCTGCTCACGAGACACATCTTCCGTACGATCCTGCCGACCGTCGTGAAGTGTGTACACATCAACGGATTGACAACTGTTATTTTACGGAGACGGGTAACGAAGATTGGGGTTGTCTTGCCATTGCTGCGGGATATGTAAGCGACATCCATATCGTGCACAATGAAATATGCGAAGTGCCTTATAGCGGTATCAGCCTTGGCTGGGGATGGACTCAGACAGTGAATTGTATGAAGAATAATCAGGTTCATGCCAATCTGATCCATCACTATGCGAAGCATATGTATGATGTGGCAGGAATTTATACGTTAGGTTCCCAGCCCAAGACCTATGTAACGGAGAATTGTGTGCATAGCATTTATAAGCCGGGTTATGTGCATGACCCTAACCACTGGTTTTATCTCTATACCGATGAGGGTTCGTCTTTTATCACCGTCCGCGATAATTGGACGGAAGGGGAGAAGTATCTGCAAAATGCGAATGGACCCGGAAATGTGTGGGAGAATAACGGGCCGGGAGTGGATGCGGCTATTCGTGAACGGGCAGGGCTGGAAGAGGAATATAAAGACTTGAAGAATAAATGATAATTTTAGGCGCGGATTACGCGGATTACACGGATTTTTTGA
>ENA-OZKY01000180-OZKY01000180.1-human-gut-metagenome-genome-assembly--contig:-NODE-180-length-17918-cov-5.134412_pt1 | contig 17918 bp, 25 predicted proteins | sample MGYA00244830_ERZ653773 | MGnify/ENA primary metagenome ERZ653773 (study PRJEB26926, sample SAMN06165206) | human gut metagenome | biome: ENVO:00009003; feature: ENVO:2100002; material: ENVO:00002003...
AGATTAGCGAGTGTCTCGTGGGCTCGGAGATGTGTATAAGAGACAGCGTATATATTTGTTCATGGCTATTTTCCTTAATCACTTGCTAAGACCGGATATAACAGAGACTCAGTGCATCATCTGAAATACCGTATCCACTCTGGCCATAAAGCCCTGTGCATCCGTGGCACCCTGCAGGATCGGGTACGCTGCCAGGGTGTTCACGTTGACCAGAAACGTGGTCGGGGTGGCCACCGGGATATTGGGGAAAAAGGTCTGCATCACGTCAGGAGGCGCCGGCAGCGCCTCAGGAAACGCGTCATCACCCTGTCCGTCAATGGTGTAAGAGAACACGGAGAAGCCATACTGTCCGGCCAGCTGCTTCAGTACCGGGTCAAACTTATGACAGTAGGGACAGTGTCCCTGCATGAACAGCACCACTTTCCAGTCGCGCAGGTCCACCTGCTTTCCGTTGCTGAGTCGTAACCAGCGTGGCTGAGATGCCCCGCTCACCGCCTGGGGAGTGTCGCTCTGCGGGGAAGCCGTTTCAGTACCGGAGATTCCCCGCGGATCCCAGAGCGACTTCACCTCATCGAGCGTTCCCGCCTGTGCCATCCCGGCCAGAGCAAGGGAAAGAGCCAGTGCCGCCAGCGGCGTCTTAGCGATGTTCTTCAGGCTGCTTTTCACAGGCTTTATCCTCTTTTTCTGCTTCAGCAATGAGGGCGTTAAGAATGCGGTATCCCCCGAACACCACCATTCCTAATCCCAGAATTTCAGCGGCCTGCACGGCCAGCTCAGGCTGCTTTCTGACAAGCCGGGCTATCAGGTGGAAAAACACGCCCACGGCCAGCACCCACATCCCGGTAATATCTAAATCGGGAAATTGTATTTTTCGCATATGACCTCTTTCAATTTTTTGGATCTGAGTTCTCATTTGTGTTTAACTGAATACAGCAAGCTGTACGCACCAGAAAGTCAAAAGGAATGACAGGAGTGAAAATGGATAACAAAAAATTTAAAGACACCTTGTTGACTATCAGGGATATCATTCGTGAAACATTACTGGGGAACGCAGCAATTGTTACATTGCTATATGCAATTTCATTCTGTCTCCCGGCCAAAGATATCGCTGATGTAATTTTCATAGCATTTCTGGCACTGGTTGTAATTTTTATATTTTTCTGGATGATGTTTATCATATTTGATTATACCGAAAGCATCATCAAAAAATCATCAGACTTCATATTCATAATATGGTTTTTTTGTGTGCATGTGAATTTATTAATAAAGGTCTATGAGATATTCACAAAAAAACCTGTTCACTGAAATCTCAAAGCTATCGACAACCACGCAAGTAATGGCATTCCAGCCATAATACAAACTCTGAATATCACCTTACAGGCCTGCCGGGTATAAATGGCCCGATGAATAAACATGGTCTGCAAAGGCGTACAACACTGAATACTGGCAGCCATAAATGATACTACGTCCCAGGCCACACCCTGCTTTGCCACATAACCAATGAAAATACTTTGTATGAGTATGACAACGAATGTGCACCTGAAATACTCTGAAACGTTAATATTACGAGCGAATATATATCCAGTGAACGTGACAAACAGAATAGCCAGGAACGCAGCAATATATACCGTTGTGACATAATGCATAAGCACCTCAAAAGTTTGGTTTAAAGTCGCTGGAGACATAGAGGAACTGTTTCGCCAGGTCGTCCTGACTGATAAAGCCGTAACTGAGAGGCTTCACCTGGCCACTTTTCGGGTTAACCAGCATCATCGCGGGGAAGAACTTCACGCCAAGCTGCTCTGCCTGGCCCTGGTCCGTCCGGCTGTCGGGCAGCATGGGGTTAATAACGCCGTCAACCGACACCGGTATCACGCTCAGACCATAGGTTTCGCGAAAATTTTTAATCACCTGGACCAGCTGGCCATCGATCGCTTCCCGCCCCCGGTAGAAGAACATCACGCCGTAGTGCTGTGCGAGAGTGGAGATAGCCTGACGCTGTTCGGCATAGTCGGCAGCGAGCTGGTTTTTTACCGTGCCGTTGTAGTGGCTGTACTGCAGGTTGTAATCGAGTTCGGGGTTTTCCAGCATGGCTTTCTTCGCACTCATCGAGAACAAACCTGCCTGCTGCGTCCAGTAGTTCTGCAGCCGGAAATACTTCACGAAGTTTTCAGACGATGGATACAGAATGGCCTCGTACAACGACCGTTTGGTGGCCGCCTGGAGTGTGGCGAGTTTCTCCAGAATATCCATTTGCGGCGGTGGTGCCGCTGGTACGGCTTTCCTGTCCTCATCACGGGGCTTCAGTTTCTCGTTGTACCACTGCCAGCCCGCGTCTTTGGCGAAAGCCGGCATCAGGGCGCAGCAAAGGCACCCCGCCAGCATGGCGGCATGTATTGTTCGCATGGCAAATACCCTTTTATGAATTAATGCGACTGGCGTGACAGATGCTGATAGACACTGTATTTATCGAGCTGGCGCTGTTTCTTTCCTGCATCATCACGGGCTTCAAAGCGATAACCGCTGCAGAACAGAGGCAGATGATTTATCTGAAGGTCCACCCGCTCCCCGTCCCTGATCACCCACGCGGCCTGAGAAACAGTGTCGCACTGGATCCCCCAGGCCCGGTTGGTTGTCATAAATGCGTTAACCTGCCTGTCCCGCCACAGGCTGTACGACATAATGCTGACCAGGAGAAAGACAAACACCCCGACAAACACTATGACCAGCCCGTATGCTTTTTTCTCTTCCATTGACTCTCCTGGTCACATAATAAGGAATAGCGGCATGCTCAGTACTGAAGATATAAAAGCCTGCCGGTCCGCTGGCAGTTTCTGGAAAGCAGGTGAGTACTGAGCGGCCATCTGAACCAGTTCGGACGAGTTAATCAGGAACCTGTCTGTATGTAGAGAGATATCCGCAAGAACAGCCAGCACCATAACATGATGCTCCTGGGGTAAATTCTCTTCATTCAGAATGTCTATAAATTTCTCAATCGTGATATATCGATTCATCTTTGCTTTTCCTTGCATTTATAACTTTCTCCAGGGCTGAGAAAAACAAATAACACACAGACATGGCAAACCCAGCCATAAGAATAAAGACCACACTTTCAACATAATCACTCCCAGATGTCCCTTTGACGGCATCCCAGGAGAAATAAATCACCGGAGAAATAATGATTATTGTCAGCGTTAATCTCAGGACAAAATCAATAACAGGCTTTTTGTGAAAACTCATTTTCATGATTATCGGTCTCTTTATTAGGCAGCATGGTTTATTGCGCGGATTGCTGACTCATGATTTCCTTAATTCGTTCTCTGGTCTTACTGGTGAGCACATCGTTTTCCGGTATTTTTTGATTTTTCATCAGGTCGTCCATAAAGTTGGTGAAATCCAGCTTGTTAAAATCAATCCCCTGGAGTTCCGCGACGGTAATGCCCCGACAGTCAGGACTGCTGGCGCCGCCAAAACCGATATGCAGCTGACCGTTTCTTCCCTGCTGCTGAACGATCTGCGCCAGTTTTGAGTCGAACTGGCAATAGCTCCTTTTTTTCTCCAGGCAAATCCCCAGAACCTTTTTAGAGCAGAATTCCCCGATACTGACCGTCAGCTTGTCTTTTTTCGCTTTGGCCAGCGCCTTTTCCTCGCTGCTGCAGCGTGCCAGCCCCACATCCTGGCCCCAGCCGCTGTCTTTGCAGCAGTTACTGAAGCCGGCAGCAAATTTCTTACAGAACTTCGCTTTTCCGGTGAAGGCCCGGACATCCACCCCGTTCAGTGCCGCGACGTCCTTCCCCGCGGCTGCCAGTGCCGCCAGCTCAGACACCGCCTGCCCAAAGTCATTGCTCTTCCCGGACGTGGCTTTGTCACATTCACCATCAAGGCAGAAGACATCCCCGCCGCAGATCATTTGCTTGCCACTCGTCCTGGTTTCGCAGGAATACGTTGCATATTCATGCAGGCACGTGCCTTCCTCGCTGGAGAAGGCGCACTGGCGGGATGACAGAGTACAGGCCGTATTTTTCATCAGGCTTTCACAGGAGCCGCTGTCCGCCGGCTGCGTGAGCCAGGTATCCTTATATTTCCAGCAGGCTTCCGTGAACGAGTAATCCCTGCCTCCGAGGGTGATGGTTCGCGTTCCTCCCGGACTGATACATTCCTCCCCCGTTTTTTTTCCTTCATCCTTACTGAACGGACAGCTTTCAACCCAGACGACTTCAGGTGCGTAGACGGTTTCGGTTTCTTCCATCACCAGGGTGACCGTGACCTGTACGGGTTTCTGGCTACCCGATGATACGGTCCGTGATGTTTTGCTTACGGCAAAGTTCTGCCCTGCAGTAACCGCTTTGTCCACACCAAACGACTGATGAATCTTCCCCTTCCCGTCATAGGTATATTTCGTACAATGCGTGTTCTGGCCGCCTGAACACATCGATTCTGAACGTGGCCAGCTGATCACATCTATGGGGAACGTGCGTTCAAAGAGGGTCAGGCTTTCACTGACTGCACTCTTGCAGCTATCCCGCACCTTCCCTTCGGCGTCGCATTCTTCAATCCAGGGGATCACCAGAGGCTCACCATCCACCGAGGCATTCAGCAGACGACCATTGGTCGGGATCGTCAGGTTGCCACTCCATTGCCGGGTACTCCGGGCATAATTCAGCGTCACCACCTGCTGATAGGTTCGGTTAACTTTCTGCGTGGTGGCGTTATCCTTCAGGGTCGCTTCCCGTGTGCAAAAATTTTCCACCTGCAGATCACGTTCGCAGGTATGGTTTGTGAACTCGCTGCGGTTCACAACCTGGGCGGTACAGGACTGTCCGGTATCGCCGACAATGCTGTCGGCACGGGATTCTGTATCCTTTGCGGCCTGAATAAACGGCGCATCCTGAGATATCTGATCCGGTGGCCGGTTTGTGAACGACTCCGTAATTGCTTTGCCTGTGTCCCCCTGGCTGAACTCCAGGGCTGAATCGCTTTTCAGAGAGCTGTCTCCGCTGGCAGTGACGCCGCCGTAGTATTTTGTCTGATTCGGGTTGGCGGTATACCCCGGCAGGTTTTGCTCACCACTGAAATTTTTCAGTGAGTTCAGACCATTTCCCTGCACCTGTTTCGCAAAATCCGAACCAGCTTTATAGTCACTTCCACTGTCAGCGCAGGCGGGAGATGCCAGCCAGATAAAGGCGCTCAGGACTAAAAAATGCGCGGTCAGCACGGAAATAACCGTCTTCATTTGCACCCTCCCTCATCCCTCACCATTTCCGGTAACGCCATGAAGTACGGTTTATCTTTCATGGCTGGCTCCCGGCGGCATTCGAGGGCGCATCAAGCATCTGCCGGGCCACCTGTGCGCAGTCACCGGTTTGTGCGACTTTCTCCAGCGCCTGTTTGACGTGAATGTTACCGCGTACCACGTCATACCCGGCCTGACACCGTACCACCAGAGACGGCACACTCCGGATGCCGTACTGCGTGTATAGTGTCGGGTCAATCTGCACGCCGTCGGTCACGCCATCCTTCACCATCTGCAGCACCGCGTCAGTGGTGGTCCTCATGTCGTTATTGACGAGCCCATGCAGTGTCGCCGGAATGCCGTACTGCCGGGTTTCGTGCAGCATCCGCTTCAGCCCCTCTTCAGGTATCGAGAAGGAGACAAAGTACAGCGCTCCTTCTGCCGGCTTTTCCTGATTCGCCGCTTTCTGCTGGCTGACCAGATTATCGATAAACTGGCGGTCTGATTTGGGCAGAGGATTGCGGCTGATTTGCGCCTCAAGCTCCTGCTGCAGCTGTTTATCCGGATGCTGGCGCAGCTGTTCGCTGAGGTTCTCCTGCTGCTTCAGCCATTCTCTGTCTGTAACAGAGGAGGTTTCAGCCAACACTGCTCGTCCGGTCAGCAAAAGCATGACCATAAACAGATTCATTAATTTCATGAGAGACTCCTGTCAGAGAAAGACACAATTGCGTTTACGCCACATCAGGTAGCCATAGTTCTTGCGGGTGTTGGGCGGATTTTTGCCGGCCTCCCAGCGCATCACGCTGCGTCCAAGCGGATGGCACTGACCACTGTCCGGATACATGTTCACCATCTGATAGCGCCAGCGTTCTTTCGGGATGATCGGGGAGGGATATTCGTAACAGACTGCCTTGTCCTTCCCGATACTCTCCATAATTTGTCCCTGCCGGTGGAGCTTGAAGGCCATACGCTCACTGACCAGTACCGACGACTGCAGCGGGCTGGACTCATTACTGACCTGGCCGTTAAACGGGTAAAGTGAGCCGTGGCTTCCACCACACCAGAAGAGGACATCCAGAGGCATATGGAATGCACTGGCCAGCGCATCCGCTGCGCACGCCCCCTGTGCGATGGGGTTGGCAAACAGGATGGCTTCCGGATTCAGAATGGTGGTGAGGCTGCTGTCCACCCAGGTCGGGTCAATCTCGGACAGATAAGCTATATCCATGTCTCCGCCTTCCAGACAGCCTGCGGAGGTGATTATGTTCAGCCAGTAGGTCAGCGGGTACTTGTACCAGTGAACGTGATAAAAAGCGCCGTTCACCTGCTTGTCGTCCTTTCTCGCGGTCCCCATGCCGGTCTTGCCGAGATTGATACTGAAGCCCCCCAGATTGACCATACAGCCAGGCGAACGGCTGACGTCCGTCATGGCCATCGGCTCCCAGTACCCGATGGCCAGGCCGGGACGAACAAAAAGCGGTGGCGGAGCCGGACACAGCTGCAGGGGACTGCCGGGATTGCTGGTATCAGGCAGGTCGCCTTGACCAACTTGCACGCTGCCGAGCGACAGAGGGAAGATGCAGCGCCAGCACACATCGGTGATCGGGTTAACAAACCGGCCCTCACAGGAGGGGTCTGCGGCGGCGCGGCCACTGAACGTTGAGAACGCGATGCAGATTAAAAAAAACATGGCTTTCATTCGTCAGTTTTCTCCCTGAGAACAAGACGGAGGGCATCGGTTTTATTGCGGACCTTTTCCCGTGTAGAGTCTTCGGCGCCCTCCATCCCGGCCCACACCATCAGGGACAGGCAGTCGAAGAGGTAAAGCTGGCGACGGTATGAATCCCTGTTCGTCTGGCGAACGGCGGACAGTGCATCGAGTTCACAAGTCATTTCATCGATAACCTTTTCACCGTTGTATCTCAACCAGCGGTACAGCTTCTCGTTATCGGTCCTGAGACGCTCAACCTCTCTCTCCAGCCAGCTTTCTCTTGTACTGAGTTCCCGTATGACATTCTCCTGCTTACGGATGGTGGACCACATTAGCGTCAGCAAGAGCATCGTGAGCAGGATTATTAAGGCCAGTATCATCGGCATCGGTTACCTCTTTTGAATAAAACGCAGCCCCAGATCAGGGGTGCGGGACGGGCGGGAAGGTCTCAATATTCAGCCGTTCACCGGAGGGCGCCGGCGTGATCCGCGCCGGGACCGCCGTCAGGCCAAATCGCTTGCTCAGTACACCGTTCTGGTCGAAATAGATCCGGCTGTCCAGCGCTGCGGAGGTGTCCGGGATACTGCCACGCACCAGGATAATTTTGCTCATCAGGGTTTCCGGCACCTGACGCTTCATCCAGGCCAGCTGGTCGGCATCGTCACCATTGATGAAGTACAGGGTCTGGACAAACGGTACGGTTTTAAGCGGGTTCACCACATCGCCCTTGCGGGCAAACACCCGCCCCTCATTGTCCTTCAGGTCTTCGGTCAGGCGGATGCTGGGATCAAACCAGCGCTGCTCGTATTTCTCCGCACGCTTAATGCCTTCCACCGGCGCCGGACGCTGACTGTTCTCGATAACCCGCTGCTTAAACGCGTCCATCGTCTGGTCCCACTGGCCAGAGGATTGCAGCGACTGCAGACGCTGCGTGATGAGCTGCAGCATGTCCTGCTCCCGGACGGGCCATAAATCCCCCCAGGTACCGAGATCAGCCGCCTGAGTCAGCGGCGATAGCAGACAGGCGGCGAGCAGACAGCCTTTCAGTCGTAACATTACTGTTCTCCTTTCATCCGGCGGGCAATGTCGTGCTGGATATTGCGGGTCACATCGGGCGCGCCCTGAACCACGGCAGGTGAAACCAGAATGACCACATGATGCTGCTGCTGATACTCCGCCAGACTCTTCTCCAGCGCGTCGTTAAACCGATCAGAGAGCGCTTTGGACTGCGCCTCTGTCAGCTGCTTCTGGCTGACACTGTCCATAAAACTGTCGAGCGTCTTCTTCATATCAAAAGCCACCACCCGCGGCGTGGAGTACTCCAGAACCACGCGCGAGAGAAACGCGCTGGTTGCCAGGGCGAAAAGCACGATAGCAACGATGACGGATATACGGCGAAAGGTATGAGAGGTCGTACTGACCGGCTGTTCGGTGTTGTTTTTCATCACTGTTTATCCTCCATGTCATTCACCGGTATTCGGGATTCAAGCTCAGCCATTTCGTCTTTAAAGTTGCGACACGCGAGGCCGTACACCGCATCGTGGATATCGACCCCCTCTTCCCGGCGCGCTTTCATGTACTCAAAATCCGGGCCTTTCGAGGAGTACATCGCCCGGCTGAGCGGGTCGACGAACAGGCGGTGCCAGGAGCAGTTCGCTTCCACCTGCAGCATAAAAGAGGAGAACCACTGCTCTTTGGCCGAACCGAAGCCGTTAATCATGTCTTTCTCCAGCTTGCTGAACTGATCCGGGTACAGCTGGTTATACTTGGCAAATTCCTTCGCTGACTGTTTCAGAATGGCCTTGTACGATGAGTTCCCCCACGCTGCACGTGCGGCGCTGGAGGCGGTCGGGGAGTCGAAGTCCACAATGTTCTGCGTGATGGTGATGTATGCGCCGGTATGTCGACGCGCGGTACGGTAGCCTTTCTCGATGAACTGACCCACTTTTTCATTTTTGAAATCAAGAAGCTTCCAGCCTTCATCGATGACGTTCAGTTTTTTCAGGCCACGCGGTGACTGATACATCCTGTTCTCGATGTAAATAATCAATGAGAACATCACAGCGATAAGCAGAGATGGCCGCGACTCCAGGCCACCGAGTTCCAGTACCACCATCCGGGCATCTTCGTGGAGTGTTGGTTTATCTGAGTTGAAATAGTCCCCGTAGATCCCATTTACCGTGTACTGATCGAGCAGGATTATCATCTCGTCCAGACGGCCCCGGATTGTTGGGGAATCAGCATATTCATCGCTGTCCTTCGCGTCCTGTAAAAACTGCACTACGTCATCAACGCGTGCATGATTACGCTTGCTTAACCAGGCGGCCTGCACTGCCTGCAGAAGCAGACCTTCATGGACTTCATCGAGGTTGCCGTTCGGACTGGCCATGACAGACATCTGATCGCGTATACGTTCTGCTGACATGTCGAAGTGAGCATCATCCAGCACGTTGGCGAACGGGTTAAACTTGAGGGTATCGCCATCGAGGTATACGCCCCCCATGTTTTCACACAGGGACTTATAGCCATCCCCCATGTCGAACACCCAGGCAAACCCGCCGGAGTCGAGCACACTGCGAATGAGGGGCTGAATCAGACCGGTTTTACCCGCCCCGGAGGTGCCGCAGACCGCCATGTTGAAATTGGTATTGTTCATTCCCTCGTAGAACAGGTCGATGAACGCCAGCTGATTTCGGTAGGTGGGGGCCAGGAGTCCCGCCGGCGCCAGCGGGCTGTCAGCGACGATCGGCAGGAGGTTAGCCACCTGGAACGTCTCCGCCCGCTTCACCACGCCTGCCGCCTGCAGCTCTTTGAACAGGCCTTCGCCGCATTTGAACGGCATCATGGCCAGAAAATTACGCAGGTGATGGTAGCGGGCCGGGATAAGCTGGAAGCCACCCTTACGGTAACTGTTGAGCACCTGCTGCTCGGTAGCGAGAGAGGCCTCTGCGTTATCGGCGGTATACGTGGTGATATTAAAGAAGTAGGACACCAGGGAGGTCTGGTTGGTCGCCAGTCGCTGGCGGATATCGCCCCACTCTTGCATTTCCTTTATCACGTTCGGAAAGTACTTCGCGTAGGAGGTTTTGCTTTTCTTCTCCACGTCCATGAATTTCAGGTTGGCTTCGTTCTGGGTCTTCACCTGGTCCTCCACCATCAGCGTCAGCGTGATGACAAAGGGGCAGGAGATGGAGAGCTCCGGGTTCAGCAGGTTGGCGTAGTTGTCCGCATTGGACCAGAGGAAGGCCATTTCCGGATCTTTCTCCAGATGGTAGCTCGTCACCCGGGTCACGCACTCTTTCCCGTCTCGCCCCAGGCGGCCAATTTTCAGATGACCGGCCGTGACCTTCATATCAAAGCTGTCATCGACACACTGATAGTTCAGATCCTGATAGGGGTCCAGCTTATACGGTACGCGGTACATCTCGTGCGGGTCCGGGTTAATCAGCTCACGCATCAGTTCGACCAGCCCGGCCGCATCAAGGATACGCGTCGGAATGTAAGCCCCGCCCAGTGACGCCCGCAGGATTTTTATCTGGTTCTCCATCTCCACAATTTGCGTGGCGGAGTTCTTCTTCCGGGGCACGCAGCAGGAGATGTACACGCGGTAGTTACGCAGCGTCAGGGGCAAATCCAGATTGTCCGGCAGGGGAAATTGTGTTTCCGCCGCCCGGAGATAGTAGGCGCGGGTAATGGCGTTAAACTTTTTAGCCTGTTTACCACTCCAGCGGAATTCACGCAGACCGTAGTCGATATCATTGCCGACCAGTTTGCTGGAGACCAGATGAAAACTGACCGGGACGCCCCGGGGAAGTTTGCTGCGCAGTAAATGCTCCAGTGTGGCGACGATACTTTTATCCGCACCGGGTAAAGGACGCGCCTCAAACATAAAACCGACGGTTTTGTTATTAATAAACAGACCGGTCGCGGAATCATAATCCTTATAGGGCAGAATACGGCTGAACTGGGGGAAATTCATGCTGCCCAGCGTGTCATTGGCTTTTGCAGATTCGTCGGGCAGCTTCAGTGCTGATACCAGTGAATTCACAGTCTGGGTGACGGCATCGATGATGTTATTACTCATGCAGGCGTTCCTTTAAGAGCATTTCAAAATAACAAGGGTAATAAATGGCAAGAAGAATATTCATATCCGCACTAGAAGCTCCTTCTTATAATGGAAAGCACTGGAATAAAAAACAATAAACACATGGAGGCAATAATCTGACCCATAAAGATCGAATCCAACAACACCTCCCCTTGCCACAAACAAATAAGCAGAGTAATAAATAATAAAACCACATGAAAGAAAACAATCAGGAACAGAATGTTCGCTGTGAACTCCCCATCACCAACTTCCACCTCTAAGCAGAAAAAATAAAATACACACAAACTACAGATAATATAGACGCCTTCATGTCGAATACCCTGAAAGAAATCAGCAGAAAACTCTCCTGCCAGTCCATTGTAAGTCAGTCTGGCTCCCAGATAGATGAGCCAGTAGACTGGAGGGATAAACAAAAATCCATACTTTCGAAGAAACAGCATCATATCCATCCCCTGATTATTTGCTCATAGCGTTCAGTGCGTTAAGTTGTTTTTCACGTACTGCTTTAACCTCTTCTTTATTCTTGCATTCTGAAGCCATTTTTTTGGCGTCATTAAAAGTTAATGACGTTGACGAAGTGCCAGTATTAGCTTGAAGAGCCATCCGAATAGCCTCAGCCGCGCAAGGTGTGTCATGAATAATACTTTGCAGTTGTTCTGAAGTGGCGAGCTGCCTATTGGCATGCTGCACAAAAAGATATCCAGTTAACACAATTAAAAGAAGAACTACCAAAAAACCAAATTGCTGGTCAATTTCTTGTTGTCTTTCCATTGTCCATCCCTACCGGTCAATCCAGTTTGTTAATCAGCATTTCATTTTGAGTTAGCTTTATATAATTCCCACTGATGGATATACGAATAATACTGCCCGCCAGGCACATTAATGATGATGCCATCACAGTCCAGTTTATTAACAGGGCTGGTAAAAGCGCCTGTCGGCATGTTTACCTCAAGTGTCTTGCAGTCGTCTTTCCAGTGTCTACCTGCTTCAAGTTCATCCATTGAAAATGAGTGAATGGAGATAACGAACATCCCGGAAAACCCAACCACCGCTATAAGCGCACAGTATATGAATGTATCGCCTCTGTTAACTCGAAGATTGAATTTTTCAGGGATGGCAACCATTGCCAGCGCACCGACCACACCAATAACAAAAAGAATCAGGCATATACCGTTAAGCCATGCAACGTTATGTCCAAGTATATAGTACGCTTTCACTTTCTTATTCCTTATGCTGCATACTTTCAAATAACGTGAGATTGTTAATACTGACCATCGGTCTTACTATTCACCTGCCCCAATCCGATCAAAGTAATAAATCAAGACATAAAACATATAAAAGATCACTGTGGCTGTAAAAAATCCCGTTATTACTGACAGCGTCAAATCAGGAGAGTCCGCCCACATGTTTTTATCCTTAAACACCATGAAAGAAAATAAAGCACTGAGACCTGTAAGCCCAAACAACATTAAAATATAGGCAAGCGTATCTCTTATAAAAACACCAATAATTACATAACCGTAACCGCAGATAATGATTGCCATTGCAAAAAAAAGTCGAACAAAACCATCAAAACTTAACTGGTATTCAGCCATTTACCCACCCTCATTCAATGTTTCTATCACGCTGCTTAAAGGCTCGCGGGTTTTAATTTCAATGCACTCTCCTGTATTACTTCCGTAACCTCTGCCCCCACGTGCTTCGAGTACCCGTAGCATTTTTATGCAGACATCTGTATTAGGCATGGGAGTAATATCCCAAATCCCACCGCCACTACTCGGCGTCATCAGCACCAGAAAAATAAAGGCATGCATACTTTATTGCCTCTGTTTATATATTAACGAATGAATATTTCTTTCATTGCCTCTGCGAGAGTTGTTTGCTTATCGCCACTCATCGCTCTGTCATAATCAGACTTGCTTACATTTTCAATAACATCACCACACTGAAGTCGATTTTGCGCTGGAGAGAAAAAACCTTTATCAATATTAGTCTCAAGCAACCGGCAGTCATTTTTCCAGTGATGAGAAAGAACTTCGGGCACTGTATTACTGTCAGTAGAAAAAAACAGGCTATAATATGTCAATACAAACACCACAGCCATCGTCCATTTGAATAATTCACTCATAACCAGCCTTTACTTTCAGTTAAAACATCATTGCATTTTATATTCAGGTGAACTTCCCTCTGGCCTGTACTTAACGGGAAGGTAGCGGGTTATTCCATCAGGACATGACCAGGCGTCTTTGCGGCCATTAAATCCTTGTTGAGCATCGAAAGCTGATACCTTGCAGTTTGTTAATGTATACATTGTATTCTTTTTTTCTAAAAATCATATCTTTATAAGTATCCTCTGGTGACAAAATAACAAGGCGGTTATAACATGAAAAATCAACACCCCAGAGAACATGCAACCGCGTAACCCCCTTCTCTCAAACGCCCTTGATGCAAAACATCCAACTATCACTCCCATGCCAATAGCGAGAATAAAATAAAATATATAAAATGAGTCAGCCCGAACAAGTCTATAAGTGAATGTTAAATAATTAATCATGCTCACCCAACCCTTTTAAATACCCTTACATAAAGATACATGACCGTAATATCTTCGTCTGAGCACGCTACCGCCCATCCCTTTCAACGCAGAGGGCACTCGTTATAATTCAGAAATGAAAACTTACTGCAGCGCCAGTAATGGCGCTGTGAATCAATTAAGGCGAGGCTGTCCCCACGCCGATGGTTTTACGACAAAAAGAACCGTTGCCGGCTGGTGATATACATCATCTGAATCCACATACGGCGCTATCCACAATGACGTTGTCTCCTCCCCTTTTCTTAATGGCCGGGGATAATTACCTGGCGGTGTTGACGGTGACGTAAACGTTGACGCCACTACTGGTAAAGACATTTTCACTACCGGCAAAGACTGGAGCTTTTTCTCAGTTTCGAAATATATTGCCTCATTCTTTGCCGTTGGATTATTTAGGTACACTGCACGTGCTCGTTCTCTCTCCGCTGCCACTCTGGCCCGGTTCAGGTTGGGTTGAGGCGGCAACGGGTACGAATTAACTGACGTGGTTCTGAAATTACCCTCAGCCAGTTGTGGCAACCCGGCCGCAGCCGGCTTTGCATCACTGCGTTCCTCCTTCAGCTTCGCTTTTTCATTTGCCTGCTCCATCGTCATACAGGTATCCGACGTCGTGGCATTACATTGAAATTCAGTCTCTGTGCCCGCGCACCCGGTTAAGAGCAAAGCGCTGCCCAGAGGAATTAACAGCATTAATTCCTTCATAATATTTCTCGCTATTTATCGGTTATTTTTTCAGGTTCATCCTGAGCTGGGTATTTTCCTTAATCGCCCGGTGTAATTAACCTCAGTGCTGACAGAGCAGCCGTAATAAGAGACTTAGCCATTATTTTCCCCCTGCGGCGCTGCGCCCGGAGAGAACTCACGCGGATCAAGTTTGCCCAGCTTCTTCAGCATCTCGTCAGTATTGAATCCGTTCATACCGCCGCCTGACTGATGATGTGCATCAGCCTGCGGTGCCGGCTCCGCCTCCTGATTCTGAGCCTGCTGTTGCCCGTTCTTTTCCGCTTCCAGTTCTTCAATCGTTTTCAGCTGAAATCCATCCTGGAACACGACGGTCACTTCGTTGCCGGCACCAATCGGAATGACCGGGTGATACTGCTCGGCCCTTTTGATGTAGTACTCGCTCAGCGTCTGCGCAGCTTTAGATGCACCACCGCCGACCCCCATTTTCAGAACGTCACCGGCGCCAACAGATGCGGTTGCCCCCAGGCCAACTGCCGGCTGTGAAGCCCGTTCCATGCCCTGACCAATCCCGTCAACAAAACCGGCCCCCCATGCCCAGCCGAGGATTTTTCCGTTACGCATCACCACCTCTCCCTTAACCCCGTTTTTCCCCATAAAGGAAACGTGGCCGTTAATGGGCTGATCGATGGTTTTATCACCTTTGATACAGCTGATATTGCGGGTACGGACAATGGCGCGTTCACTGGAGACATCGCCCCAGGCTTCAAGCCCCACAAAACACCCTGTCAGGTCGTAGGTTTTGCTGTTTGGCATTTCCACGCGACCGGTGATACGCAACTGCATCGGTACAGTTGATTCATTCCCGGTAACAGACGCGTTGGCATCTGCCCCCTCGATAAGCATGCTTTTTGCAAAGCTCCCCGACGGAATGTACGGCAATGACTTCGTTTTTTTTCCTTTGTCGTAACTGAACGTTTTACGCTGTATCTGGTTTGGTACCGGTACAGACTGGTAGCTGACCTGCGGCGGCGGTGTCATACCATTCCCCGGATAGAATGCCGTCGGAGGCGGTACCGCGGCGCCGATTTGCGGCGGATAACTGGCTGGCTGCGGCTCCCCTTCCGGACCGGGTGGCGGTGACGGAGGAGTCGGCGCGGGCTCGCCACCAGAGACAGCCGGTTTCACGCCCAGCGCCTTCAGCTGATTCTGCATGGCTTCATTGTCACTGCTGAGTTTGTCGATACGAATCTGGTCAGCGGTTCGCGCCTTACTCAGTAGGTCCACTTCCCCCTGCAGGGAGTCAAAACGCTTGTTGAGATCAGCGGCAGTCGCCTGCATTTCTGTTGTCGCGTGCTGCTCCACCTTACTGTTGAAGCTGCTGTCGACCACCCCGGTCATATCCGGTGCGGGTTCGCCCTGAGCCGGGGCTTCCTCATCAGAGCTCATGTTCAGATCTGACAGATACAGCCCGCCTCCGACTGCTGCCGCGCCGCCCGCCAGAATGAGTCCCAGCCAGATATATTGCTTACGTTTGATAAGCGTGTTGAAGTTGGCCATCAGCGCTTCACTCCTTCATCTGACGTCGTGACCCAGATCTGCATGCGACCACCGGCAGTCAGCAGGCCCGCCGGGGTACTGAACATGACGGCACGTGTTCCGGGCTGCCAGAAATCGCTTTCACGCACCATACGGGCCGACAGGGAGACATTGTCCAGACTGTAACGGACAACTTTCAGGTGATGACCGACCCAGACCCGATCGGCAGTGGCGCGCAGACCAGCCGGCACCTGCAGCACTTCAGAAGTGACGGGGACAGACTGATACTCATCGGGTACGCTGCCCTGGCGCACGGCGCGATTCAGCGAAACCAGTAACGATTCATAGGGGTTCGACTCTTCCCAGGCTTTTGCCGGACCGGGTGTCCCCGCCAGCTCGCTGACCAGCTGAATAGTCCGGCCTGAGCCCGCTCGGGGCACGGCACGAATGGAGAAGTTCAGCCCGCGTTCGGTTTCCACAATGAAGGTGAATGGTTTTTTACTGACGGTCGCCAGAATGGCGCCGCCGCTGTCGGTCTGCTCCTGGTTTGTCAGGCCACCGTCCAGGCTGTTTATCGCCGTGATGCGATCGCCAGGTACTGTGAACAGATTCGGGTCGGTGTTACTCACTGCAATATTTGCCTGACCGCCATTGGTCAGGGGGACCACTGTCGGCGCCAGCGTACCGCTGAGGGTCGCGGACATCGCGGGGGCGGCCAACAGCAGACAGCCTGAAATAAATAACGGGTTAATTTTTTTCATTATTTATTTCTCCAAAACGCGCCAGCCAGCTGACACCATCGACACGACTGAACTGAATGACATAGCTTTTAATTTCACTGTAGGGTTTGGAATCCCCAATCCAGGTTTTCAGCTCACCCCGGATATCCACGCGGTTCTCTGCCGGCCAGGCACGCATCGACGTCATATAAAAGGTGGAATTAACGTTATTGTCTTTAATGCGTTTCGCATCTTCAGCCAGCTGGACCTTGAGGCTGTTCTGCGAGGCGGGTAATACATACCGGAGTAGCTGCTGATGTTGGGCATCAACCGTTTCCGGCGTGACATTCAGACGCAGGGCAACAAAGGACAGGCCCAGCTGCTCAATATAAGAGGCGTCAGCCTGGTTCTGAGACACCGCAAAGGGTGCACGGAATAACATCGGTGTCACCGCCACTTTCTGTTCCGTCTGCAGACGGTAATTATTTATGCCCTGGATAATATTGGTCGCAAGACTGAGGGTCAGGAGTGTCCCCAGACTGATAAATCCCACAGCGATAACGCGGGTGGTATTTTGTCTGGCACCATGTTCCATATGTTATTTCCCCGTTGATTTATTTAATCCACTGCCGGAAACAGGAGTCCGGAACATCATGAAAGAAACCTTTAAGAAGGGAGGTTGGCAGATACCAGTAAATCAGGTCGCGTAGCCAGGAACTGCCCCGCCCTTTTTTCAGTTTCTTGATACCCCAGAAAACCAGTACCGCTGAAGCTATGCCAAAAATGAACTTGCTGGTCCAGAAACCCCAGCCGAGACAAATCACGGCCGGGATAAGTTCATCGAGATATAAGCCAAACCAGCGGGACTGGTTAGTCAGTGTTTCCGGGAAACGGTATCGCTTTAATTCGTCTCCCGTCATCACGTGCTTCCTGTCAGTAACCGGCGACCGACATACCGATGGTGATAAAGGTGGAAATAATCGCGAAGCCAAACAGGAACTTCACGTTTTTGGTCATCATGTACATGATGCCACCGGCGACGACTTCTGCCAGAACCACCCATTTGACTACGCTGGATTGCTTACCAAACGTGCCTTTAACGGTCGCATCCCCGGACTTCATCAGGTCGGTTGCCGTGGTGGTGGCCATCGCAGCATCCGGGAAGAACGCCGCCACAGCAGCAACCGGCAGCGCAACTTTAGCGACTTTCAGTGCTTTCTTTTTATTGAAAACGCGGGACATAAAAGACGGTTTGGTTTTTTCAGAGACAGCAGAGCCCTGAACACTTAATACCTGTCTCTTATACACATCTCCGAGCCCACGAGACACTCGCTAATCTC
>ENA-OZKY01000218-OZKY01000218.1-human-gut-metagenome-genome-assembly--contig:-NODE-218-length-16832-cov-6.091614_pt1 | contig 16832 bp, 11 predicted proteins | sample MGYA00244830_ERZ653773 | MGnify/ENA primary metagenome ERZ653773 (study PRJEB26926, sample SAMN06165206) | human gut metagenome | biome: ENVO:00009003; feature: ENVO:2100002; material: ENVO:00002003...
AGATTAGCGAGTGTCTCGTGGGCTCGGAGATGTGTATAAGAGACAGATATTGTATATTATTGCTAAAGTCAACTGTGAATATTGCACAAAAATCGTCATTTTTGTAGGTCGATTGGACGACTTTTTTCGTCGAAGTGACAAGGAAGGGATAAAAATGGACAAGGAAATAAACGAAAATGTAAAAAAAACAAAAAAAATGTTATTGCATGTATGCTGTGCACCGTGCAGTTCCCATGTGCTGAGTGTATTATATGAAGAATTTGATATCACGGCTTTTTTTTACAATCCAAACATCACGGAAAAGGAAGAATACGAGAAGCGGATCGAAGAATTGAAACGGTTTACACAGGAGGCTGAGTTTGCGAGAAATGTAGTTGTGTGTGACGGTGCGTATGAGCCGGAGAAGTTTTATGCGATCGCGAAAGGCTTGGAGAAAGAACCGGAGCGTGGACGCCGCTGCTATAAGTGTTATGAACTGCGGTTAGAGGAGACCGCCCGGTATGCGAAGGAGCACGGTTTCGATATTTTTACGACGACACTTTCGATTAGTCCGCACAAAAACGCGGCATGGTTAAACGAGATCGGTGAGCGGATGGCAGAAAAATATGGCGTTGCATATCTGTACAGTGATTTCAAGAAAAAAAATGGATATGCTCATTCCATCGAGCTGTCACGGGAGTATCACCTGTACCGGCAGGACTATTGTGGATGTATTTACAGCCGCTTGGAAAGGGAAGAACAAAAGAAGAATAAAAGAATCTGACAAAAGGGGTTGTGCTATGGCGAAAATTGATGTATAATTTTTGCAATTTGAGAAAAAAAGAGCTTCGGATAACTATGCAATTTTTCCGTTTCACTCTTTTTTTTTGAGCAAATTTCTTGTTTTGCAAGTAAATCTAAGAAGAAAGGACAAAGACTATGAAAGCATTTCTGATACTGGAAGATGGCCATGTATTCGAGGGGAAAAGCGTCGGTTCGACCAAGGAAATTATCAGTGAGATCGTATTTAACACATCGATGACTGGTTATCTGGAAGTACTGACGGATCCTTCTTATGCAGGACAGTCTGTGTGTATGACGTATCCGTTGATTGGTAACTATGGTATTTGTAAGGAAGATATGGAGGCGGAGCGCCCATGGCAGTCTGGCTTTATTGTCAGAGAACTGGCGAAGCGGCCAAGCAACTTCCGAAGCGAGGAAAGTGTCGAGTCATTTCTTATAGAAAATGATATTACCGGAATTGAGGCAATTGATACACGTGCATTAACGAAGATTCTGCGGGACAAAGGTACGATGAAGGGCATGATCACAACGGATGAGAATTTTGATAAGGACGATTGTATCAAAAGGATCAAGGCATGGAGCATGGGACATGTTGTGCTGGATGTCACATGCAAGGAGAAGATGAGCTTCCCAGGCGATGGTTATAAGGTTGCGGTCATCGACCTTGGTGTGAAGAAGAACATTGTGCGTTGTCTGTTGGAGCGTGGTTGTTCAGTGACTGTATATCCGGCGGAGACTCCTGCAGAGGAGATCATCGCGGATGCACCGGACGGCATTATGCTGACGAATGGTCCTGGCGATCCGAAGGACAATGTGAAGACAATCGAGGAAATCAAGAAGCTTTTTGCTACGAAGATTCCAATTTTCGCAATCTGTCTTGGACATCAGCTTCTGGCGCTTGCAAACGGTGCAGATACACAGAAGATGAAATATGGACATCGTGGAGCAAATCATCCGGTAAAGGATTTAAAGACCGGGAAGGTATATATTTCAACACAGAATCATGGCTATGTGGTAAAGGAAGAGACGTTGGATCGTGATATTGCAGAGCCAAGCTTTATCAATGTAAATGATAAGACAATTGAGGGTGTTCATTACCTTGGAAAGAATGTACAGACGGTACAGTTCCATCCGGAAGCCTGTGCAGGCCCGCTTGATACCGGATTTTTGTTTGATGAGTTTATGAATATGATGGAGGTGTCTAAATAATGCCAAAGAATCCACACGTAAAAAAGGTTGTAGTTATTGGATCCGGTCCGATTGTCATCGGACAGGCGGCAGAGTTTGATTATGCCGGTACACAGGCATGCCGTTCCCTGAGGGAAGAGGGCATCTGTGTAGTATTGATCAACTCGAATCCTGCCACCATCATGACAGATAAGGATATTGCAGATAAGGTATATATTGAGCCTTTGACACCGGAGGTTGTGAAGGCAGTTATCAAGAAGGAAAAGCCGGATAGCGTGCTTCCGACACTGGGTGGTCAGGCAGCGTTAAATATCGCGATGGAACTGGAAGAGTCCGGTTTCCTGAAGGAACATAATGTAAGGCTGCTTGGTACATCTTCTAAAACGATCAAGAAAGCAGAAGATCGTCTGGAATTCAAGAAGACTATGGAGAAGATCCATGAGCCATGTGCACCATCCGAAGTCGTAACGAACATCAAGGATGGTCTGGCGTTCGTTGAGAAGATCGGGTACCCGATCGTGCTGCGTCCGGCGTATACGCTTGGCGGAAGCGGCGGCGGTATCGCGCACAACGAAGAAGAATTCGTAGAGATACTGATGAACGGACTGCGTCTGTCACGTGTCGGTCAGGTATTGGTTGAGCGTTGTATCGCGGGCTGGAAAGAGATTGAGTACGAGGTTATGCGTGATGCGAACGGTACCTGTATTACCGTATGTAATATGGAGAATCTGGATCCGGTTGGTGTCCATACCGGAGATTCTATCGTTGTTGCACCATCACAGACACTGGCAGATAAGGAATACCAGATGCTTCGTAGTGCTGCTTTAAATATCATTACAGAGCTTGGTATCCAGGGGGGATGTAACGTACAGTTTGCATTGCATCCGACGACATTTGAATATTGTGTAATCGAGGTAAACCCGCGGGTAAGCCGTTCTTCGGCACTTGCTTCGAAGGCAACCGGTTATCCGATTGCGAAGGTGGCTGCCAAGATTGCACTTGGATATAATCTGGATGAGATTAAAAATGCTATCACAGGTAAGACATATGCAAGCTTTGAGCCGGCACTTGATTATGTTGTAGTTAAGATGCCGAGACTTCCTTTCGATAAGTTCATCAAGGCAAGCCGCAAGCTGACGACGCAGATGAAGGCAACCGGTGAGGTTATGAGTATCTGTACGAACTTCGAGGGTGCACTTATGAAGGCACTTCGTTCCCTGGAACAGCATGTGGACAGCCTGATCTACGAGAATTACAATGATCTTCCGACGGAAGAAATCCATGAGATGCTGCACCGCATTGATGATCGTCGAATCTTCGTCATCGCAGAAGCACTGCGCCGTGGAATCTCCGCAGAGGAAATCCATGATATTACGAAGGTAGATATCTGGTTTATCGATAAGATCAACAATATTGTACAGGAAGAAAAATTGTTGCGTGAGACACCTGAGATCACTAAGGAAATGATGCAGGAAGCAAAGCGCATGGAGTTTCCAGACAAGGTAATCGCACAGATTACAGGCAAGAAGGAAAAGGAAATCAAGGAGCTTCGTTATGGTTATGGTATTCATGCATCCTACAAGATCGTAGATACCTGTGCGGCGGAGTTCGAGGCGGAGACACCATATTATTATTCCTGCTACGATGGCGAATCCGAAGTCGAAGTGGATGAGAATAAGAAGAAGATCATGGTGCTTGGTTCCGGCCCGATCCGTATCGGACAAGGTATTGAGTTTGATTACTGCTCGGTACACAGTACGTGGACCTTGAAGAACAAGGGCTATGAGACCATTATTGTAAATAATAATCCGGAGACAGTCAGTACAGACTTCGATATTGCAGATCGTCTGTATTTCGAGCCACTGACGGCAGAAGATGTAGAGTCTATCGTAAATATCGAGAAACCGGATGGCGCGGTTGTACAGTTCGGTGGTCAGACAGCCATCAAGTTGACGGAGGCGCTTTTGGAGATGGGCGTGCCAATCCTTGGTACAAGTGCTGAAAATGTCGATGCGGCCGAAGACCGAGAACTGTTCGATGAGATTCTGGAGAAATGCTGTATCCCAAGAGCTGCCGGTAAGACTGTATTTACAGCAAAGGAAGCGCTGGAAGCAGCCAATGAGCTTGGTTATCCGGTCCTTGTCCGTCCTTCCTATGTATTAGGCGGACAGGGTATGCAGATTGCAATCTCGGATAAGGATATCATTGAGTTTATGGAGATTATCAATCGCCATGAGCAGGAGCATCCGGTTTTGGTTGACAAATATCTGATGGGTAAGGAAATCGAGGTTGATGCCGTATGTGATGGCCACGATATCCTGATTCCTGGTATCATGGAGCATATCGAGCGTGCAGGTATCCATTCCGGAGATAGTATTTCCGTGTATCCGGCACAGACGATCACACCGAAGATCAAGCGTGTGCTCGAAGACTACACGAAGAAGCTTGCGAACAGCCTGCATGTTATCGGACTGATTAATATTCAGTTTATTGTATATCAGGATGAGGTATATGTCATCGAGGTTAACCCGCGATCAAGCCGTACCGTACCATACATCAGTAAGGTAACCGGTATTCCAATCGTTGATCTTGCAACGAGAGTTATCACAGGCGAGAAGATCAAGGATATGGGCTATACACCGGGATTACAGCCGGAATCTGAATACTTCGCAATCAAGATGCCGGTATTCTCCTTTGAGAAGATCCGGGGTGCTGAGATCAGCCTTGGTCCGGAGATGAAATCAACCGGTGAGTGCCTTGGTATCTCGAAAAATTACAACGAAGCGTTGTTCAAGGCATTCCTTGGAAACGGCGTGAATCTGCCGAAGTACAAGAAGATGATACTTACAGTAAAGGATTCCGATAAGCTGGATGCAGTAGAAATCGGACAGCGGTTTACCGCGCTTGGTTATGAGATCTATTCGACAAGAAGTACCTGCCGTGTCCTGAATGAGAATGGCGTACCTGCAAAACCGATTAACAAGGTGGAAGAGCCTTCTCCGAACCTGTTAGACCTGATTCTGTCACATGAGATCGATCTTGTTATCGACACACCGTCACAGGGTGTGGAACACAGCAAGGACGGCTTCGTAATCCGCCGAAATGCAATCGAGACAGGTGTGACGGTTCTCACAAGCTTAGATACCGCACATGCGCTTCTTACAAGCTTAGAGTCATCTGACAGACACAATCTTTCTCTTGTGGATATAAGCGAAATATAGTAAAATAAAGGTAACCATGCAGATAACCTGTCTGGTTACCTTTATTTTTTTGAGGTGATGGAATGAATATTGGTTCGATGAGTAACAACTATATAATTCCATATAGCGGTGTCAGCCGCGTGACACCGGTCAATGCGGACAATACGGTCGACACTTCCACGAAGGTGAAGCCGGTCGAATGTCAGACGTGTAAGAATCGGAAATATGTCGATGGTTCGAACGAACCGGATGTGTCATTTAAGACACCGGGCAAGATTGCGGCAGGAGAATCGTACGCGAAAGTAAGTGCACATGAACGGGAGCACGTGGCGAATGCGATTCAGAAAAGCAGCAAGCCGGGTGCAAAGCTGATATCGGCGAATGTAACATTGAAGATGGGGGTCTGTCCGGAATGCGGCAGAACGTATGTTGCAGGTGGAGAGACGACGACACAGATCCAGTATTCAGAGAGTAATCCATACGAGAAGAACCGGAAACAGGCGGAAGCCGGATTTCTGATCGGGAACAACTTTGATGCTATTTCTTAGACCAGCATTTGACGTTGCGCTTTCGATTGCGCTTCGTGTCTGATTTGTATCGGATTTCACATAACGAATTTAAATATTGCAGATAATGCTTCTGGGAATCCATGGATTCTTCCGGGAAAAGTGGAAGCAGGAGCTTCACGGGATTTTGCTTATAGAAGATGCAAAGCTTAATAAAAAATTCCATCGTTGGCTTTCGGTAGTCCGCTTCCAGATGACAATACGATGAACGTGAGATGCCGGTCGATGCGGCTATTTCTTTCTGGGTGTAACCGGAGTGGAGTCGGAGACGAATGAGCATAGCTCCAAAGGTGGTTGTGTCTGACATGATAGATCCTCGCTTTCTGGATAAAATTGAAAATTGGAATGAAATAATTTGGAAGCAGCCGCTTCCAGAAAAATAGAAAAGAAATCATATTCGAGAAGCAGTGTAAGTTCAGCCAGAACATCGACTGGCGGCGCACATCTTCCCGTTTCATAGTTACTGTAGGCTTGTCTTGTAATATTGAGTCGTTTGGAAATGTCGGTTTGATTGAGATGTTTTTGACGACGCGAAATTTTTAGACGAGGCCCGAATTCTTTTGGAATCATAGAATGTACCTCCATGGGCATTATGTTAACAGAAAAAGAAAAAAATACAAGCAGAAAAAATAAGATTGGCACATATTCACAAGTGAGACTGTGAATACTGCACAAAATAGGAGAAGGAGACAAAACATGAGTAAAGCAGATGATTTGTTCATTGCGATGTGTAAGGATATTATTGAGAACGGTTACGATACGAAGGGCGAAAAGGTGCGTCCGAAATGGGAGGATGGGACTTCGGCATATACGATCAAACGGTTTGGTGTTGTAAACCGATATAATCTGGCGGAGGAATTTCCGGCGATCACACTTCGAAAAACTTATATCAAATCCGCAATTGATGAATTGCTCTGGATCTGGCAGAAAAAATCAAATAACGTCCATGACCTGCACAGCCATATCTGGGACGCGTGGGCAGACGAAGATGGTTCGATCGGCAAGGCGTATGGTTACCAGCTCGGTGTGAAGCACAAATACAAAGAGGGTATGATGGATCAGGTCGATCGTGTGATCTATGATCTGAAGAATAATCCATACAGCCGCCGTATTATGACGAACATTTATGTGCATCAGGATCTGTCTGAGATGAACCTGTATCCGTGTGCGTACAGCGTGACGTTCAATGTCACAGGCAACAAATTAAATGCAATCTTAAATCAGCGTTCGCAGGATGTGCTTGCAGCGAATAACTGGAATGTCGTACAGTATGCGGCACTTGTGTATATGATGGCACAGGTAACTGGATTTGAACCGGGAGAGCTGGTACATGTGATCGCGGATGCACACATCTATGACAGACACATTCCGATCGTGGAAGAGCTGATCAGCCGGCCGACGTATCCGGCGCCGAAAGTAACACTCAATCCAGATGTCAAAGATTTTTATGATTTTACGGTTGATGATTTTACAATCGAAGATTATCAGACCGGACCACAGATCAAGAACATACCAATAGCGGTTTAGAGCGAAATATTTGGAGGGTAATATGGACTTAATAGTAGCAGTAGATAACAACTGGGCGATTGGAAACAAGGGCGATCTGCTCGTATCAATACCAGAGGATCACAAATTCTTCCGACAGACGACAATGGGAAATGTCGTTGTACTTGGAAGGAAGACACTGGCAGGATTCCCGAATGGCCTGCCGCTTGCGGGAAGAGATAATATCATTTTATCGACTGATCCGAATTATACCGTGCGAGGGGGTACGGTTGTTCACTCGAAAGAAGAACTGTTCGAGGAACTGAAAAAATATGAGGATAAGGAAATTTTTGTAATCGGTGGCGGACAGATCTACGAGATGCTGCTTCCGTATTGCAAATATGCGCATGTGACGAAGATCAACTATGATTATGCAGCGGATACACATTTCCCGAATCTGGATGAACTGGAGAACTGGGAAATGATCGCGGACAGCGATGAGCATACCTATTTTGATTTGGAGTTTTATTTCCACAAATATGAGAATAAAAATCCATTAGCATTTTAGAAATTTGGTGATTTTTGCATAAAATGCACAAAATAATTGATGAAAATGTTATAAATCATACAAAAAGTCTTTCAAATATGACGGAAGTATGGTATCATTTAAGGTAAATTTGAGCGATTATTTTTATTTTGGGAGGGTAATAAAAATGACAGAAGTAATGTTGACGTCCGGACAGGGCTTTGAGGGTTACGAAATCGTAGAGTATTTGGGATTTGTAAATGTACAGTCGGTACTTAGCTCGAACTTTTTCAAGGGGTTTGCAGCCGGTGTGAGTGAGATGTCAGATTCCGAGAGTGAGAAGCTGACAGGCAAGCTGGAGCAGGTAAATGAGACAGCACTGAAGCGTTTGCAGACAATCGCAGCAAGAAAGAAAGCGGATGCGGTAATTGGCGTGGAACTGAATTATACACAGTTTGCAAGCTATTCCGTAGGAACGATCGCTTCTGGTACAGCTGTTCGCCTGAAGAAGAAGCCAGAGGAGAATCCAGTTACAGAAAAATCTCTGTATGTCAGCAACTACTATAATCGTCTGGTGCCAAGACCGGTACGTGTATGGTTACGTGGTTCTAAGAATGGGGTAACAATTTCTACAGATTTCTTTAATTATAACAAAGATGATATTCGTGCAATCCGTGCAGACGTCGAGCTGACAAACCTGTATGAAGAACGATTGCTGTTAAAGGATCTGGATTTTGTATTTGAGAAAGGAAATGTTTCTCTGATCGAATCCAAGGATATGGAGTGTAAGCTTCCTGCAAAGGATATTCTGCTTTTGAAGGATGCAAAGGTACGCATCTCCAAATATGTGACAAGCCGTGGTGTATTCGCGTGCAACGACCAGCCAATCGATGTCAGCATGCCGTTACATAGATTATCTGCACTTAAAGAGAAACGTGGTATTGATGCAGTCGAGAAGTATCGTACCGATGGCATGATCTGGACATGTAACTGTGGTTATGTAAACGAGGCTGGTGCAGATGAATGTCTGATCTGTGGACGTAAGCAGGAAGACATGAAGAGTACATCGAAGTTCAATCCAGATGAGATGCTTGCAAAGATGCAGACGAAGGAATATGTCATTGAACTGAAGGATGTATTGATGGAATACATCAAGGATATTGATAGCGAGTACAGAATGGAACTTTTGGAGATTATGGAGTCAGGATTGCAGTATGAAAAGACAAGAGGCAACATGAAAGACACCGTAATCGAGAAGGTAGAAAAGGTCTTTGAAGGACACTAAGTAAAATGAAACTGGCAGAGGTGACAGGGCATGGGCGCAGGACTCAGCATGGCGAGTGTAAATAAAATTAAAGAGTTGGCGAATTCCAGAGAATATAGTCTGGCACTTGAGTTAGTGGAACATCAGGATTTGACAAAATCCCTGAACCCACAGTTCCTGAGACTGTGTGGAGAGATTTACATAAAAAATGATAGATATAAGGATGCCAGACGATGTCTGATCATGGCGCATCGTCTGGGACCGGAATCGAAGCGAGTTTTGTATACGTTTGTGGAGCTGTATTTGCGGATGGGATATTTCCAGCTGGCAAAGACGTATTACGATATGTATATGTTTGATGCCAATGCATATGACAGCCGGGACATGGAATATGTCTGGAATAAGCATGAACATGCGGACGATTACAAGACGCTGGAACCATTGATTGCCGGGTATGCACACAATCTGGACTATGACTGGAGCTTTGAGTTATATCTGCTTTACAAGAAAGAGGAAAAACAGAACGAGGCGGCGACGCTGGCTGAGTTATATCATGCATCGTTCAAGAATTCCGATAACAGCCAGATTATATTGGATATCGAAGCTGGAAAAGTAAAGGTAGATACATATTTCGATATATATGCGGACACTGAAGCTGTAGATGATGATCCAGATATGGAGGCACTTCGTGCAGAAGAACAGGAGCTGCTTGCAGCCGATGATTTGCGGATGCATCCGAAAGAGGCAGAGATCACGATCATGTATGAGGATTCATATACACCTGCCGGTTCGGAGAAGAAAGTGCAGAAGATGCTCAAAAAGCAGGAACGCGAAGAGCAACGGAAAGAAAAGAGGCTGTTGAAAAAACAGAAGCAGCAGGAAAAGGCAGAAGCTGCGGCAGCGGCGGAAGCTGAGAAGGCGGAGACGGAAGTGGAATCTGCTACCGAAGAAAAAAAGGATACCGAAGCGGAAGCACCTGAGATAGTTGCGGATGAGACAGAACAGAAGACGTCTGAGGAAACAACTGTGACAGAACAAGAAACAGCAGAGAAAGCATCTGTGACAGAAACATCAGAACAAAAAACGGCAGAGGAAGCGTCTGAGACAGAAGCGGAAGAACCGGAAAAAGAAAAAAAGAAGGGATTTTTCCAGAGACGGAAGAGAAAGAAACACGAGGAAGAATCTGAGACAACGGATGCTGATATAGAAGAAACAAAAGAAGTAACATCGGAATCGGAAGATGTAAAACCATCGGAAGAGCCGAAAGAATCAAATAGTGACATTTCATCAGAGATTGCAGAGACAACAGGGCAGGCGGAAGATATGAGACATGGAAAAGGGACAATTGCAAAAGATGTAGTCGTAGTAGATGAAGATGATGGTTTTGAAGCAGAAGCGGATACGATTGAGGAACTTGCATCCAAGGAACATGTGACGCAGGAGACCGAGACGAAGGAAGCAGAAGTGACAACAGCCAAGAAAACGACGTTTGAATTCCAGACAGTGGAACTGGCGCCGGAAGATTTTGAGGAAGAATATGAGGTTGACGATTTCTCTGAAACTGTGGATGATGAATTCGGAGAGATGAAGATGCCGGAACCGAAACCTGAGATTGAAGAAACTGTGGAAGAAGAACCGGAAATCGAAGAGATAGCAGAAGAGACTGTCGAAGAAGAACCGGAGGTTGAGGAAGAGATCGAGGAGCCAGAGGTTGTAGAACCGGAGCCAGAGATTGAAGCCGAACCAGAACCGGAAATCGAAGAGACGGTGGAAGAATCTGTGAAAGAAGAACCGGAGGCAGAACTGGAGATTGAAGAGACTGTCGAAGAGGAACCAGAGGCAGAGGAAGAAATCGAGGAGCCGGAGGTCGTAGAACCAGAGCCAGAGGTGGAAACCGAGCCAGAACTGGAGATTGAAGAGACTGTCGAAGAAGAACCAGAGGTTGAGGAAGAAATTGAGGAGCCAGAGGTTGTAGAACCGGAGCCAGAGGTGGAATCCGAGTCAGAACCGGAGATCGAGGAGACAGTAGTAGAAGAAGCTGTTGAAGAAGAACCAGAGACAGAGGAAGAAATCGAGGAGCCGGAGGAAGAACCGAAAGAGGAATTCCATGTAGCTCCATTTACAACGAAACCGGAAAAAAAGAAGTTGGACTTCCCGGTATTCAAGTCATCGTTATTCCCGGATTATCACAAAGAAGTGAAAATCGTTGAGAACAATTTCAACGAGATCATGGAAGAAGCACAGGATAAGATGACAGAGAACATGCAGAAGGAAGAGCAGATGCAGAGAGAGGCAGAAGCGTTACTTGCATCACTTGGAATCAGCATAGACTCGATTCCAACAACACCACAGGCCGAGAAGAAAGAGGAACAGCCGGTACAAAAAGGACCTTCACGAGATGAGTTAAAAGCATCTTTGAAGATAGATTCTGTTAAGAAGAATTTGCTAAAACGTGTGAAAGAATACAGATAATTCTTGACGAGAAGATATGACCGAGAGAAGGTATGACTGAAAGGAGGCAATGGGAGTGGCTATTGATCAAAGAGAAGCATTGATTGCTGCGGTAAGAGCACAGGTAGAAAAGGAGAAAGCTGCCAAGGCTGCAAAATTGAAAAAAGAGCAGGAAGCAATGCAATTGTCTGGAGCTGCAGATGCGGGAGAAACTGCTGCAGACCACAATAAGCCAAAATACAAAACTCTGTCAGCAGAAGAACTTGCGAAAATCGAAGAGAAAAAACGTCGTAAGAAAGCTGCAGAACTTGGTATTAAATTGGAGGACGAGGAACCAGAAGAGGCACCTGCAAAGGCAGCAGAACCTGCGAAGGAAGAGCCAAAGAAGGCAAGTGATGAAGGACTTGGCATGAGTGTTGGCATTCAGGCAGATAAGTCTGGAAAATCCTTAGATAAGCCGGCTGGCGGCGGACTTGGAGCACCAGTAGGTGGCGGACTGTCAGGTGGCAAGACAGAGAGCAAAGGACTTGGAGGACTGGGCGGTAGCCTTGGAGCTACAGAGCCATCTGGAGGGCTTGGCCTCAATATTGACATGGGTAACAAGCAGGAAGAGAAAGCACCTGAGAAGAAAAAGGACCAGGATGATGAAAAAGCAAGATTGCGTCCTACAAAATTATCCGGTGGCAGTGGCGATGTAAAGGTAATCAATGGGGATGATGCAGAAGAGGAAGCATCCTTTACAAAACAGGGAAATACAACGATTATTTCCGATGGTGTAGAGTGGAAAGCACAGGAGAACAAAGCATCCAAGGATGATGCAGATGATATCATCAGCATTGTGCCAAACCGGAGTACTCCAACCAATGATGTGAAGAGTATGTACGATCTTGGCGATGAGGATGAGGATGCTCTGGGTGCAGAGATATCAAAGCTTGCGCAGTATGGCGATGCTGAGAATAAGGCAGAGGAAGAAAAGAAAAAGGCGCAGGAAGAAATGGCGAAGAAGGCAGCGGAGGCAGAGGCAGCCAAGAAGAAGGCGGCTATTGAGGAAGCTGAGCGGAAAGAAGAAGCCAGAAGAAAGAAACTGAAAGAGGCAGAAGAAAAGGCAGCTGCACAGGAGCGTAGAATCGCAGAAGCAGCAGCCAGACAGCGTGCAGCTGCAGCCGCTGAGAAACGTGCAGCCGAGGAGGCACGCCTCAAGGCAGAAGAGGAAGAAAAACGTAAGAAAGCGGAAGAGGCACGTCTGAAAGCAGCCGAGGAAGCCCGCAAGAAGGCTGAGGAAGAGGCAAGAGCCAAGGCAAAGCAGGAAGCTTTGAAGAAGGCGGAAGAGGCAAAGAAGAAAGCCGAAGAAGCAAAGCGTATCTTAGAACAGGCACAGAAGGCAGAAGAAGAAGCAACAAAGCGTGCAGAAGAGAATCGGAAGCGTGCTGAGGAAGAAGCAAAGAAGAAAGCCGAAGCAGAGGCAAAGAAGAAGGCAGAGGCGGAAGCAAAGAAGAAGGCAGAGGCGGAAGCAAAGAAGAAGGCAGAGGAAGAAGCCAAGAAGAAAGCCGAAGCAGAAGCCCGTAAGAAGGCTGAGGAAGAAGCAAAGAAAGCAGCCGAAGAAGCCCGTAAGAAAGCCGAAGAGGCTATGCGTATCTTAGAAGAAGCAAAGAAGGCGGAAGAGGCAGCACTAAAGGCAGCTGAGGAAGCTCGTAAGAAGGCAGAGGCAGATGCAAAGAAGGCAGCGGAAGAAGCCGCAAAGGCAAAGGCTGAGGAAGAGAAACGCAAGAAGGCTGAAGAAGAAGCAAAGAAGAAGGCAGAGGCGGAAGCAAAGAAGAAAGCCGAAGAGGAAGCAAAGAAGAAGGCAGCGGAAGAACTTGCTGCAAAGGCAGAAGAAGAGGCTCGCAAGAAGGCAGCCGAGGAAGCTGCAAAGGCAGAGGCGGAAGCAAAGGCGAAGGCTGAGGAAGCCCGCAAGATCTTAGAGGCTGCAAAGAAGGCCGAAGAGGAAGCGCTGAAGGCGGCAGAGCAGGCAGACAGCATTCAGATCGACCTGACACAGCCAGCGGAGGAAGGAAAACTTCCACTTGCTGCATCTTACCTTGAAAAGTATACAAAGATGGAGAAATCCGGAAAGAGTCTCGTGGATACATTCAATGCCATTACTGTTGATCAGGAGAATCGTAACGTATGTATGATGGGTGATCACGGATTTGGTCTGACCAGTGTCGGAGAAGATTTCGCGAGAAGCTTCTACGATATGGGAATCTGCAAGGCGAAGACGATCGCGAAGATCAAGGCACAGGCATTGAACAAGGTTAAACTTGCAGATGCAATGTCAAAGCTTGCCGGTGGATGTATGGTTGTTGAAAATGCAGGTCTGATCGCACTAGATAAGATGACAGAGCTGATGAAACTTACAGCCAAGGATGTAAACGATGTTGTTGTGATTCTGACAGGTGCGACTGAGTCTATCAACCGCTTGTTTGGAGCGACTGGAGATGCCAAGGATAAGTTTACACACCAGATCAATATGGAAGGCATTTCTACACAGGATATGCTTGCGATTGCAAAGGGATATTTCAAACAGCAGGGCTTTAAGACAGATGATTCTGTAGAAGGCACTGTAAAGAATCTCCTGATGGCAATGGAGTCTGGAAATATCGATCGTATGCTCAAGGCTTGCGATGAGGCAATGCTCAAATGTGACGATCGTGAGAAGGCAAAAGGTTCCAGCCGGAAATATTTACTAAGTGAAGATTTTAAATAATCGTTGAAAAAATCAGAGCCGATGCTTATAATTTAAGCATCGGCTTTTTACGTGATAAGCCAATAGACGGGATGATAAATAAGAAACCAGAAGATAAGAGGTATAAAACGTGGTAAATATAGATATCGGTATAGACCTTGGAACATCGAATACGGTCATATACATAAAAGACAAAGGAATCGTAGTCAACCAGCCATCGGTGGTTGCATATGAGGCTAAAAGTAAAAAGATCATTGCGGTTGGAAATAAAGCCAAAAAGATGCTTGGAAAGACACCGGAGGATATTGAGGTGACACGTCCGATCCGGAATGGTGTTATCTCCGATTATATTATGACGGAGCGTATGCTCAAGATCTATGTGAAGTCAGCGATTGCAAAACGAAAGATCTGGGGCAAACCAAACATCTGCGTCTGTGTGCCAAGTGGTGTCACGGACGTACAGCGGCGTGCAGCGTGTGATGCAGTATACCGTACCGGTGCAAAGAATGTGTATGTGCTTGAGGAACCATTTGCGGCAGCCATCGGTGCAGGTGTGGATATTGAGTCGGCAGTTGGTGCGATGGTTGTGGATATCGGTGCGGGAACGACGGATATTGCAATCGTAGCAAGAGGCGGTGTGCAGCATAGCAGTTCCATCAAGATTGGTGGCGATGATTTCGATGAGGCAATCATCCGTTATATGCGGAAACGTCATAATGTGCTGCTGGGCGAAAGCTCTGCCGAACAGTTGAAGAAGGACATTGGTTCTGTGTATCCGCGGGAACAGGATGCGATCGGGTATGCACGTGGAAAGGAACTGGTGCGCGGACTTCCAACGAAGATGGCAGTCAAATCCTCTGAGATGATCGAGGCGTGTCAGGAGGAGACAGATCAGATCTTGGATTCCGTTCGGGATATGTTGGAGGCGGCACCACCGGAACTGGTTTCCGATATATCCGAGCATGGTATTATCCTTGCCGGAGGCGGAAGCAAGATATTTGGTATGGACAAGCTTATTATGGATAAGATTGGTGTCCCGGTTGTGAACATCAAGAATCCGGATCAGGTTGTTGCGACAGGTGCAGGAACAGCCCATTATTATATCAAGGACGGAAGAACCTTGGAAGAGTAAGAGACAGGATAGAAATACGTGGAAAATAAGAAGAAAACATTGCGTGAACATGGTGTGGAATATACATATGATGAGCGGTTCCTCCCACTCACGCAGAAGGAAATGCAATTAAAGGGCTGGGAACAGCCGGACTTTGTCTATGTGATCGGAGATGCCTATGTGGATCATCCATCTTTTGGACCGGCGATCATCAGCCGTGTGTTAGAGGCACATGGATATAAAGTGGCAATCATTTCACAGCCAGACTGGAAGGATGAAAATTCGATTGCGATTTATGGCAGGCCGAAGCTTGCCTTTTTGGTGTGCGCCGGAAATATGGATTCAATGGTGAACCATTATACTGTTTCCAAGAAAAGACGGCATACAGATGCCTACACCCCGGGTGGCGAGATGGGAAAACGACCTGATTATGCGACAATCGTTTACTGCAATCTGATCCGGAAGAAATACAAGGATGCGGAAATTGTGGCAGGCGGTATCGAAGCAAGTCTGCGCCGGCTGGCACATTATGATTACTGGTCCAATAAGTTGAAACATTCGATTCTCGTTGATGCACAGGCGGATATTGTGATCTATGGTATGGGTGAGCATGCCATTGTGGAGATCGCGGATGCGCTGCAAAGCGGCATCGACATCAAAGACTTAAGTTTTATTCATGGAACGGTCTACAAAGCAAGAAATCTGGAACATCTGTATGAGGACTATATTGAACTTCCGTCGTATGATGCATTACAGGAAGATAAGCTCAATTATGCGAGAAGCTTCAAAATTCAATATGACAACACAGACCATATCACAGCGAAAATTCTGGTAGAAAAATATAAGGATTATCAATATGTGATCCAGAACCCGCCGGCGGAACCATTGACAGAACCGGAGATGGATGCAGTGTATGCACTTCCGTACACGAAGACATACCATCCAATCTATGAGGCGCAGGGTGGGATTCCTGCGATATCAGAGATTAAATTCTCGCTGGTCAGTAACCGGGGATGCTTTGGTGGGTGCAGCTTCTGTGCGCTCACCTTCCATCAGGGACGGACGTTGCAGACGCGCAGCCATGCATCAATTATAGAAGAAGCAAAGGAAATGACGAAGGATCCGGAGTTTAAAGGCTATATCCATGATGTGGGAGGACCGACGGCAAATTTCCGGCAGCGCGCCTGCAAAAAACAGGAAAAATACGGGGTTTGCGCGAATCGGCAGTGCTTATTTCCGAAACCTTGTCCAAACCTGATCGTGGACCATTCGGATTATCTGAAGCTGTTGCGGGAGCTTCGGAGTCTGCCAAAGGTGAAGAAGGTATTTATCCGTTCGGGTATCCGGTTTGATTATCTGATGGCGGATAAGGACGACACGTTCTTCCGGGAGCTTTGCAAATATCATGTCAGCGGACAGCTGAAGGTGGCGCCGGAGCATATCTCCGACAAGGTGCTGATGAAACTCGGCAAACCGGAGAATGCGGTTTTTCAGGCATTCTGCAGAAAATACAAACGAATCAATGAAGAACTT
>ENA-OZKY01000229-OZKY01000229.1-human-gut-metagenome-genome-assembly--contig:-NODE-229-length-16613-cov-4.203406_pt1 | contig 16613 bp, 6 predicted proteins | sample MGYA00244830_ERZ653773 | MGnify/ENA primary metagenome ERZ653773 (study PRJEB26926, sample SAMN06165206) | human gut metagenome | biome: ENVO:00009003; feature: ENVO:2100002; material: ENVO:00002003...
CTCGGAGATGTGTATAAGAGACAGGGTAAATCATCATCAGAATCAAAAGCCCCCATTGCGCCAAGTACACCGCCAAACTTGATGATGTCATCGGTGTCCTTAATTAGCCCCATGCCCATTGCAGCACCGGTTGCAGCGTATGGATCAATTTTCTTGCTGCGTTTTGTCCGATTTTTCTGCCTACGTTTTGCTGCAAGATAATCTAAGGTCATTGCTCCGGCAAGATCAATCAAGGTATCTATTATGGGAATGCGCTCACGTTTTTTTGACCGTTTTTTCTTGGACATGGGTACGCCTCCTTCCAATCAGGGGATGTCACTCAACGCCTAATGCTTTATAAACTGCGTCTTCCGCACTCTGATAGAAAATCAGGTTGAAGCAGCCGATTAGATCAGCGGGAGCTGTTCCGAGGTCAGCCGCAGAGGTAATGGGAAGAAGCACCTTCTTTGCACCGCTATCGAGGCAGACCTGGAGGGCATTTGCAAGCTCGTCCACCTTGAGCATCGTTCCGGCAATGCTAATCTCGCCCAGCACCGCCAGACTGCTGAGGGTCGGTTTCCCAAGCGCAATCGAGCAGAGTGCAATCAGCGTGGGAAGCGCAAGTTTCTCGGTCATGCCGATGCCCTGCAAATCCTGATAGTTGATGATATAGTCTTTTGTTGTTGTGCTAATCGCGCCGCTGATGCGGTTGCCGTTCGCTTTCAGATAGTTGAATGCGGTATTTGCCGATTCCTTGCACTTCCCGTCAGAGTTCAGTCCCGTCCGCTCAAACTTGCCGTTGCCGGGAAGCATCTGCGATTCCAGACGGAAGACACCAATCATGCCGCTCTTTCCTTGCGAAACTGTATAGACCTGACCGGGATTGCACATTCCTTCGGGGATGAGTTTTCCGCCTCCCTGTTCTGGAACAGAGACAAAATGTTCCTCAAAGGTGTCGTTATCAATGTACGAGAAATTGACGTCATAAAACTCCATGCCGCCCAGCTTTTTGAGTTGTTCCTTGACGCGGCGGCGCATTTCAAGCGCAAACTTGAGGATTTCTTCGAGCTGTTCTTTCGTGAACTCTCCGTCCGGATAGAGCAGCTTGATCATGCCGCCAACCATCTTGCGGACGGCAATGGTGTCGCGCTGGTTGAGGTTCTTGCCAAGGCGGAAATACTTGTCCAGTGCATCACCGTACTGCTCCTTGCGAAGCTCCCGAATAAACTCTGCCAGATAGTCGGTGATGAAGCCATAGTCGTTGGTGAAATGCTCCGGGCGGAACTTCGGTATCTCCCAACCGGGAATATAACAGTGCATACGGTCAAGGAACGCTGTGTCCGTTCCCATTTCGGGAGGAAATGGGTCAAAGAGGCTGGACGTTTTCAGCAGCACATCCACGCTCTGATTGATGTTGCCGACGAAGACCATAGAAGCGGTCGCAGCTTTTTCTTCCTTTCCACGGGCAAAGGAGCCGGATGCCATATAGTCCTTCATGATCTGGATGCCGTCCTTGTCCTTAAAGTTGATACCAGCAACTTCATCGAACGCTACGCAGTCCCACAAGCCGACCAAGCCCACAGTTTTTCTGCCCATGTTGTAGAACAGGTTCGCAACGGTAGTCTGCCCGCCGGAAACAAGAATGCTGTTCGGGGAGATTTCCTTGTAGATATGGGATTTTCCGGTGCTTCGCGGACCTAACTCACAGAGGTTGAAGTTGTTCTCGACAAGCGGCAGCATACGGGCAAGCAGAAGCCAGCGTTCGCGGTCATTCAGCTTATCCGGCTCCATACCGATAGAGCGAAGGAGTATCTTGATCCATTCTTCTTGCGTAAACGCTTTTCGCCCCTGCTTCAATTCCTCAATGTCCACATGAGGCATCTGAATAGGCGTGAGCTTATGAATGAGTATTGGGGATCTGCGTTTATCCTCTTCCACATATTCGTATTCAAGCTGGACAATGCACCAGATACCGCCGCAGAGAAGCCGATCATACTTAGTTGGGTAATCCTCAGAGATAGGAATTGCTTTGATTCCGAGATTGGAAAACTCTGCTTCATAGCTGTCCGTCTTAATGTTGAGATTAACCGTGATCTTGTCAATCACGGTATAGCTGCCTCGCTGACGGAGGACAGAAAGGATCTTCTGCGCCTCGTCGGGGCGGACGTAGTTTTCAGCCAGAATCCGCTTGACGTTTGCAACCCCGGTTTCAATGACATCCTCGTCATCGGAACTGCAATACTGTCCAAGAAGAAACTCAAGGACATAAACGGGGACATTTGCCCCTTCCTTGATTTTCTTTGTAAGGTCTTTGCGGACAATCCTGCCGTCGAATACCTTGCGCAGTTTGCTGTCGATTACAGCGTTTGCATCCTCTGTTGATACCGTATCAATATACTCGCTCATTTTCTGTTTCTCCCTCACAGGTCAAATCCGAAGTCATCCGCAAAGGCAATGTCAATATGGAACTCAGCCTCTTCCGGGACATCTGTATCATTGGCAATAACAAGGCGGTAAATCTTGTTTTTGTCATAGGCACCGGCTTTCAAATTGAGGCGCACACGGAAGACGCGCTCGGAAGCATTTGTGCTTGTACGGTCTGCAATGACAGTCTGACGGTCGCTGATGACCACGCCCTCATCATCCGTCATATAGATGTAGTAGGTGCAGGGCTGAATCTTCTCTCCGATAGGCTGACGCTGGTAGAAATCCAGAGAGAATAGCAGGTTGGACACCTTGCGGCTTTCGCTCAACAGCTTCAATTCTGCGTTGGAAACCTCCACATACTTCTTGCTTGTGGAGCGGAGATTCTTGAAACTAATAACAGGCACAACAAGCTCCTGCAAGCTGATACCGCCGTGGACATAGTTCTCACCGCCACCAGAAACCCGTATGCGTGTGGAATCAAAAGGCGTGTAGCCCTTGACCGGCGTGCCGCCGATCTCACCGTCAAGTTGAACCGGCATAAGGTACTCCGCTACTGCGGAAGGTTCTGTCAGTGAATATCGACGTCCGATTTCATATACCTTGCCGCTGATCGCGTCCTTACCCAGCTTATCGCTTTCGGTCAAAGGACTGTATGTGTAGAGGAAACCGTGATCTGCGGTGATGAAAATGTCTGTACCCTGCATATCGTTGATGACAATACGAAGAATATTGGAAAGCTCCTGCATAGCGTCTTCGCAAGCCTCAAACACCTTTATCTCGGTTGGAGCTTTGTCACCAATAGCGTCAATCGTGTTGTGATAGATATATACGACTTCTTTGCCGCTCACAAGCTCACGCCGCTCGGCGCGTTTCATGTTCAGAACGTCCGTGTATTGAACTGCCACGCTGTTCATGTTAGCAGCACAGAGAATCTTGCCACGCTCATCAGTAGAGCGGGTGGACATTTCGTCCACGAGAACATCCATGCCGTCATTGACAGACAGCTTTCGCCCCGGAAGGAGAGCCGCCATACCGAACTTTGTGATTGAGGGAAAAACTGCTTGAACAGCATCGAGCTTCGCTGTTCCCTTGGTTGTCCGGGTGATGGTATCGCATAGCTCCGCAGCAACTTCATATCTCAGAGCGTCGGATATGATCACGAAGGCGCGGGAGTTTTTCCCCGCAAGTGGCTTAACATAGTGAGAGTAGAAGTCTCTTTGCTTGCCGATCTCGGACACATAACCCAATGCGGCAAGGTTGTCAGAAATTGCTTTTGTCCAGCAGCCGGTCAGATCCTTGAGGAACCAGTTCTGATACAGCCCCTCAACGTAATCTGCCGCGTGTTTCAGCTTATCTTCCAGAAGCACATTGCTGTTCTTGAGAGTGCAGCCGAAGGCATAGTGGAAGTGCCGATAGAAGCTATCCATCTCATACGCCTTCTCCGTATAGAGCTTCCAGATTGCTTTCGGTTCTACGATATGGAAGCCCGCTACATTCTCCTGATAAAAGCTCTGCATCTTTGCAATGTAGTAGAGGCAGTCATAATAGTTGTTGAAGCGCTCAATCCATCCGGAGGTACGGCGGTTTTCAGCCGTTTTCAGCATCAGCTCGGTCTTTACCACATGATCTGCGATTTCAGCGAAGAAACGGCTCAGAATGACCTCGTGAATGGACGGGAAAATGTCTGCTGTCAGCAACGTTTCAATATCCTGCTTTTCAAAGCGGAAAGCAAGATGCAACTCCTGCTCCACGCTGCGACACAGCTCCCAAAGCGCACCGTTGTCCTCGCGGTTGCGCCATTCGTGGACAATACTGTAACAATACGCCTTGTTGGAATCAGAGATGAAACGCTCCAAGCCTTTGAGAACGCTGGGATTCATCGTCTGCGCAAGGGCAGTCAGCAGCACATGAGCGGAGAACAGGTTAAGCGTTTTTCCGTCCTCATGGATATAGCCCGTGTACTTGCGGACAAGCTGCCAGAAGGCGTCAATGTTACCGAACTTATTGATATTGCTGAGAACGGCATTGTTTTCCTCATCCTGTCCTGCAGAAAGGACAGCAATAAATACATCCTGCGCAGAGCCGCCGTTTAGTCCTGCCAGCACAGCCATAATGTCAATATGAAGCTGCAACGGTGTATGGTATTCTCGCCCAATTCTTTTCAGCCTTTCAATCCGCTCTTTGCTGTCAAAGAATTTTGCGTACAGTTTTACCGTCTTGCGCATCGCCGGACTTGCCTCAATATTCAGCTCATTCATGCGCGTAGAGATAAGGTCGGAGCGATATTCTTCACTGAACTTCTCAATATCCAGCAGCCAATTATCCTTTGGATCAGCATAAGAGAAGGGATTATAAATCAGGTAGTTCCCTGAGAGGTCATCGTGCAGAAGCAGCTTTTTCACGGCAAAGTTGTTCGTCCCGGTGAGCTTGATGATTGTTACATCAGGGATGGAAAGCTCATCAAGCATAGACTCGAACTCTCGGTCCTCGTCCTGCCAGAAGATGATCCGTCTTTGATAGAACTCCGGCAGAGGGGCGGCAAAAAGTTCTCTGAGTGTAAATTGGATGGATTCTGTGGACACAACACTCCACCTCCTTATTTAGCGTTTTGTTTTTTTGTTGTATTCCGTAATCCAAGTCATGAACGCTTGAATGTCATTTTCGATTTCCTCGATGGTGTATTGCAATGGAAGTATGTCAGATGGCTGAGAATGCTCGACAAACGAATATTTCGTCATCATATCATCTACCATTTTGCAGTCTTGCTCTGTGATGGCGGGAAGTTTAGTAACCATGTCGTTCGTGCGTATGTTCCGATGGAATCGTCGCACAATCCCCAAAAGGAGAACGTCTTCTACGGAGCGTTCAACACATATTCTGAACTGTTGACATACCCGTCCGATGCAATCGTTGTATTCTGCTGAGTCTGCATCCATTTTTTTAGCACGGCTCAATTTATCTTTCAACCCACCAAGCTGACCTTTAACATTTCCGTGATAAACATCCTCAAAGTCCGGTAGTCCTTTTCCACTCAGCGTGCTTCTTATATGCAATTCCTTAATTGGAACATTTCCCGCAGCGCAAGCTTCACTCATTCCCACCAGCAAAGATATTCTGTGTGTGAAAACAATTACCTGTCTACTATTTGCAATTTCGACAATTCGCTTTGTTGCACTTTCCTCGTAATTCAAATCAAGCGAGGATATTGGATCGTCTATAATGATGGGTGTACAATCTTCTCGACCCGTAGCATCGGCAAAAAACGCCGCCAGTGCAACAATTCGTTGCTCACCTTCACTCAAAATGTCTTCCGGTTTCTATTTCTTCGAATCGCAAGCATCCATCGTAACCTTATATGGAGAATTTCCCTTTTGTGAGGCAGCTTTTTCAAGCTTAACCTTTATGTTGCGAGCCATTTTTGACAATTCTTCTGTGAAACGATCTATGTACGCTTGCGTAATTAAGGCGTTGGCAAGTTTATTTGTTTCCATTGTTATTTTGTTCGTCGTGAGAAAAGGCTTTGCTGCGGCAAGCTCTTCACGGTGACGTATATTACTTACCGCTTCACGAATTGTCGCTTGGTTATCGAACACCCATTTATGTGACCGCAACTGCTCAAGACGCTCTTTCAGTTTGAGCTTTGCATCGTCTTGCAAGGCCTCCTCCAACTGTCTTGCACTATTTGTCAACGCATTAAGTTGTTCACTTAATATTTTCTCAATATATCCCAGATTTAGCTCGACCAACATTTTATATCGCGCTTCATCGCTTTGCTGGGCTTTTGCTGCCTCTATTACCTCGTAGGCAGTCACAACGGCGTTTAGTTCATCTTTGTTGATAATGTCGGATAACGTGTTTTTTGCAAATGCAGCCGTGATTCGCCTATCCGTCACTGAACTATATAACTGCGCAAATGCCTTTTGGGATGCTTGATAGTCATTACTGCATGATCCGTTAATATACTGATCAACACTGTTAACCCTTTGATAAACGTTACCACGGATCTCTTGGTGACATATTGGGCAAAGAGAACCATTATCCGCGAAATGCACTCCGTTTTCAGGGTAGATGAACTCCTCGTAGTATTTTCTTGCCATCGACCATAGTGTTTTCCAATCACTTGAGTTGATGCTTATTTGATCCTGCTTATGTGCCTCAGAACTAAAGAGAGCTTGCGCCGCATCGAATCGTCTCTTCGCATCCATCATTTCTTGATAACATAGAACGAATCTATCCTTATCATAAGAATGAAGAGCCGCTTTGATGTCATCCAAAACAGGGGAAATACTTCTGATGCTTGCCGCAACTATTTTCTGCTGCTGTTTAACTCTCTCGCTATTCAAAAGCTTTGGAATTTCGAGATACTCGGTTTCTTTACCTTCGCCCCAAACAAGGAGTTCACTTGGGATAACTGTATCTTTATCAATCTTTTTAAGCCATTGTAAAGATGGAGATGTTTCCAGTTCGGCTGGAATTGTAACTGATACATTGGGAAGCGTACTTACCAATGAAGATATGTGTCCCCCAATTCTGTCAGCAATCTTCGCCAACTCTGATAGTACCGTAAAAACAAAAGGCTGGTAGGACACATTATTCGTTGAAGAAATATACTGATTCGATATCCTTGTGTCAAATACATCGCAAACCGCAAGGACAGAGTTTTCCTGTTTAACTGACAAATCGTATGTTTTCTCCACCTGTGTGCCGTCTTGGGCAACTACAACCTTACAGGATGGCGACTTCGCCCCGCTTTTCTTGAAAACGTTTGGTTGTATGGGTTCTCTATATGGACAGCCACTTAGCTCCTTGAAAACTCTCATGAATCCGGATTTTCCCGCACCATTTAATCCATAGACTACGGTTACTCCGTTCTCTGCGAAATCCAGTCCAACATTGTCTGCCAGGGCATTTACGCCGCAGACATCTGATATAGACAAAACAGATACTTTTCGGCTGCCTTTCTGTTGGAATATCTCGTTTGAATTGAGATGGTTATATGAAGGCGTTTCACCTTTTGCCTGAGCAACACACATTTCAGCGTAGAGCTTGATTTGAGCATCATCAATTTCCTTGCCGCTGTATATTCTCCAAGCTGCATCTTGAAGCCAATAGGGTTGCTCTATCAGCCACTTGCCAAATTGAGCATAAGCTTCACTTGTTGATACAGACTGAACGCCACTCATATAACACACCTCTCTATTTCTGTTATTATTTTATCTTCGCCAGCACATCGGCAAACAGCTCGTAGTTGTGCTTCACGCCATCATCAAGGTCGATCTGGATGTTCTGATCGGCAAGATGGTGGACTTTCTCTTCGTACTTCTGGATTTCAAGCGCCTGTTCTTGGAGCTTTTTCTGCTGCTTGGTCAGCTTCACTCGCTCCGCAGCCCCAGCGTGTTCAATGGCGTCCGCGAGGTGGGTAAGCTGGGTGCGATAACGCTCCTGCTGCTCGTGAACGTAGTCGGTACGCATCCGGGCAAGAAGGTCGCTCTGATAGCGGTGCATATAGATCAGAGCCTTGAAGCCATTCTTCTTGCCGCTGTCGAAGAGCCAATAGATCGGACGCTTCTGATAGGTTTTCAGGTGGTCGGCATAGAAGTCATTCAGGAAGTAGCTGCGGATGACCTCACGAGGCGTACCCTTGCCGTCAAGCGCATCTGCGATAAACTTGAGGTTTTCTTCCAGCGTTTCCTTGCCGTAGACGGTTTCGACCCACTTCACAAAACGTCCAGTAATGTCATCGTCAAAATACTCGTCATCGCAGATGGGGATGATATTGTCCGTGTCGATCGGGAAAGACTTGTAGTTATCCTGATTGACCTCGTGATAGTAGGAACCGTAGGAGACAGAGCCATCCGAATTTTGCTTTGCGAACTTCTCAAGCTCAGGATCATCGCCGTCAAGTGTCTTTGTGGTTTGCTCAATCTTGCTGTACCCAGCAAAAACAAGACCGGGCTTGTCCAGTGAATATCGCCCGAACATACAACCCACGGCATAGGAGATGAGGGAGACGATCTCGTCGCGCATGGTGCGGACGTAGTTGCTGCCCTTCATAGACTCCGGCACACCGTCTTTGCTGTCAAACACGCGATGCACGGTCACATCCTTGTCCGCCACGTCCGGCGTCAATTCATCCTGCAAACCGTAAATGTCAATGAAAATGCGGTTGAGTTCTTCTTCGTTCTTTTTAAGCTGCTGGAAGCGGTCTTCGCATTCCTGCTTCCAGTTTTCGAAGTGCCAGTTGATGCACCCGAACTTCTCCATACGGGACGAAACAAACTGAGAATCCATCTGTTCGCGCAATGCCTGTGCAGACGGCGCAAGCGGATTCCTCTTGAAATCCCACGAGGTTTCGTAGGAGTCCCAGTCAGTTTTGCATATAGAAATATTCCGCTCTGTCAGGCTAAGTATTTCTGTTTTTTTATCCACACCCTTTATAATCGGGAGCTTTTTCAAATAACCAGATTCAAAGCCAAGGGTGGGTGACAAAATATTCAGCAAGTATTCTGTCACTTTTGAATTAAGAAAACCGGCTATATACTCAAGTTCATCGTCCTCGTCAGGAACTACACATTGTCCGCCATTGCTGAAAAGGAATCCGGTCCCATACCATCTAAACGAGGGCTTCGAGCAAATCACACTCCATGTAACACCCGGCTTAAAATAATAAGCAATATTTGTTATAGTTCGTGTTATGCAGTTATATTTTTTGATGGCATTAGCTTTCATTTCTTCGCCATCATTGTACCAATTCACAACTGTGTAATTGTTGCCGTAGTATTTTCTATATTCTCCACCATGGTTTATCGGAAACCACTTGCAGCCTGACTTTATCGCTACTTGTGCATCTGTAGCAGAAACCATAATGTTATTCCGCGAAACTTCGTGCCACAAACGAATGTAATAATCGTTATCAAGAGTTTTCATTCCCTGACGCGGATTCGCCACTTTTTCCAGAAGGATCCCTTGAGTAAAGACATCTGGATTTCCCAGCCAATACGCGAGTGCTTTTCCCGGAATACTATTAAAACGGGAATTGGAAACATAATAATTCTTTGCTGTGTGTGTTAAGAATTTCTTTTCTTTCTCGTCCTGACTATCAAACGGCACAAGGCGCACAAAAGTACCATTGCAATTTGGAGTATGACAATTTCTTGATACCCATGTAGCTGTTTGCACCACTTCGCCACCTATCTCTTCAAAGGCTCTTGCGCCAAGATGACACATATTGACAATATCATTATTCAGATAAGTCTGTCTGAGCGTTTCAAAGCTTGACAAGAACATCCATGAGTGCTGAGTAATCATCGCTGAAAAACCGTTATTCCGAGTCATTCGCATTGCTTTAAGTATGAATGCAGAATACAAATCCGGCTTTCCCTGTGGATACTCTGCTACAATCTTTTCGAGAAGTCTATTATTCATGTTGCGACCGCCCATGTACGGCGGATTCGTGACAACCACCTCATACTTCTGCGCCATAACCTCCGCTACTTGAATTAGCGGAAGGATGCCATTTAGCACAATCTCGCGGAACATACTGATGTCAGCCCGCACTTCCTCCACTCTGGCATAGAGGGCGGCGAAGTCAACCTGAGAGATATTCAGGATGGAACCATATTCCTTTGCATCCCGCAGCTCGTCCATCAGCGTTCCAAAGCCTTTTTTGAGCTTTGGGTCGTTGTTGGTGAAGTATTCGACGGAACTGCTGTCCAGCCCGTTGCTCTCTACAATCGCATACACATGAGGCTGAATGCCACGGGAGAAGATGCGGCGGTCATACTGCCGCGCCTTCATCATGACGGCAAAATAGGCAAGCTGCGCCGCACGGTCATCAATATCGAGACCGTAGAGGTTGTTTTCAAGAATGCTCTGCGCAGCGTCGCGCTGACTATATCCGGTTGCCTCATAAATCTGCATCAGCACATCAAAGGCATAGACAAGAATATGACCGCTGCCCATGCAGGGGTCGATGACCTTGATGTCTTTGACATCCAGCGTGGCGTACTCGTTCTGAATCTCGTCAAGCTGCTTGCGTACTTCCTGCGTCTGTTCTGCTTCGGGCAGATAATACTTCCAGCCCATTTTGTCGGCAATCAGCTTTTCCGTTGCAATGCGTTCAGATTCCGCTTCGTGCCAAGTCATTTCATCCAAGCCGCGACCATCCGCATAGATGCCCTCGTTCTTGCGCTTGTCTACATAGATTCTGCCAAGGCTGTTTTCAACCATATAGCGGACAATCCAGTCCGGGGTGAAGAGCTGCGTTGCAGAAGGAATGCGTTCCTTGGTGATCTTTACATTCTTCTTGAGCAGAGCAAAGGTGTCATCCTTGAGTTCGGAGTTGTAATACTGGTACAGCCAGCCGATGATCTGCACCTGATCCGTCCAGTCCTTTTCGGGAATATCCGCAACCATGTGACCGAGAACGCTGTCCTGTTTCAGAATATTGTTCGGCAGCAGAAGCTCGGTATAGCCGCCCATTTTCTCAAACATACGGGGAAGAGGGTCGTTCAGTGCGTTGCACTGCGTCAGCAGCAGATAGCGATAGAGACCTTCGGTGTCGTTGCTTTCGATATACTCCGCAACTTTCTCCCGGTTCAGTCCCGGAAGGTCAAGGTGCAGGACATCACCTAAAATCTCCGGCTTGAACGCGCCGGTACTGTCGGAAAAGACGCGAATATGGGAGGGCAGATAGTTGTTGACCTCCATGAAGCGCAGGGCAATAAAGCGGTTGAACCAAGTGTAGGCAACCTCTTCCATGACCTGTGTGTAGCCCTTTGAGCGTATCTGATCGACAAGCTCCTTGCGCTGTTTCTGCTCATCGCCGGTCAATGCGCGTCCGCCCACCGTCACGGCGTTTGCCTCGCCGCAGCCTTCCTTCGTGATTCCATACTGATAAGCTCTCTGCGACACTTGAGCGATCAGCTCGTTCCGCGCCCAGATTGCAAATCTTTGTATCGCACCTTTATTCATGCTCGTAATTCTCCTAACTATGCGTGTATTACGCTTTCTCTTGCCCCAGTTCATCAAACATTGCCTTAACAGACGGAGCGTTCTTTGTCAGCTTCTTGATGCTAAGGTCCTCCGCTTTATTGTTCGCAAGGCGAAGATTGTTTTCAGAAGAAAGAAGTGCTGCCTTTGTCTTCTGTAAGTGGTCGATTGTTTTGTCAATCTCATCAATCGCCGTTGAAAACTTCTCGCTTGCCAGCCGATAGTTTCGGGCAAAGCCTTCCTTGAAGGCGTTCATGTTTTCCTCGAAGTTGCGGATGTCAACCTGCTGGTTGCGAACAATTTGAAGCTCCTGCCTGTATTGCAAGGAGTTTTTTGCCGCATTCCGCAGCAGCGTAATCATCGGAATGAAAAACTGCGGACGGATGACATACATCTTCGGGTACTTATAGGACACATCCACAATGCCATTGTTATATAGCTCATTGTCGATCTCAAGAAGAGAGACAAGAATTGCATACTCGCAGCCCTTTTCGTTTCGATCCTTATCCAACTCTTTGAAAAAGTCCTCATTCTTGTGCTTGGTGGCGGTTTCATCAGCCTCGTTCTTCATTTCAAACATAATGGAGATGAACTCCGTACCATCTTCACCGCACTCACGGTAAATGAAGTCACCTTTGCTGCCGGTTTTGGCGTCGTTGTCTTTCTCAAAATAGGCATTTGGAAAAGCCGTCATTCGGATCGCATTGAATTGTGTCAGGCAGTGCTGCTCCAAACTCTCACCGATCATCTTTGTTGATTGCCGTGCTTTGAAGTCTTTGTAATACTCAATCTGTTCGTCTTTCAGCTTGAGCTTTTCCTCATACTGCTCTTGAAGGGACTTCTCGCTCAGGCGGCTCTCAGTTTCCTTGTTCTTTAGTTCGCCCTTGAGGTCGGCAATCTCAGTCGCTTTTTGAGATAATTCCGCGTTCTTCTGTTCAACCGCCTCTGCAACAGCAAGTTTCTTTGCCGTTTCACTGGCGTCAAGTTTTGCTTGCAGCTCTGCTATTTTTTGATCCTTCTCAGAAATCTCAGCATCTTTCTGGGTGATACTCGCAGTATGCTCTTTTTCCTCCTGCAAGCGAATTATCTCAAGCTCCTGTTCGCGTTGAGCATCCAACTCTTTTTTGCGACGATCAAGCTCTTTCTCGAACTCTCTATCACGCACTTGCTGTGCAATCTGGTCGTAGCCGCTTTCATCGACTTGAAATACTTCACCGCATTTGGGGCATCTAATTTCCTGCATACCATTCTGTCCCTTCCATAATGTTATCAGTTAATCTGCACACCGTCGCAGCCTTCCAATGTTTTCATCAGCTTCTCGCGGATTCCATCGACGTACCGGTCAATATCCTCCTTGGATTGCAGACGCTTGACAGAGCAGAGGTCATACCGACGAAGTGTTGTGATTTTTGGCATTTTCGGGGCGGGCTGTGCTGTTCCTGTGCCTCCCTGTGTCGTTGCCTCCTGATGGGAAGCGGACATTACCTCCATGCGACGGCAGATATTGTCCTTGTAGGTGAGAAGCTGGGTGATCATAGCGTCCAACTCGGTGAGAGAAGATGCGTTCTTCGCCGCCTCACGCTTGCCTACAAAGTAATCGTCTGCCTGACGTAGCAGAACTCCAGCATCCCGTGCCTCGGTTGCAAGCTGATGAACGTCCTGCATACACTGACGGATATTCTCGGCAACCTCATCCTTCTTCAAATCCAGCAGACCGGAGTATGCCGCCTTAACCTTCTGAATCAGTTCCGGCAGCTCACCAATGCGGCCATAGGGCTTCGGTTGTGCAAGAATGGTCGCAATGGTATGGAAGAAATCCAACACATCCGCGTCAGAAGCAAAGTAGTCACGTTCCTTATTCACGCGGTCCATCTGACGCCGTGCCTCATCATACACACTCCGCTGCGACTTGAAGAAGAACTCCACACCCTCCATGTCCTCGGAGCAATCCAGAAGGTCTTCCTGACGCTGCACCATGCGGGTAAGCAGCGCAACGTTGTCCCTGCGCTGGCTCAGAACATCATTCATAAGGTCGCGGGCTTTTGTGACAACTTCCTTTTCCGGGTAACGGAACTCAGAATAGGCATTATCAAGAAGCTCCTGATAATGCTCCTGTTTTTGAGTAAAGGTGTCCAGCACAAAACGGATCAGTCCGTCCTCGTCGGAAGGAATGTCCATCGCGCCAAGATAGTCCCGGAGGAAGGCAATGCTCTTGCGCATAAGGTCTTCGGAAGGGGCAATCCTGCGGGTAACGACGGCTTTGTCAATCTCGGATTTTTTTCGCAGATAATCAACCAGTCTGCGCTCGTCCTTGCCAACCAAAGCACCGCCGTATTTGATGGAGATTTTCTGCTGAGAGATCAAACGAGCAATCAGCGCAGCAATATCAATTTCGCGCCAGCCGTAGGGAATCGCCTGATACCGGCGCTGCACATCGCCCATTGAGGTACTGAGCATCTTCTGATTTTGAAGTTCGAGCCACTGGCTGATCTCGTTCAGCGCATCTTCGTTGTTTGCGCCCTGACCGGTGAAGGCAATCTGCTCGTCATCCGTTCCATTCAGGATGGAAAGAAGGTCTGCGTCGCTCTCTACGAAACGGTTGACCATGTTGAGCTTGGAATAGACACTCTCAACCAGACCGTTCATCGCGGTGTCCAGCTTGTCTTTCGCGTTGCCAGTCTTGATGTCCATGACCTCGCCGTGGACAATGACCTTTGCACCGACGATAGCTTTTTCAATATAGCTACGCGCTCTTTCTTCCAGAATACGCGCTTGCTGCTGCCGCTTGCGGATGATGTCCTGAATGCTTTCAGGGAGCTGAGATACATTCCGCTGTTTGACATACTTACGAATTTTCATCGCCTGTTCCAGCTCATCAAAATACGGTGTCTCATTGGACAGCACAACGATTGCTTCATTGTTGACCTGAGAATCCATAATAAGCCGTTCGTTCGGCGCACCATAGTAGTCGCTTGCAACGGTAACAATGCGAAGCCGCATTCCACCGCAAGCAGAGCCGTTCAGGGTCTCGTCAATGTATTGGTCATAGGCGAAGTCGTACTTGCCGTACTTGAATTTCTTGGAAGGGTAGATTTCCCCGTAAACCGTCTGTGCAATGCTGGTGATGACCTGCGCACTGTCAACCGGTGTGTTCTTGATGTCAATGGCAATGTCCTGTTCCTCGTCCGTCAGGAAGGCATAGGTATCGCCGTTGCGAGAAATGTAGTTCTGCGAGAGAAGCCTTTCCAGCGAGGCGGAAACTGACGCCCGCAGCGCAATCTTATCTGTACGGATGTCATCGATCATAAGGATGGAGATATTGTCGATATTTGCCTTGATGTCCTCAATATAACGTACAAGGTAAAGGAGCTTCAGGACGCTGACATCTTGCTGCTCAAGCCCATCGTGATTGTCTGCCGCAGTCTGGCAGCGGTCGATAACCCGTCGGATGGGGCTTTCGAGGAATGTGTGAACTGTATTGTAAAACAGATGGAATGGAACCAGAGCATTTTCATCCTTATCCTTCACATCCTGGGCTGCTTCTTGGAAGCCGGAGAGCATGGAACGCTCACCGCCGGACAGATGTTTACCGGAATTGCCGTGCTTGCGAATCTCGGCAAGCACCTTCTGGATCACGATGAACTGGTACGGTACAAAGGGGAAAGTTGCAGAAAACTCCGCACCATCCGTAAAGCCCTTGATGTCAAGAACGGGATTGTTGAAAGTATAGAGGTTTTTGAGTACGGCGTGTTCCTTGTCATAGACCATGCGAAGAAGCTGATCCGCCGCATCTGTTTTCGCCAGAACACGCTTTTTGATAACTTCATCAACGGAGGACGAGGAAAGGCTGAGGCGCGTATTGAAGCGTCCCTGAATTTTGGAAAAGTCATTGCCGGTGATATGGACAACGGAGTCAATCGCCTCCTGACTTGTCACCATGACCCAAACCTTGCCGTGGCAGCGAATGCCAATCTCTTCTACAAGAGATTGCAGATTGATCATCAAGTCACCATCGTCACCAATGTATTGACCGACTTCATCCACCATAAACAGCAGTCGGAAATCCTTGCCCTTGCCGTCTACATATTCCTGAATGTCAGCTACGAGTTGGGCGATGCTCAGTTCATTTGTTTCCGCACCATTGAACCAGTTCCGCGCCGCCTGTTCGCTCATGCCGAGCGTAGATTGCAGAACCGAAACAATGTCATCCTCAAAGAACGCAAAGGAATCGCGGGTCTCCGTCCAAGGCGCACCATTGACCTTCTCAAAGGCTTCGCGGAACTGCTGCGTCTTGCCTTGCTTTTCAATGAAGCGTTCCAGTTTGGCAATTTTCAGATCATCGCCGTAAAACCCGCAGTGATTGTAGAACATCTTTGCAAAGACGCGCAGCACTGCGGTCTTATCCTTCGTGAGAGGACCTTCGATGTCAATGTTGAAAAGGATAGACTGCGTAGGCACGGACACACTTTTAACCGCCTGAGCATACATCACCGGGTCATCAAACTTGTCCGCAAAATAGTCAATCGCTCTTTTGCCGCAGACTTCTTGATTGGAAAGTAGGTAAGAGAGAATTTTCAGGAAGTGAGATTTACCACTCCCAAAGAAGCCGGAAATCCACACGCCGATTTTATCTGTCGGCTGGTCGATAGCCTTTGTGTAGTTGTCAAAGAATGTGCGGAAGTGACGGCGAAGCTCCTTGGTAATTATGTATTCGCTGAGTTCCTGTTCCAAACTCCGGTCATCATCCTGCATAACCTTGATAACGCCGTTGATGTCTCTTTCGATGTCCTTCTGGAACATATTCTGTATTTTCACGTTGCTACCTCCATTACAGCAGATTGAATGCCCGATAATAGTTGCCTTCTTTGAACTCATCGAATAGGTTGAGCGTCTGTCCATTGAAGGTTCCGGGATAGAACATCACAATAGGGATGTCTTCAAAGAGATGCTGCATACTATCAAGCATCTTATGGGAACGCATAAACGGATGAATTTTTCCAATGCCTGTCATGAAGAGAACATCCTGCCCTTTGATATGGGGTGAATAGTCCATCTTGGCAAGGAGAGCTTCCGGTGTGGCGATCTTCTGCAACTGATCCAGAAGATACTTTTTGCCTCGTTTTTCTTCTAACCCTGCAACTGATTTCAGAATGCGCTTGTCCTCCAAAAGGGAGAGAAACACTTCATAAAGGTCGCACTCAATAATCCGATATGGC
>ENA-OZKY01000251-OZKY01000251.1-human-gut-metagenome-genome-assembly--contig:-NODE-251-length-16076-cov-5.018538_pt1 | contig 16076 bp, 24 predicted proteins | sample MGYA00244830_ERZ653773 | MGnify/ENA primary metagenome ERZ653773 (study PRJEB26926, sample SAMN06165206) | human gut metagenome | biome: ENVO:00009003; feature: ENVO:2100002; material: ENVO:00002003...
CCATGAGGTAGGCAGTACGTCCCAGCTGCTCCGCTGCGATGAGGGTGGTGCCGCTGCCTCCGAAGAAGTCACCCACGGCCCAGCCAGGGCGGCTGGAGTTGTTCATCAACCGGCCCACCAGTGGGACGGGCTTCATGGTCGGGTGCAGAGCGTTGCGGGTGGGCTTGTTTTCGTAGTGGACGGTGGTCTGGTCTTTGTAGTCCCGGAAGACCTTCTCGATAAGGGCCAGCAGCTGCTGCTTGTTCATCTTCTTCAGCTCCAGCTCATCCTCCAGGAAGACCGTGTCCTGGGTGCGGTCGTTCACAAAGTAGTGCGCCGCTCCCTCTTTCCACCCGTAGAGGATTGGTTCATGTCGCCACTGGTAGTCGCTCCGGCCCATGACAAAGGCGTTCTTCTCCCAGACCAGGCATTGCGAGAGCTTCAGGCCTGCGTCGGCGTAGGCCTGCCGGAACTGCAGGCCGGTGCTTTCGGCGTGGAAGACGTAGATGGCGGCTCCGGGCCGCATGGCCTCATTGAAGTTCTGGAATGCCGCCAGCAGGAAGCTGTAAAAGCTGCCGGTGTCCATGTGGTCGTTTTCGATGGTGCTGTTCTTCCGGCTCCCTTCTTGTCCCAGGTAGACTTCGAGGAACTCTGTCTTTGCGCCGTAGTCCACGTTGTAGGGTGGGTCGGTGATCACCAGGTCGAGCTTCTCCCCAGAGAGCAGCTGCGCCACGTCATCGGGGTCGGTGGCGTCACCGCACATGAGCCGGTGACGTCCAAGACGCCAGATGCTCCCGGCCCTGCTGACCGGCACGTCGATGGCCTCCGCCGCTGCGTCCGGGTCGAAGTCATCTTCCTGGGCCTCCGGCGGCACCTCGGTCAGCTGGATCAGATCTTCCAGGTCGGTGCGTTGGAATCCGGTCACGCTGAAGTCGTAGCCCTCCAGGTCAAGCTCCACCAGGAGGTCTTTCAGCAGTTGGTTGTCCCACTTGCCGGTGATCTTATTGAGGGCGGTGTTCAGGGCTTTCTCTTTGGTCTTGTCCCGGATGTCTAGGACGATGACCTCCGCTTCCTCGTATCCGAGATCCATCATCACTGTCCGGCGCTGGTGGCCCTTGATGATGGTGCCATCGAAGTTGATTACGATGGGGTCTGCGTACCCGAACTCCAGGATCGACCGCTTGATGTCCTGGTACTCCTTGTCCTCTGGGGTCAGCTTCTTTCTGGGATTGTATTCAGCGGGCCTCAAATCAGAGAGTTTTCTCCGCTCAAACTTCAAGTGCTGCTCCTCCTTCGGCTAGAGTTTTCGGGCCTGCGTAACGAAATGCTAAAAAAATTTTCGATTTTATCCGAAAATCCATCGCGCCTTCCTCGCCCCGCGCTGGGGGGTGGGTGTCGGTAGTACCTACGGCCATCGCCGGGTGTGGCCCCTCGACAGAGGAAGCCTCCAAAGCCCTGGAGGCTCCCTCTGCCCTGGGGAGGAAGGAATGAACGAGCAACTTGCCCATTGTTGCTCGCGTTTAGCTTAACACAACAAAAAGTCCTTTTGAGTCCTGACTTTTCTTAAGGCCTTGTTTTGCCCTGTGCCCTGGGGGCCACTGCTGCAGCGTGTCCCTGGCCCGTGCTTCTGTGTGCCTGCTGCCCACGGCTCTGGCCCCTTGCCCTGTGGCCCTGCCCCTGTTCCCCCACGAAAATAGGGGGCCGATTCCTGGAATCAGCCCCCGGCGTGGTGTTTTGGATATGCCCCCTACGGCCCCGTACAAGGCCACACAAGCGCATGGTTTTTTATTGGTGTACTTTCTTGTCTTCCCTCTAAAAGCCGCCGTTTTTTCCGTTGGAAAAAGCCCTGAATTTTGAGAGGGCGGCTTGTACTTCCTGGGTGTCAAGCAGAAAATCCAAGGCCCTGTTGTAATGGTCATAGCAGGGGGTGCGGGTCAAATGGACGGTTCTCTGAATCTCGCTCCAGGGCTTGCAGTCCAGGTGCCGAAGTTCCAGGATCATGCGCTCCGTGGATTCCTCCGGCAGCAGGTCGATGACGTCCATGATCTCCAGAATAATGCGCTCCGTCTTTTTGCTCTGCTTTTCGATGCGGCTCTCGACCTCTGAAATATCCGCCGCCTCATGGCTCCTAAAATCGCGGCAAAGCCGACGCAGGCGCTCTGTCAGGATCGCCTGCCTCTTTTTTGCTTTATAAAAGCGGGTCAGGTATAGCTTGAGCGTGATGCGCTCAGCCTCCCGGTTTTTCATCTCCGTCGCCATTGGTTGATACCTCCGATGGTCTGCTGCTCGGTGCAAGGGCGTAGACCTTACCGCCCAGGACGCTGAATTTCTGGATGACCTTGTCCCGCTGATCCCAGTCCCGGATCGCCTGCCCCCTCTGGCGGAGGGCTGTGTTAATCGCGTTCATGGTGACCACCAGGGCGAAGGTGGGCAGGGTCTCAAGCTCCGCGAAGGCCTTTGACGCCTCTGCGCCGCTGCCCTGCGTCCTGCCCCGGCCATGCGGCCACGGCCCCCTTCTACTCCGCTTCTTTTTGCTCATCGCGTCTCCTTTTCTCTCTGGCGTCCTCCATGGATTCGTGCCACATGGCGGCGATGAAGGTGTTCATTCCGGCGATGGCTTCCTGCTCCGAGGCTCCGGCTCCCTTCATGCCCGTGTAGAAAATGTGGGCCATCTCCGAAAGCGAGCCGAGGGCAGTAATCATGTCCCGGAGCGGGTTCTGCTGCGTTCCGTCTGCCATTTCTCTATCGCCTCCTGCACCTGGGCCGGGAAGCTGACCACAAGGGCCGTGCCTCCGGCTGCGTTGATCTGCTTGATGGTCTGGGCCTGAACCGGCGATAGTTCGCCGCCCTGCGGGCGCTTGACCTCGAATCCGAAGAAGTGGCCATCAATGATGGCGCAAATATCCGGGATGCCCTGTCTGCTGTACGGCCCCTGCTGGGCTTTCCAGATGAATGCTGCCGGGTATTCCTCCTTCATCCACTTGATGATTTTGGCCTGGTAGTAGCTCTCTTTCCGGGGGGTGGGCTTTCCTGTCATCTCCGGCCCTCCCAATCGGGGCAGGTATGCTCGTAATCGGTGAAGTCGGTACAATATTCGCTGTCTCCGTTCACGCACACCCATCCATCCGTGATATTCTCATGCTGGTGCCACCTACAGGTGCCGCAGCATTTTTCGTTGCTATTGTCCATCCTTGTCCACTCCTTTCCGGCTATGTCCATTGATGCTGGGGGCCTGAGTCACTCAATTCTGCCGCCCTGCCTCTCCAGAAGGTTGGCGATCACGCAGGCGGCTTCGCGGAGCAGAGGTTCCAGGCCTCTGTTTTCGGCCCTCCGGGCTTCCTCGATCAGCGCATCAACAAAGGCATATGGGTTGTTCCTGACCGCTGTGCAGACCATGGTGTCGTATTCCTTGCCGCTCATGGTGTCACGCTCCTTCGCTGGCCAGGGGAGGAGCTTCCTGGAATACCGGCTCACCGCTTGCCGGTGCATCGGCGCACTCTCCGGCGGGTCTGCTCGCCTGAGCGTCCGCGAAGATGAAGTTTGGCTTGTTGTCCTTCTCCGCCTCCATGATGCGGCTGGCGATCATGTCTGCCGTGTGGAGGGCCAGCGCCAGAGGGTACTTCTCGAAGGCGGCTCCGACGGCTGCGTTGTTTTCGTAGTCGCCGTTGAAGCCCATGTGATGCCAGATGGCGTACATCTCCGGGCCGGAGAGGTCGATGTACTGCTTGATGATCATGGCGCTCTTGGGGCCGTGGCCCAGAGGCATCTTGTCATCGATGGTGTAGAAGGGAACCTTTTCCCACTTGCCGGTCTTCTCGTTTTTGGAGTTCCGGGTGCTGGTGGAGTAGAAGTATGTCTTGCAGATATCGTGGAGCAGCGCAGTAATAATCACGCTGTCCTGCGGGATGTTGTCTGCGGTTTTTCCGGAGATCCGAAGCTCATAGTGGCAGGGGGATGTGGTCTCCGCCATATCCATGCTCATGGTGAGGATGCTCTTGAGGGCGTCCAGCACATTAAGGCTGTGCTGAAGGAGGCCTCCTTCGCAGGCGAGGTGGTACTTCGTGCTGGCCGGGGCCGTGTAGAAGTCGCTGTGGCGGATGTATCCCAGGAGCTTGTCCATTCCGGGGCGCTGCACCTTGCCCAGCTCCGCTTCAAACCGGGCGATATTCGCTTCTCTGTTCATGATGTCGTTTCCTCCTTGCTCTCCAGGGCTTGTCTCTTGGGGCACCATTTGGGGCTGCATCCAGTCCAGCTTGCAGCGCATCCCATTGACCGGCACCGGCCTCCGGCGGTGCAGTAAACGTAGTATTGCTGAAGGACTTTCTTTCCGTGGGTCTGCCCACTCTCTTTGACGTACAGAAGGTGCTCGCACCTTTTGTCGCCGTAAATTCCCCCGCAAAGGTGGGTCTTCTCACTGGTGCTTGCTTTGCTGTTCATGCTTTCGCTCCTTCCTCCAGGTCGGCTCCGATGTCTGGTGGCCAGCTGCTGGTGTAAACCTGGTAGTCGCTGTCGATCCAGGCTCCGTTGGGGAAGTCCGGGTTTCTCCCCGGCGGGAGCCAAAACCGGCGGATGATGTCGTTGTAGATCCAGCGGCTCCCCGGCTCTCCCGTCCAGCGGTTGTGGCGCTGCCAGTAGGGGTCGAAGGCTTCCTGCTCGCACCGGGCGTATCGCTCGAAGACCAGCTGCTCGAATTCCTCCCGGTCGAGGTGGGCCACCAGGGCCAGCCTCCATTTGTCCCGCAGCCCTCCGGCCTGGTTTTCTTCCTCGATGATGGCTGCGACCTTCCGCTCCAGCCATTCGTTCCCGGCGGTGTCCTTCGGGTGCCTGGGCCAGTGCTCCGTCAGGGTCTGAAGGTATCGGTCTGCGAACCAGTCAGCCGCTTCGGTGAGCCTGCCGATCAGGGCCTTGTAGCTCTTGGCGTAGGTGGTCTCCAGCTTCTCCAGCGGCACCTGCTGGCGGTTCCTCTGGAGCTTGCCGAAGTCCGCATCCAGCTTTGCAATCCATTCTGTGTCGGTCATCGCTTTGCAGTCCCCCTTTTTTGCCGTTTTTGGCCGTTGTAACTCCTTTTTCAGAAAATAGGAGTTACAGCGGAAAGCCTTGCCGCTCTAGGGCTTTCGCCCCTTTTTTCGGGTGTTACTCCTAACCGTTTGATATACACCGTATTTTTTGAAATTTATTGCACTAGTCATGAATTCCTGCGTTGTGCAATAAATTCGCAATAATAATGTGTATTTCTCAATTTTAGTAGTAACAGGAGTAACAAAACGCTTGAAAGCCTTGATATGACTGGGTTTTTCGTGTTACTCCTAATGTTACTCCTAGCGTTACTCCTAATTCTTAGCAGTAACATTTTGGGGTCAAAATGGCAGGTCTTCATCGCCGCCGTCGATCTCTCGGAAGCCGCCGAAGGACTCCTGCTTCCATGCCTCCGGGAGGTCGCTGCCATCGTCGAGTTCGTCCGCATCATCGATGGCGTCTTTATTTTCGGCCAGCTTGCCGATGTAGAATTCCACAAACCGGGCGACGCGGGTGCCAAACCGCTTAATAAGCGAATACTGCCGCTTCCCGGTCTTCCGGTCGATGTCTGTGGCGATGAGGTCTCGCTCTGCCATGTACTTCATGGTTTTCCGGGGGCTGTACCCCGCTTTCGTCAGGGCCTGGTTCAGCATGGAAGGGAAGATGTAGGCGGTGTTCCCGCTTTCGCTGGTGAAGCCCAGGCAGGTGCCTATGGCGTTCGCTCCGAAGTAGGAGTGGTTGGCCAGCACCCAGTCCACGATGAACTGGACGGCGTTCTCATTGACGTCGGTGGTGTTGGCCTCCACCTGGTTGATCAGGATGCTCGCTGCCATGCGCTTTGCCTCCGCCACGGATTCCCTGGGGTTGCCCCCGAAGAACCACTCATCAATGAGGCTGTCGGCCAGAGCCACGGCGGCGATCCCCGCGATGTGGGAGCCGTTCTTGCCCTGGCTGGTCTCTCGGATGTACCGCTGCATATCCTCGTACCGCTCCACGATCTCCCGCTCATCCATCTGGAGGATGTGCTCAATGAAGGCGGGGCCTGCCCACCCGCAGTCCATAGCGGCCTGCTGGTGCATGAGGGCGGCGTCCTGTTCGTTGTCGAACGGCCCCCCGTAAATCTCCAGGACGCGGGTGCTGACGCCGGTCTGGGAGGTCTCTGTGCTGAGCGGTTCCTCTCCCGTGGCCAGGGCCACGGTTCTCCATTGGTGGACGGTTTGGATGCCGCCGCTCTTGGCCCCCCGGATCTTGCCGGTGCCGCTGGCGATCATGTAGACGATCTTCTCCAGTGCCCACTGGTTATTCCCGGCCAGCTGCCGTTCGTCGATGCCCAGCGGGAGGTCGCAGTAAAATGCCGCCGTCCGCTCCAGGCCCACCTGGGTGGCGTTGAAGTTGACCATGAGCCGCTCCGGGTCTCCCCAGGCGGAGAGGGCCGCTTTCAGGGCGGCGGTCTTGCCGCCCTTGGAGCCGCCCCAGTTGTAAACGAAGAATATCCTCTGCTTCACGATCCGAAGGAGCGGGGCGGCGAAGCTAGCGGCGAGGATGAAGCGGAACTTCTCACGGCTCCGGTGAGGGGCCATGTGCTCGATCCACCGCTCCATGGTGCCGTTCTGGCAGTACGCTGCCGCCATGCCCCGCTGGGATGGGTCAATGTCTAGGGTGATCCCCTCATCGTGGCCGGGGATAAACCGCCGCCCTGGTTGCCAGCCGAAGGTGGAGGTGGCGTCGTTTTTGGGGATGATGTCGATGTTCTCCGACTCCAAAGCGCCCAGGAACTTTACCACGTTCTTCGAGTTCTCGCTGGTGATGGTGCAGCCCAAGTCCGCCAGGGCGGTGATGCTCCGGCTGGAGAAAATCACCGACCGGGGATAAATGGCCCGCTGCCACTCTCCGTCTCGCTTGAAGGCAATCTCCATCTTTTCGTCTCCGGTCTCCAGGCTTTTCAGGCGCTGGGTCAGGAGGATGGGTGTGCGGCAGACATTGGCGGGTGTATGGGTCTTTGGGTCGATCCAGCTGATGCCCTTATCCGAAAAGATCCAGCCCTCCGGCGTCCGCAGGCTGAGGGGTGCGCCGGTGATGGGTTCCTCACGCATCTCTGCCTCCAGGTCGACGGCCTTTGCCCGTTTCAGGGCCTCCCGGATCAGCTTGGCTGCTTCCTCTTTGCCGTGGGCCAGGTAAACATCGGACGGGTCTTTTTTGCCGAGACTCTGGCAGCTCCAGACGTAAACCTCCCCGGTGAATCCGGTATCTGCCAGGGCGTGTGTGAGCTTCCGGTAGAAGGTGTCGCCTCCGCCATCCGGCTCTTTGTGGATGTAGAGCTTCAAGTCCTGCAGGCCCATGGTCTGGTAGTCCTTGAACATGGAGGCTCCGGCGATGCCAATGGCGGGGATGCCAAGATACCAGAGGGTCTGGGTGTCGCTTTCCCCCTCAACGAGGACGGCGTATCCGGCTTTCCTGATTCCCGGCAGTCTCCATTCCCCGTAGAGGCATATCTTGCCCTTGCTGCCCCGCATCCAGCGGAACTCCTTTTTCGCGTACCGCTTCCGAATGGCGGCTTCTTTGCCGTCCTCGAAAAAGTAGGGCATCCGCAGGTATTCGGTGCCGTCCCGGTCTCTCCCGGTGTCTACCCTGCAGGTGTCCCGGAGGAAGTCTGCCGGGAGGCGCTTGTCGAAGCTGTACCGCTCCAAGGTGTAGGAGCCGAGGCCGCTGGCGTTGGTCTGCTGGGCCTGCCGCTCATGCTCCGGGGTGATGCCGTACCGGGCCAGGATTTCCTTGTAGGCCTCTTTCGTGTCGATGCCCTGGTACTTCGCCCAGAAGGTGACGAAGTTCCCGCCCTCATCCTCTGCAAAGCAGTGCCACTTCCCGGTCTTCAGGTCAACGCTGAAGCTGTCGTTCCCGTCCTGGTGGAATGGGCAGAGTCCGACCAGGTTGTCCCCTGTGATCTTGTATTTCTGAATGACGGCGGTGTATTCCGCCCGGTAGTCCACGACTTGGTCGAGGTTTACACTGTCCAAAGATGCCATTAAATCACCGCCTGTCCTTTGCTTGTAGTTTCATGGAGTTTTCCATGGGGAGGGGGAGGGTGCCGGGTGGACAGCACCCTCCCCGGCGCTCTTAGTCGAAGGGGAGGACGGGATCGCCGCCGGTGGCCGGGGCGTCCTGGAACTGGGGGGCGTTGGCGTCGGAGGTCTTCTCCCCAGTGAGGGCCTCCCATTCCTCATCGCTCATGGGGGATACGTCCACGCCGCCCTTGGCGGTGCGGGGCTGGGCCTGCTCTGTGGCCGGTGTGTAATCGTCCAGGGTGATGGCCACGCTCTGGTACTGCTCCTTCACCTGGCGGCGCAGGGCGATGGCCTGGGCAGCGATGGCTGCGGGGAGAATGCCGCCCTTTTTGATGACCACCTTGCTGTAGGCGACGCCATTGGCATTGGTGGCTTTCTCCAGAGTGAAGCGCAGGATCATGCCGGTGTAGGGGACGCCTCCGGCCAGGATTTTTGCCAGTTGCCGGTTGACGTCCTTGATGGAGGTGGGCGGAACCGTCAGGAGGTAAAGGTTCGGGTCTCCGCTCATCATCAGGTAGAGGCGGCGCATATTTTTGCAGGCCTTACCCCGGCCCTGCTTTCCGGTCTGGTCGGCCCCGGAGCCGTACTCATTGTAGGGGCATCCCTCGCAGGAGCGCAGCTCTCCGGTGTCCGTCCAGATGGCGGTCTTACCGTCCATGCTGGCGCAGGCGGGGGGCTGGTTCTGATCCTCCCCGGAGCCGTAGGCCCCCGGCCAGAAGCCGTTGGCCCGGTGGGTGAAGATCACCACGCCGTCGATCTGCTTCATGTATTCGGCATCGTCTTCCTCATCGGTCTGCACCTCGTAGGCGAGGCCCCCGCCGGAGGGAATCTTGATCTTCAGGCAGGTGATGCCGCTTTCGGGGTCGAGGTCATCCATCTCATCCTGCAGCTCCGCCAGAAGCTCTGGGTCGATGCCCTCGTACCGGTTCATCAGCTGGAAGTTGTCGGCGACCGCCAGGGCGGTCTCATTCTTTTTCGTGGCCATGCTTATTCATCCTCCGTTTCATCGTTATCGGTGGGGTCTGCGTCCTGGAACTGGGCGGCGCTGGCCCATTCCTCCATGGGGGTCACTTCCTCGCTCCGGGCGGAGTTCTCCGCCTCGTAGAGGTCGCGCAGGGTACGGCGCATCTCTGCTGCCGCCTCGATCATGGTAGCCGCTGCCTCCAGGGTGCTGTTGCAAATGCTGGAGACGGCCTCAATGGCTGGGTAGTTGGCGTCGGGGAGCGTCCCCAGCAGGATGGACGTGTCCCCGTCGATGGCCTTGACGGCCTTTTTGATTTTGGCCAGCCGCTCTGCCGCAATGCCGAAGGCCTCATGGCGGTTTCGGACGGCGGTGGGGGCCTCCCCGCAGGCGGTGATCATCTCCCCGGCGGTCTTGACGGTGTCCTCCGTCAGCTGGGCGATGGCCTTATCGAGCTGCCTCCGGGTGTCCAGCTCCAGCTGCTCATATTCTTCTCTCATCTCTGCATCCTCCTGGCCTCTTTCCGACGGGCCACGTCATTGTAATCGTAAGTCTTGATGACAGCCTCCAGGGCCTCCGAAAGCTCCCCGTGTTCCTCCACGTAGGCACTCATGGTGGATTGGAGCGTCCTGGCGTTGACCGTCTCCACGATGATGTCGCCGAGACCTTCTTCCCGCAGGGTGCCGAAGAAGTCGGCTCCGGTCTCTGCCATCTCCGCCTCCGACCGCTTGCTGTAGGCGGTCTTGCTCTGGAGGGTGAAGGTGTAGCCGCCGGTGGAGATCCGGGGGCAGTCATCGTCGATCATCTGTTGGGTGATCTCCAGCTTTGCCGCCTCGATGGCAGCGGTGTTTTCTTTGGTCAAGGTGGCCAGCTCATCCTTTCGCTCCAGGAGGGTCTGGTATTCCTTGACCATGTCGAGCAGGGTTCTCATTGCCGTTCATTCCTTTCGCTGAATTCTGAAGCCCTGACGGGCTGTCAGTCTGGTGTGTGGGGCCGAAGCTCACCTCCTGCGCTCCATGGGCTGCTCCATCATCTTCAGGCGCAGGCACTTGCCTTTGGAGTAGGCCATGCACCGCGATCCGGCGCAGACCTCAAACCGCTCATGCATGGTCTGCTTCCCGGTGAAGCCATTGGTCTCCCGGTCAACCGTTCTCTTGAACGGGCACAGTTTCCGTTCCTCCATGGGTATCCTCCCTTTCGTAGTTGTCCTTCATATGGCTGTTTCGGCGGCAGCAGGAGCACTTCTGGTGCCGTGCCTCTTTCCCGCCTGGACGCCATCGGCACCCGGCGCACCCGCTGCCGCTCACTTCCTGCGGAGCACCAGCCGCTGGAGGCCGTCCGGGCCGGTCTCCAGGCCAATGGCCCGGATCGCCCAGGCCCTGGCCTTTGCTTCCTCCGGGTGCCACCCGCAGTGGGCGCAGGCCGACGGGTCTGGGCACTTTCCGTTTCGGTCTCCGGGTTGGATACCGAGGGTGCAGGCAGGCCGGGGCTTTTTCTCTTTTGGCATTGTTCATCCCCCCTCGCTGAATAGCTGCCTCCAATCGTCGACCACGGTTTTGGCGAGATCCTCTTTTTTCTGCAGGGCCTGGAGTACGGTTTCGTCGATGGTCTTCTCCGCCAGCAGGTGGATGTAGGTGCATGGGTGGTGCTGGCCGATGCGGTGTATCCGGCTCAAGCTCTGGCTGTAGGTGGCGAAGTTGAAGTTGACGCTGTAAAAAATGCAGGTGTCTGCCGCTGTCAGGGTGATGCCGGTACCGGCGGTGTCGATCTGGCCGATGAAGACCATGGTCTTTGGGTCAGTCTGGAACTGCTGGACGATGTCTCCGCGATCCTCTTTTTTGATGTCGCCGTAGATGGCCACGGCTTTCATTCCGGCGGAGCGAAGCGTCTTTTCGCACAGGGCCTCGATCTCGTGAATCTCCGGGATGAACCGGGCGAAGATCACCAGCTTCTTTTTGCCCTCGACCACGTAGTCTTGGAGGATGTCCTCCAGGGCGTCCAGCTTCCCCCGACTGACCAGTTTCGGCTGGATGGCGTCATCCTCCACCAGGAAGCCGCCGGTGAACTGCTGCAGGCGCAGGAGCTTCGTCAGAACTGTGGTGGCGGTGATGGTGCCGCCGTCTGCCAGCTCCGCATAGCTGTCCCGCCGGAGCCGGTCGTAAAGGTTGCGCTCCGAGCGGCTCAGTGTGATGTAGCGGTTCTCGAAGGTCTGCTCCGGCAAGTCGAGGGCTTCCTCTTTGGTCACGCGGTAGGCGATGCTGTGTTCCTTTCGGATGAGAGTGTCCAGGTCTCGGTACCGGACGATCTGCTTGCGGTTGAAGCCGCCCATCTCGCAGTAGCGGCTGCGGAAAGCGTAGAAGTTTGTCCCGAAGATGGTAGGATCTGAAAACCGGTATTGGCTCCAGAGGTCTACGGCTTCGTTCTGTACCGGGGTGCCGGAGAGGATGAGCTTGTACCGGGCTTTGTCCCCCAACTGGTGCATGGCCTTGCTCTGGGCTGCGTCGTGGGATTTGATGCGCTGGCTCTCATCGGCGATGACCAGGTCTGCGTCGAAGTCCAGGAGGGCGTCGAAGATTTCCTCTCTCCAGGTGCTCTCGTAGTTGATCACCGCCACCTTCAGGTGTGGGTAGGGGAACCGCTCAAGGTCTGCCAGGGCCTTGAGGCGCTGCTGCTTCGTGCCCAGCAGGGTGCGGATGGTGTAGGGGAAGGCTGCGTAGTCCTGGAACTCTTTGGGCCAGACGGCGACCACCGAGGTGGGGGCGACGATCAGCACCCTTCCGATCCGCTTTTGCTGGTATCCGGCTCCGGCCACGGCGATGGCTGTCAGGGTCTTGCCGCAGCCCATCTCGAAGAGGAAGCCGAATCCTTTATTAACGGGTGTCGTGGGGATCACCTTCTTTTTCTTGCTCTCTCCCTGTCATGCTCTCAGGGTGATGGTCAGTCGTTTATGTAATAGGGGGCGGCTCTGAAGCTGGGCTTTAATGCCGCCCCCCCCCGCGTCACGGAGGGTAACGTATGCGGTGCCTCTGCCGTTGAGCTGCATATCGATGGGGGAACCGCAGGCGATGCAGTTGATGGTGATGGTGTCTCCGGTGGCATTGGTCTGGTACTTGAACTCCCTGCCGCACTTGCACTTGGCGTAGGCGGGGCGCATATAGGTCTTGTCCAGCGTGGTGACGTGACCGCAGCTGTGGCACCTGTTGCTGGTGATCTCCGCTCGGCTGCAGAACTCCCTGGTCTGGCCGCAGTTCTCGCACTCCACGATGAGGAAGCCCTTGACGGCTCTCCGGCTGAAGCTCGCTTCAGGGCCGGTGTCTTCGGCGTCCTCTGTTTCGGCTTTGGGCTTGTCCTGGGGAGGGGTGTCCGCTGCAGTCACGTTCGGCCAGTTCTCTCGCCTGCCGAACAGGCGCTCCACCCGACTGAGCAGCTGCTCCGGCTCCGATGGAGGCTCCGGCTCTGCCAGTACTCGCTCTGGCCCGTACTCTCGGATGAAGTCCTCCAGGGTCAGGCTCTCGACGCCGGTCTTCATGGCGACGGTGCGTTCTGCGATTGCTCCGGCGCTCTTGCCCCAGCCGGGGAGCTGAAGGAGTAGGTCTGCGCTGTCCAGCATGGCGAGGCAGATCCTCATGTAGTCGCGGTTCTCCATACCGATAGGCAGGGTGGCCGGGTTCAGCGGCAGGTGGCCTGCCTCGCTGACGATCCGGGCGGCGTCATCGAACTCCGCCTTGTAGGTCTCCATCCTTGATGAGATGGGGCCGGACAGGAAAACTTTCAAGGGCTTTCTCATGGTGTTCATTCCTTTCATCTATGCTCCTTCAGCCGATTAGGCTGTTAGGGGTCTGAATGGTGCCCCCCCCCCCCGCCTCCAGGGGAGGCCTCTGCCCACCAGAGGGCGGGGTCAAGGTCGAAGTCGACGTGTGGCGGGATGTCGAAGTACCGGCCTGTAAAGGGGTCATTGTAGCGGATGCCCATTTCGTCCAGTTCCCGCATGGCCCGTCTCATGGTGGCCCAGATGCTGCGGGTGTCATCCCAGGCGTAAATGAAGCCGTCCGGGGCGATAACCGATTTCTTCGTCTTGTGGTTGCAGTAGAGTTGGATCGTGCCCCGATTGATGGTGGTGTCCATGGCTGCTTGCCGTGCGCTGGGGTAGGCGTCCACCACCTCCAGGGTCAGGTCTATCTTCACCACGGGGAGCTTCTTGCAGTAGGTCTTGTTCTTTTTGGCCAGGAATGCGGCCCGTGCTCGTGCTCTCTGGCCCTCCTTTGTGCCCACCACCATGTTGGAGAGGCTGACGTCTGCCGGATTGCCGTTCTTCAGGTATATGATGTAGTCGGGCGGCAGGTTCTTCAGCCAGGTCTCCGCCATCAGGCGGGTCATGGTGTGGGTGCGGTGCGTCTTGGCGTCAGGTTTGAGCGTGACCACCAAATATGGGCCGTGGCTGGTGTTCCGAAGGCGGGGGTGCAGCTCTTTCGGCTGCTCCAGGCGCTTTCCGGTGCCGTGGGCCTTGTAGGAGCGCACCCGGCCCTCCGTGCTGATCTGGTACCAGCCGTTGTATCCGGGGATGTCCCGCCAGTGCTCCACCCGGCCCTTCATCGCCAGCCGAGCCTCTTGCCGCAGCGGTGGCAGTGGGAGTGGTTGATTTGGACGCGGCTGTTGCAGGCGGGGCAATGCCAGACGCCGTCTTTGTGGGTGGGCTTCCCTGGGGCCTCGTACTTCCGGTGGAGGGTCTGGTACTGCTTTGCCATGGAATTGTAGTCCTGCAGGAAATCCAGGGTGGTCTCCAGGTCGGTGCAGCCCTCCCCACTCAGGGCGGCGAGGATGCGGATGGCCGTCTCGCAGGCGGTGACGTCGGTCTTCCAGATTTCGTTCTCCGGGTCGCTCTTGGCAAACTCTGCGCTGCTTGCCCGAAGGCTCCCCAGCTGGTTGATGATGTCGTTGATGGTCATGGTTTCGTTCATGGTTCATCCCTCCAGGTTTTCAGTTCATCGGAGCGCATACCAATGGGGGTTCTAAAGCCGTTCCAGAGGATATCTACAATGCCCCAGCTTCCCACGCTTACAACCTCTCCAATCTCATATTTCTCCGGGTGTATTGCAAGGAGTTTCATATCTGGTGTGAGTTCCACCTTGTCGCCAATGCTAAAATTGTTATAGGGCATGGCTTCCGTTCCTCCGTTCGATTGCGTCGGGGTTGGCCCATCCAAAGGCGACCAGGCACATATTGGCTCCCCGCACCTGGTGGTCGTAGAGGGACATCTTCACGGGGTAATCGGCGAGGGGCTTCGGGTGTGGATTCACTCGCTCGCTGTCTATGGCTTCCTGGACACGGTGGAGCTGCGACCGGCGCTGGGCGATGGCCGGGGGCAGTTGGACGATGCTGCTCAGCTTGTCCAGAAGCTCCATGTCTGCGGTGCCGGTGAGCAGCTGAGTCTTCCTGTCCCAGCGCATTTTGTTCCAGCTCTTGATGACCGCGAATTGGACGTTGTCCGCCTCTTTGATCAGGAGGGTGGTACCCTGAAGGGCGATCTTCATTCTTGCGTCGCCTCCATTTCCAGCGTGTAGTCCCCGTAGGCGGTGAGGGCGGCTCTGCTGTAGCCGCTGGAGGCCGTCCCGCTGTCGATGGCGATCCTGGCGTTCCCCGGCCCCATGTTGTAGGCCATGTAGAGGCTGTGGTCGGTGATCCACCCGAAGCCGTAGCCCTCCGAAAGCTCCCGGAGGTAGTCCAGGGCAACGGCGGCGCACTGTACCGGGTCTGTCAGGTCGGTGACACCGAGGGCCTCCATGCGGCCTGTGTGCCAGCGGGTGTTGACCTGCATCATGCCGATGCTCACGCCGTTGTCGCCTACCGCATCGGTGTCAAATCTGCTCTCTACCCAGGCAATGGCCATGATGGCGCAGAAGGTGTCCCGGTCTCCGCCGCAAAGCTCAAGTATTGCGGCCTGGGTCTCTGCGTCCAGCGGGACGCTCTCCAGGAGCTTGACGGTGGCCGTGACTTCCGGCGTCGGCTCCGGCGTGGCGGTCGGCCCTATGTAACTGCTCGCAGTCGGGGCCGGGGCGCAAATCTCCGGGGATGGTAAGGGAGCCGAAAGCGCAGGCGTCCGGCTCCCCTGGGTGGCCGCACTCGTGACCGCCATGCCGATGGCGAAAACGGCCACCGCTCCGACGGCAGCTGCCTGCGCGATCCGTCTGCGGCGCTGACGCTTCCGACGAGCCGCTCTCCGTTCAGAGATGCGCCGTCGAGCCGCCTGGGCCGCTTCGAGTGCTTCCTGTTCAATTTCCTGTTCGATGAATTCCCAGTCCATGCCGGTTCCTCGCTTTCTCTCCCGCATTCATTCTTTCGGTACCCGCACCCAGGTGCCGGTTGATTTGTCGCAGACAATCAGGCCGGTCTCTGTCTCCATCACCAAGAGGTAGCTGCCGGGGTGGAGGCCCTTGCTACTCACCAGAATCTTCTGCTTCCGGGTCAGGCGCTTTAGCTGCTTCATGGGTCACCGCCCATCTCGACGATGATGACTCGCTGGCACTTCCCGTCCAGCCGGATCACCTTTGTCCGCCTGCTGTTTTTGTCGGCCCGGATGGCCCCGGCCTTTTCCAGCGCCCTCCGGCGAAGCCGTGAGGACTTCGTAGTTGCTGCTCATGCTGTTCACTCCTTCCTGGGCTTTAGGCTTTCTTCCGGCGCTCCCTGCGGTTGCCCCGCCGTCTCAGATTCTCCTGGTACACGGCCTGCCCACGGGCGGCATCGTACTGGGGGCGGGAATTGCGATCCAGCTTCCCGGTCTTGCCTCGCTCCAGCTCCGTGTAAATGGTGCCGGTGGCAAAGCCCAGCCGGGTGGCAATCGAGGCGGCGCTCTCTCCTTCAGCCCATCGCTTTGCGATCTCTTTTCGGTCGTTTAGTGTCAGTCCCATGGTTTTTCGCCTCCTTTCGCGCCGAAAAGTGCAAAAAAATAAAGGTTAGACAGGCTTGAAACCTTGTCTAACCTAATTATGAGGGCTGCAGCCGCAAATGTCAAGAAAAACTTAGATAAATCCTGTCTCTTATACACATCTGACGCTGCCGAC
>ENA-OZKY01000258-OZKY01000258.1-human-gut-metagenome-genome-assembly--contig:-NODE-258-length-15816-cov-11.394645_pt1 | contig 15816 bp, 9 predicted proteins | sample MGYA00244830_ERZ653773 | MGnify/ENA primary metagenome ERZ653773 (study PRJEB26926, sample SAMN06165206) | human gut metagenome | biome: ENVO:00009003; feature: ENVO:2100002; material: ENVO:00002003...
TATGAACCAGCTGCTGGACAGCGGATGCAAGCGCGTGTTGTACCTGTACCACTCCAGCAACAACTCCGGGCAGCGCAAGCTCGCCGGATGCCGGGATGCGCTGGCGGCGCACAATTTGCCGGTGGACGAGACGCTGATGCGCCGCTTCGACGCGGACAAATTCAGCATTCACGCCGTGCGCGACTGTCTGATGGAACTGGAACGCGACGGCTTGCAGTTCGACGCGGTGCTGGCGAGCGAGGATGTGCTGGCGGTTGGCGCGATGAAGTACGCGCAGGCGGTCGGGCGGCGCGTGCCGGAGAACCTGTCCGTCGTCGGCTACAACAACTCGAACCTCTGCCTGTGTACCGAGCCGGAGCTGACGAGCGTGGACAACCGTCTGCCCGCTATCTGCGAGCGCATTGTCGAAACGATGCTGGGCGTGCTGGAAGGACGCGAGATGCCGGAAAAAACCGTCTTTACGGCGGAAATCATCCAGCGAGGCTCAACACGGGCGGCACAAGACAAATAAGCTTTTCCCCGCATGGTGCGGTTTCATATAGTAGCGATTTTTGAAAGGAGTTCATGACGTATGACCACCTTCATGGATAAGGATTTCCTGCTGAACACCGAGACGGCGCGCAAGCTCTACCACGACTATGCCGCGTCCTGCCCCATCATCGACTACCACTGCCACATCAGCCCCAAGGAGATTTGGGAAGACCAGCGCTTCGAGAACATCACGAAGGTCTGGCTGGGCGGCGACCACTACAAGTGGCGCCTGATGCGCTGCGCGGGCGTGGATGAATACTACATCACCGGCGGCGCGAGCGACTACGAGAAGTTCTGCAAGTGGGCGGAGGTTGTCGGCAAGGCAATCGGCAATCCGCTGTACCACTGGACGCATCTGGAACTGCAGCGCTTCTTCGGCTATCACGGTACGCTGAGCGCCAAGACCGCTGACGAAGTGTGGAACCTCGCTAACGAGACGCTGCAAAAGCCCGGCTACACCACGCGCGGCCTGATTGCCATGAGCAACGTCGAAACCATCTGCACCACTGACGACCCGGTGGATACGCTGGAGTATCACCAGAAGCTGCTGGCGGACAAGTCCTTCAAGACGAACGTGCTGCCCGCATGGCGCCCTGACAAGGCAGTCAACATCGAGAAGCCGGATTTCATGGCGTACATCGCCAAGCTGGAAAAGGCGGCGGAGATGGAAATCCACACCTTCGCGGACTTGAAGGCGGCGCTGGAAAAGCGCATGGCGTACTTCCACGAGAACAACTGCCGTCTGTCTGACCACGGCCTGAATTATGTGGTCTATGAGCCGGCGGATGATGCCGCGATTGAAGCCATCTTCGCCAAGAAGGCGGCGGGCGAGACGCTGACGGACACCGAAGTCGCGCAGTTCAAGACCGCGATGCTGCTCTTCTGCGCCGCGCAGTACAAGAAGCTGAACTGGACGATGCAGCTGCACTACGGCTGCCGCCGCGACAACAATCGCGTGATGTTCGAGAAGCTCGGCCCGGACACTGGCTACGATACCATCAACAACTATACGCCCGTTGACCAGATGGCAGCGTTCCTCGGCGCGGTTGAATCGGCGTCGGGGCTGCCCCGCACGATCCTCTACTCCCTGAATCCGGCGGACGATCAGGCGATTGACACGCTGTGCGGCTGCTTCCAGTCGTCCGAAGCGGTCAGCAAGATGCAGCACGGCTCTGCGTGGTGGTTCAACGACCATTTCACCGGCATGACCAACCAGCTGACGAGCCTTGCGAATCTTGGCTATCTGGCGGGCTTTGTCGGTATGCTGACCGACAGCCGCTCCTTCCTGTCCTATCCGCGCCACGAGTATTTCCGCCGCATCCTGTGCCGTCTGCTGGGCGAATGGGTGGAGGATGGCCGCTTCCCGCAGGACTATGATATCCTTGGCGAAATCGTCCGCGGCATCTCCTGCGACAACGCGCGCAAGTATTTCGCGTTCCCCACGAAGTAAGGGGAGCAATGTCATTTCGGCATGACATTGCATGATTGCGCAGGGAGTTTCGCCTCTGCGGAGGCGACCAAAGGGCAATGAAAACAGACGAAGTCTGCGATCGCCCTTTGGAAACCTTCGGGCTGCGTACTCTCATACTTTTGGGGTATTGTTGCAGAACCGACCTCATCCGACTTCGCCGCAGCGACGGATGAGGTCGGATTAACACGCGAGACCAGTTGGGGAGTGCCGCCAACTCAATCGCGCGAAAGGGTCAAGGGAGAAACTCCCTTGCAGGGTCAAGGGACAGCGTCCCTTGTAGGGTCTGGGGCAACGCCCCAGCGCCTCCCCATTAGCCGGACAGTTCAAAAGACTGCCCGGTTTTTTGAATGGTACGAAAGAAATGCGGCGGATGGTTGCACTTTTGCACGATTTGACGTATAATAAATGCATTCCGGGAGACTGGAAAATGCACCTTTCAAAGGAGAATGCGCTATGTACCGCAAAAATGCGTGGGAAAACCTCGCGGAGGACGAAAAGGAACAGCTTTCCGCCTTCGCAAAGGATTATATGGCATTCCTGAACAACGGCAAGACCGAGCGTGAGTGCGTCGCGGAGGGCGTGCGTCAGGCGGAAGCAAAGGGCTTCAAGAACCTGATGGACGTCGTCAAGAACGGCGAAACGCTCAAGGCGGGCGACCGCGTTTATCGTGCGTGGATGAATAAGGATATCATGCTCTTCATCATCGGTGAGAAGCCGATGGAGTGCGGCATGAACATTCTGGGCGCGCACATCGACTCGCCCCGCATTGACATCAAGCAGAATCCGCTGTATGAGGATGAGCACCTTGCGTACCTCGACACGCACTACTACGGCGGCATCAAGAAGTACCAGTGGGTGGCGCTGCCGCTGGCGCTCCACGGCGTTGTTGTCAAGAAGGACGGCACGACCGTCACGCTGAATATCGGTGATAAGCCCGGCGACCCCGTCTTCTACATCTCTGACCTGCTGATTCACCTTGCCGCTGATCAGATGGGCAAGACCGCCGCAAAGGTGATTGAAGGCGACAGCCTGAACATCATCATCGGCAGCGAACCGAAGAAGGATACCGACAAAGACCCGGTCAAGACCGCGATTTTGGACATTTTGAAGGAGCAGTACAGCATCGACGAAGAAGATTTCATTTCCGCCGAACTGGAAGCTGTTCCTGCGGGCCATGCGCGCGACTTGGGCTTCGACCGCAGCATGATTATGGGTTATGGCCACGACGACCGCGTGTGCGCGTATCCGTCGATGGCGGCTGTGCTGAATTATGAAGGCACGCCGGAATACACCCTCGCGGCGGTGCTGACCGACAAGGAAGAAATCGGAAGCGTCGGCGCAACGGGCATGGGCGCTATGTACTTTGAGAACACGATGGCGGAACTGATTGCCTGTGTGACGGGCGAGGACAAGCCGCTGACCCTGCGCCGCTGCCTGCAGAACAGCCGTATGCTCTCCAGCGACGTGAGCGCGGGCTTTGACCCGAACTTTGCGGGCGTGTTCGAGAAGCGCAACGCGTCCATCGTCGGCAATGGCGTGACGTTCAACAAGTTCACCGGCAGCCGCGGCAAGTCTGGCTCGAATGACGCCAACGCGGAGTTTGTTGCGCAGGTGCGCCGCATCTGCGACGAAGCGAACGTGTGCTGGCAGACGGCGGAGCTGGGCAAGGTGGATGTCGGCGGCGGCGGAACGATTGCTTACATCTGCGCCAAGTACGGCATGAACGTCATCGACTGCGGCATCCCGGTGCTGAGTATGCATGCGCCGTGGGAGGTCATCAGCAAGGTTGACCTGTGGGAAGAATACAAGTGCTACTGCGCGTTCCTGAAGGGCGCACGGGAGTTCTAAGCCAATCAAAAAGGGCGGTTCGGAAGCAAAACACCGAATCGCCCTTTTGCGTACCGTTTTCCTCAATCAGCACGCGGAAGAAGCCTAAAAGTGCGCTCAACTCAATCGCGAAAAGGGAGTCCAGAGGGTCGAAGACCCTTTGGCGGGTCAAGGGCAGCGCCCTTGCGTCACTCCACCGTCACCGATTTTGCCAGATTGCGCGGCTTGTCAACGTCGCATCCGCGGCTGACCGCCATGTAGTAGGCGAACAGCTGCACGGGAATAATCGCCAGCAGCGGCAGCAAGTCCGAAGCAGCGTCCGGGATGACCCAGAGTTCGTCCGCATCCTTCGCGGCGCGGTCGCGCAGGGCTTCCGGGCAGACAATGAGGACTTTCGCGCCGCGGCTCTTTACCTCGCGCACGTTCGAGAGCGTTTTGTCTGCCAGCTGTTCCTGCGTCAGCAGCGCGCAGACCAGCGTGCCCTGTTCAATCAGCGCGATTGTGCCGTGCTTCAGTTCACCCGCCGCATACGCTTCGGACATGATGTAGCTGACTTCCTTCAGTTTCAGCGACGCTTCCATTGCCAGCGCGTTGTCCAGCCCGCGCCCGATGTAGAATACATGCTGCCGGTCGTGGTACAGGCTGGAGAAGCGCTGCACCGCGGGTTCGAGCGCCATCACCTGCTCCGCCAGCGCGGGAATGTCCGCCATCTGCCGCAGAAGCTCCGATGCTACGCTCTCCGTCAGATGTCCGCGCTTCACGCCGAGATCAATCGCCAGCAGCACCATCATTTCCACTTGCGTGATGTATGCTTTTGTGCTTGCGACGGCGATTTCCGGCCCCGCGTAGGTGTACATGACGCAATCCCCGGCGGTGCGGGCAATCGATGAGCCGACGACGTTTGTTAGCGCCATCACTTTTGCGCCCAGCCGCTCCGCCTCGCGCATGGCGGCCAGCGTGTCCGCCGTTTCGCCGCTCTGCGAAATGGCAAGAAAGCAGTCGCCCGCGCCCAGAATCGGGTTGCGATAGCGGAACTCGGATGCTACATCCACCACCACGGGCAGCCGCGCCAGCTTCTCGATTACATACTTGCCGACAACGCCCGCGTGGTACGCTGTGCCGCAGGCGACAATCGTCAGCGTGCGCAGGGAATTCGCTTCTTCCGCCGAAATCGGGAACGCGCCGGGGCGAATCGCCATTTTTTCTGCGTCAACGTGGGCGGAAAACGTCTTTTTCAGTGCGGCGGGCTCTTCATGAATCTCCTTGAGCATGAAGTGCGCATAGCCGCCTTTTTCCGCCGCTTCCACGTCCCAATCAACGTGAATGGGCTTGAGCGCACGTTCGTTGCCGAAATGGTCGTATACGCGTACACCGCTCCGGGTCAACACGGCGACGTCGCGTTCATCAAGCAGCTCCACCGTCCGCGTGTGGCGAATCAGCGCTGGAATGTCGCTGCCGACGTACTGTGCGCCGTCGGACAGCCCGACGACAAGCGGAGAATCCTTGCGCGTGCAGTAGAGCGTATCCGGCGCTTCGGCGTTCAGGACGCACAATGCGTAGCTGCCTTCAAGCATCGTCTGCGCGCGCAGAATGGTCGAGAGCATGTCGCCGTCGTAAAGCGTATGCAGCAGATGGGCGATTACCTCCGTGTCCGTTTCGGATACGAACACGCAGCCCTTCGCCTTCAGCTGAGTGCGCAGCTCCTCGTAGTTCTCGATGATGCCGTTGTGGACGACGGCGATATGCCCTTTCATGTCCGTGTGCGGATGGGCGTTGATGTCGTTTGGTTCGCCGTGGGTTGCCCAGCGCGTGTGACCGATGCCGATGGTGCCGGGCAGGGGATTTGATGCCACCCGCGCGGCAAGGTTCGCCAGCCGTCCCTTCGCCTTGCTCAGCCGAATAACGCCGCCGTCCATGACCGCAATGCCCGCGCTGTCATAGCCGCGGTACTCCAATCGGGAAAGTCCGTCCAATAAAATGTCCTGCGCCTGCTGCGCGCCAATATAGCCAACGATGCCGCACATAGGGAATCGCTCCTTCCAAGTCAAATAAGACGTTATAATACAAGTTTAACCTGCTGTATTATACGCCGATTTCGATGAAAATGCAACACCCATGTGCGTCTTTTTTTACGGGTCAGGAAAAACGCCGTTTTGCAGCACTTCCTCTGGATCAACCGCTGTATCGCCGACGACAATCCGCAGGTGCAGGTGCGCTGGCAGGTCACATTCCTCCGGCATCGTGCGCCCGATGAAGCCAATCGTCTGCCCGGCGCGAACCGGATCACCCGCGCGAATCGCGTAGAGCGTCGACAGGTTCGCATAGCGCACGAGGACGCCGCCGTGGTCGATTTCCGCGTACGCGCCGAAAACGCCGCTGTCCGCGCAATTGATGACGGTGCCGTCCGCCATGGCGCTGACTTTTGCGCCTTCCGCCCCGGCGTAATCCGCCGCATCGTGCAGCGCCCACAAGCCCGTGGCGCTGCTTTGCCGCATCCGCGTGTTGTCGAAGGGACGCAGCAGCGTCATGCTTTCGAGCGGCGTGGTAACGCTGCGGACAGTAGGGGCGGTCGTCGGCGCGGGCGTGGCGGTCTGCGCACTGTCAAGCGACTGCTGGAGCAGCTGCGCAGCGGATATGTCGCCGGAGACAGGCGGGGTCGGCGTGACGCGTGCGAATTCCGCCTGCCGCGTCCACAGCGCCGTGCCGACAATCACCGAGACGCACAGCAGCGCCATCAGCAGAAATGTCCACTGCTCCCGGCGCAGATGCAGCGCGCGAAAAAGAGAACGAAAGTGACGGTCAGCCATGAGAAAATCACCTCAACCATGCCGCATGGGGCGTTTTCTCCTATTATGAGCCGGAAAAACCTGTTTTATCCATCCACGTCAGCTGCGTGCCGGGGTAGTAGTGCGCCAAAATTTCCGCGAAATCCGCGCCGCCCGCCGCCATCGCCTGCGCGCCTGCCTGCGATAAGCCGACGCCGTGCCCGTATCCGACGGTGTGGAAAACGATGCGGTCGCCATCCGCCTCCCAAGTGAAGTAGGTGCTTCGCAAGGAAAGCGCTTTGCGGAAATCAGCGCCGCGGACGGTCTGACTGCCGACCAGCAGCGTCGCGACGCGCCCGGAAGCGGTCGTGGATTGCAGACGAATCGCGCTGGGCAGCGTGTCCGCCGTCACGCCGCAGCCGGGAAAAGCGCGCAGGAGCAGATCTGCCGCTTCCTTGCAGGAGAAGGACGCGTCGGCGCGGAAGCCGGCGTACCCCTCTTCGCCGGGACTGTCTACGCTGACCAGATATGGCTTAGCGGATGCGAACACGGCGGCGGCATCTTCAGTTTTTCCGCCGGAACAGGCGTGGTACAGCACTTCGATGGGCAAGCCGCCGCTGGTGAGCAGCAAGCCGTCTGTTGCGCGGACGGCGCGGTCAATGCGCGCGCGGAGGACGACGTACTCGCTGCCCCAGCGGGCGTGCAGCTGCGCATCCGTCTGGTATGCCTGACAGCACGCGCTGTCCGTGCAGATATCGCAGTCCGGGTGGCGGACGCACCCGTTTCCGCCGAACGCGCGGCTCTGCGCGACGGCACGCGTCCGGGCGGCAACTGCTTGGCATTTGAGCGCCTCCGGCGCGTAATTCGCGGGCATCTCTGCCGCCAATGCGCCGAAAACGTAGTCTTCCAGCGGCAGCAGACGGATTTCCTCCGCATCGGCGAAGTAGACCCGAAGTGTTAAGCCGCTGTCAAGCGCGGAATCGGTCGGCGCGGCACAGGAAGAAAGCATCAGGATACACACAAGAAACGACAACAGCTGTTTTTGTTTCATGGGCACACAACCTTTTCGCAGAAATTTCGGGAAATGTTCGGATTGCACAAATCGCCGCACGGGGGAAACAGTTTTCGCTCCGACGGCGCAAAACCAGTTTATGCGCGGAAAATTTCGTGCATGAGCAGGAATTTATGTCGGCAATGGCGAAATACTTACCGCATCGTCTACGGTCAAAATGAACGCACTTTCCGAAAATCGCAAAAAATGCAGAAGAAAATGCTGAATATGACTTGACGAAAATGCATAAAAGTGATTCAATAGTAAGTGAAAAGAGTGAAGAAAGCAAACGCGGCTCTCCGTAATTGCAGGCGGAGGAACGCAACGCAAGCAAAGGCAGGTGTAACTATGCGCTACAACGGCCCGACCGCCGCGGTGCGGGACCAGTTCCATCAGGGAACGAACCGCAGAGCCTATGAGATGCTCGGCGCGCACCCGGTGACGCAGGACGGACAGGAAATGTGGCATTTCGCTGTCTGGGCGCCGAACGCGCGGGCGGTTTCTCTCATTGGCGAATTCAACCAGTGGGACAGGGAAAAAACGCCCATGCAGAAGGTCTACGACGGTACATGGGAAGTGCGGCTGCCCGCGAAAACCTTCGACGTGAAGAGCGACCCGAAACGCTATGATTATCCCGACGCGGCAAAGAAACTGACAACCTACAAATATTGCATTCAGGCGCAGGACGGGACGTGGCAGGACAAGGCTGACCCCTATGGGTTCGCCATGCAGATGCGCCCCGACACTGCCAGCCGTATTTACGACCTGAGCGGCTACCGCTGGGGCGACGCGGACTGGATGGAGGCGCGCAAGTCCTACGACCCGTACCACAGTCCGGTGAACATCTACGAGATGCACCTTGGCTCGTGGCGGCGGCACAAGGATGGCACGTTCCTGACGTACACGGAGATTGCCGAACAGCTCGTGCCGTACCTGAAAGAAATGGGCTACACGCATGTGGAATTCATGCCGGTGATGGAGCATCCGCTGGACATGTCGTGGGGCTATCAGGTGTCCGGCTACTATGCGGCAACGGCGCGCTTCGGCGAACCGAAGGAGCTGATGGCACTCATTGACGCGCTGCATCAGGCGGGCATCGGCGTGCTGCTGGACTGGGTTCCCGCGCATTTCCCGCGTGACGCAATGGGACTGCGCCGCTTTGACGGTACGCCCTGCTACGAGCATCCCGATCCCCGGCGCGGCGATATGCCGCAGTGGGGGACGCACATGTTCGACTACGCGCGCGGCGAGGTCAATTCGTTCATGCTCTCCAACGCCTGCTTCTGGCTGGAGTGGTATCACGCCGATGGGCTGCGCGTGGATGCGGTCACGTCTATGCTGATGTACGACTTCTGCCGTGAGCCGGGGCAATGGCTGCCCAACAAGTACGGCGGACACGAGAATCTTGATGCCATCGCCTTCCTGCGCCGGATGAACGAAACCGTCTACCGCGATTTCCCCGGTGTGATGATGGTGGCGGAGGAATCCAGCGCCTATCCGATGGTAACGCGCCCGATTTATCTGGGCGGGCTGGGCTTCGGGTTCAAGTGGAACATGGGCTGGATGAATGATATGCTGGCGTATATTAAGCTCGACCCGGTCTACCGCAAGTATCACCACGACAAGCTGACGTTCTCGCTGATGTACGCTTTCTCGGAGAACTACATCCTGCCGTTCAGCCACGACGAGGTGGTACACGGCAAGCACTCGATGCTGGACAAGCAGCCGGGCGACTTGTGGAAGAAGTTCGCAGGACTTCGCGCGCTGTACGGCTACACGATGGCGCATCCGGGCAAGAAGCTGCTGTTCATGGGCGGCGAGTTTGGGCACTTCATCGAGTGGAAGTACGACGACCAGCTGGACTGGTTCTTGCTGCTGTACGAGAATCATCCGCAGGTGCAGCAGTGCTGCAAGCGCCTGAACGAAATCTACCGCACGACGCCCGCGCTCTACCAGATTGATGACAGCTGGGACGGCTTCCAGTGGATTCAGGCGAACGACAGCGACAACTCCATCGTTGCGTTCCTGCGCACGGATAAACGGGGCAACTCGCTCCTGTGCGTGACGAACTTCACGCCTGTGTTCCATCCGCAGTACCGCATTGGGCTGCCGCAGATGGGGACGCTGACGGAGTGCTTCAACACCGACCGCAAGGAATACGGCGGCTCGAATCAGTACAACAACTGGGCGATTCGCACGGAAGAAGAGCAGCTTCAGGACTTCCAATACAGCTGCGATATCTGCGTGCCGCCGCTCTCAACGGTCTACTTCACCTACCAGCGCGACCCGCTGCCGGAGAAGGCGAAGAAAGCGCGCGTCGTGCCGGAAATCGCGGATGTGCCGCCAAAGAAAGCATCCCAAACGGCAAAGAAACCGAAGCCTCTGCCGGAAAAGTCCGCCGGCAAAGCCAATTCCATTTCCATCGGCTGAATCGGCGCTCGCCGCAATCAGGGGAGGAGCGAAAGCGCTGTTTCACATACATCACCGTGCCACCTGATGCACCGAGGGCGGCGCGAATCCTGCACGGTCGGTGCGCTTCGCAAGAAACAAGGATGAAGGAGCGTGTTCTCATCATGAAAAAGAAGACCTGTGTTGCCATGCTGCTGGCAGGCGGACAGGGCAGCCGTCTGGGTGTCCTGACTAAGAAGGTGGCAAAGCCGGCTGTTCCCTACGGCGGCAAGTACCGCATCATTGACTTCCCGCTGTCCAACTGCACCAACAGCGGCATTGACACCGTGGGTGTGCTGACGCAGTATATGCCGCTGGAACTGAATTCCTACATCGGCTCCGGCGCACCGTGGGATTTGGACTTGTCCACCGGCGGCGTGTTCGTCCTGCCGCCCTATCAGACGGGCAAGACGGGCGACTGGTATCGCGGCACGGCAAACGCCATCTATCAGAATATGGCGTTTATCGAGCAGTATGACCCGGATTACGTCCTGATTCTCTCCGGCGACCATATTTATAAGATGGACTACAACGCCATGCTGCAGTACCACATCCGCAAAGGCGCGGATGCGACGATTGCTGTGCGCCCTGTGCCGTGGGAAGAAGCGAGCCGCTTCGGCATCATGAATACGGACGCGGACGACAACATTGTTGAATTTGAAGAAAAGCCCAAGCAGCCCAAGTCCAACAAGGCGTCCATGGGCATTTACATCTTCTCGTGGGCGAAGCTCCGCGCGTACCTGACCGCGGACGAGGCAGACAAGACATCCGCCAACGACTTCGGCAAGAACATCATCCCCGCGATGCTGAACGACAAGCAGGTCATGGTGGCATACAACTTCGAGGGCTACTGGAAGGATGTTGGCACGATTGAATCCCTGTGGGAAGCGAACATGGACTTGCTCAGCGTGCCCATGCCGATTGACCTGCATGACAAGAAGTGGCGCATCTACGCCAAGAATCCGGGCCTTGCGCCGCACTACATCGCCAAGGGCGCTGTCGTGAGCGATTCGCTGGTTACGGAAGGCTCGGAAGTCTACGGCTCTGTGCAGCACTCCGTGATTTTCGCAGGCGTGACCATTGAAGAGGGTGCAAGCGTCATTGACTCGGTTGTCATGCCCTATGCGGTCATCAAGCGCGGCGCGGTTGTCCGTCGGGCGATTGTGGCGGAGAACGCCGTGATCGGTGCGGGCTGCGTGGTCGGCGAAGAGACGGGCAATATCGCCGTCGTCGGTCAGGGCGTCACCCTTCCCGCCGGTGTCAGCGTGACCGCGGGTCAGCAGGTGGACGAAAACACCAAATTCTGATAATCACAGCAGCGGAAAGGATGTAAGAAAATGAAAAACGTAATGGGTGTTATCTACACCGGCGAAAATGACGCCAATCTGCGCGAGCTGACCCTGACCCGCGCCATCGCGGCGCTGCCTGTGGGCGGCCGCTACCGCGTCATTGACTTCCTGCTGTCCTCGATGGTCAACGGCGGCATCAAGAACGTCGGCGTCATCATGCAGAAGAATTATCACTCCCTGATGGATCACATCGGCTCCGGCAAGGAGTGGGATTTGCACGGGAAGAATGACGGTCTCAAGGTGCTGCCGCCGTTCCTGACGCGCGAGAATGTTGGCGTGTACTCTGGTATGCTGGATGCGCTGCGCTCCAACACCAACTATCTCTCCCGCTCCAAGCAGGAATATCTGGTGCTGAGCAACTCCACCATCATCTACAACGCGAATATCGCGGAGTTTGTGGCGTATCATCAGAACAGCGGCGCGGACATCACCATCATGTACACTGCTGATCCGAACATGCAGCGCGACGAACTGGGCTGCTATCTGGCGGTGGACGAAAGCGGCATGGTGACGGACATGGAAGTTGATCCGACGCATCCGAACCTGCCGCTGACGAGCATGGAGGTCGTCGTGATGAAGCGTGAGCTGCTGCGCACGCTGGTGGACAAGGGCGTGGCGCACGGCTATCATGACTTCAACCGTGATGTGCTGCTCCGTCTGGTGACGGAAGGCACGGCGCGCGTGAATGCGTGGGCGTACACTGGTCTGTGCTGGCGCATGGACTCCGTGCAGAGCTACTTCAAGTTCAATATGGATATGCTGGATACCCAGATTCGCCATCGTCTGTTCACGGCGGAGCTGCCTGTGTACACCAAGGTTCGCGACGAGATGCCCGCCCGCTATGGCGACAATGTGACCGTCGTCAACTCGCTGGTGGCGGATGGCTGCATCATTGAAGGCACGGTGGAGAACTCTGTGCTGGCGCGCGGCGTGCGCATTGCCCCCGGTGCGCATGTGAAGAACTGCATCATCATGCAGGATGGTCAGGTGCACAACGACGCTTCCATCGAAAACTGCATTCTGGACAAGCAGACGGTCATCAAGCGCAGCGCGCGGCTCATCGGCCCGGCAGCATACCCGATTGTTATCGCGAAGAATGTTGTCATCTAACAAACGAATCGCCTGAATCACTGACGCGGTTCGGATTTGCAAACCGCGCCAATATGTGCTATACTGTTGGTGCGTTTTTTTGGATACGCTTTTCAGATTCGCCTGAGCCATCTGCTCGCGCCTTTTTCCTTCCTGCGTCCGGTCGTTCCACTTAGCGTAGCGCTGCTACGCTGCGTTTCACTCCCGTTAGCAGGAAAGAAAAAATTCGCTTCGCATCTTGGCTCATTCTCATCTGAAAATCGTATCTGAGCTTAATTCGCTGAATTTCCCTGATTGTTTTTCCCTTGCCCCCGGCAGGAAATATTTCTGATGGAGGATAGAAACGATGAAAATTCTCTTTACGGCGAGCGAGTGCGTCCCGTTTATCAAGACCGGCGGTCTGGCGGATGTTGTCGGCGCGCTGGCGCCTGTTCTGGCGAAGCAGGGTCACGACGTGCGCGTGATGCTGCCCCTGTATGCGGCGGTGCCGAAGCAGTATGTTGACCAGATGACCCATGTGACCGACTTTGAGGTCGCGCTGGGCTGGCGCCGTCAGTACTGCGGCATTGAGCTGCTGGAAAAGGACGGCGTGAAGTTCTACTTTGTGGACAACAAGTTCTATTTCGGCCGTCCGTATATCTACGGCATGGGCGGCGACGAGTACGAACGCTTCGGTTTCTTCTGCCGCGCGGCGCTGAACGCCCTGCCGCTGCTGGACTTCCAGCCCGACGTGATTCATGCGCATGACTGGCAGTCCGGCATGGTGCCCGCACTGCTGAAAATTCAGTATGCCCACCTGCCGTTCTTCGCGAATATCAAGACCATGTTCACCATCCATAACCTGCAGTATCAGGGCGTGTTCGGCATCCGCGAAGTGCAGGATGTGCTGGGTCTGGGCGACAGCCTGTGGACGGACGACAAGCTGGAATGCTACGGCTGCGCGAACTTCATGAAGGCTGCGCTGGTGTATTCCGACATCATCACCACCGTCAGCCCGTCCTATGCCGAGGAAATTCAGACGGCATACTACGGTGAGCGGCTGGATGGTCTGCTCCGCGCGCGTAAGCATGAAGTGTTCGGCGTGCTCAATGGCATCGACATGGCGGACTACAATCCCGCGACGGACGCGCGCATTCCGGCGGAATATACCGCGGATGACCTGTCCGGCAAGGCAAAGTGCAAGGCGGAACTGCAGGAAAAGCTCGGTCTGACTGTTGACCCGAATGTGCCGATTATCGGCATGGTGGGCCGACTGAGCAGCCAGAAGGGGCTTGACCTCGTGGACTACATCATCGGTGACCTGATGAGCGAGAACGTGCAGCTGGTTGTGCTGGGCATGGGCGAAAGCCGCTATGTCAATCTGTTCTCGTGGGCAGAGGGCGAGTTCAAGGGCAAGGTCGCGGCGCGGTTCGCGATGGACCACGCGTTGGCGCATCAAATCTACGCGGGCTGCGACATGTTCCTTATGCCCAGCCAGTTCGAGCCGTGCGGCTTGAGCCAGCTGATTGCCCTGCGCTACGGCACAGTGCCGATTGTCCGCGAAACGGGCGGTCTGCGCGATACGGTGCTGTCCTACAACGAGTACACTGGCGACGGCAATGGCTTCACGTTCTTCAACTACAACGCCAATGACATGCTCAATGTCATCAACCGTGCCATCGACTACTACGAGAACCACAAGGACGTGTGGCACACGCTCCAGCAGCGCGGCATGACTGGCGATTACAGCTGGACGAACTCCTCTAAGAAATATATGGAACTGTACGAAGGCTTGGTGAGCGGGTGTTTCGACCATGACTCCGCATCGAATCAGGAGAAGACATCTTCTGACGACGACGCGGAGGCGAACCCAGTGGTCGTCCCGTATCCGTATGAGAAGGAAGAACCCGTGAAACCCAAGCGCGTCCGCCGCACGAAGGAGCAGATTGCGGCCGACAAGGCGGCGAAGGAAGCGGAGAAGGCAGCCAAGGAAGCCGCGAAAGCCGCCGAAGCGCCTGCAAAGCCTGCCCGCAAGCGCCGCACAAAGGCGGAAATTGAAGCTGACAAGGCGGCAAAAGCCGCTGCGGCGGAAGTGACCGCGGAAGCCCCCGTGAAGCCCGCCCGCAAGCGCCGCACGAAGGCGGAAATCGAGGCGGACAAGGCGGCGAAGGAAGCAGCAAAGGCAGACAAACCCGCCCGCAAGCCGCGCGCGAAGAAAGCGGAAACGCAGGAATAATCCGCATTATCCGACAGGCGTTCTGACCTGAACCCAACAGGTCGGAGCGCCTGCCTTTTTGTGCGTGACGGAAATTTCCAGCGCGATTTGTTACAATCTGCATGACACGCTGGGCGCTTTCTGCTACAATGGAGGAGAAGAACCACCACAAGGAGGATTTTCCCGTGCAATTCCGATTTCGACGGGCGCTGTGCCTGCTTCTGATGCTTTTCCTGATGCTCTCCGCAATGCCCACATCATTCGCCGAGGATACAGCGGATGTTGCCGTACAGTCCGCGCCGCTGGAGCGGAGCGCTGCCACACGCAACGGCATGGTGCGTGTGCGCCTGCTGTCCATTGGCAGCAATCCCGCGTCGCTCACGGTGACGGCAGTCGGCGCAATGGCGGTCAGCGGCGGGCAGACGATGGCGCTGGCGAATGGCGAGCAAATCAGCATCAGCCACAACAGCGCGACGGGCGAAATCCGCCTGACGCGGGGCGGCGAGACGGTCAGCATGGGGCGGGAGATGGCGCTCAGGCGGCGGCAGACGGACGGCGGATTCCGCATTGCACAGGCAAGAAGACCGCAAAACGTCTACCCTGGTGACCTGCACCTTGTGTCGAAGCTGGAAAGCGGGACGTATCGGCTCTATGTCGTGGCGAATGTGTACATCGAATCGTACCTCTATGGCGTCGTGCCGTATGAAATGGGGTCATCATCGGCGCTGGAAGCATTGAAAGCACAGGCAGTTGCGGCGCGGACGTACACCGTGCGCGCCATGAATGCGAACGCATCGAAGGTCTATGACGTTGTGGACACGACCGCTGACCAGGTGTACAACGGCAGTCCGACGGAGCGCGACCGGGCGGCGGAGGCGGTGGACGCAACGCGCGGCATTGTCGCCATGAACGACGGCAAGCTGACCGGGACGTACTACACCGCGTCCAACGGTGGGCAGACCGAATCCGCCCGCAACGCGTGGGGCTCATCCGGCGTGAATTACCTGACGGTTAAGGACGACCCGTTCGACCGCATGAACCCGTACAGCAGCACGCGCAAGATGACGATTTACGCTGCATTTTCCCACGCG
>ENA-OZKY01000261-OZKY01000261.1-human-gut-metagenome-genome-assembly--contig:-NODE-261-length-15749-cov-12.094240_pt1 | contig 15749 bp, 10 predicted proteins | sample MGYA00244830_ERZ653773 | MGnify/ENA primary metagenome ERZ653773 (study PRJEB26926, sample SAMN06165206) | human gut metagenome | biome: ENVO:00009003; feature: ENVO:2100002; material: ENVO:00002003...
GAAAAGCCCCCGGAACTTCGGTTCCGGGGGCTATGGAAAGGCATCTGCCGGGGATTATCCCAGCATCGGTTTCAGCACGCCGAACAGCACGAGCGCGATGAGGAACGTAACGACGATATTGAAAGCCTGGGCGGCGAGGAACGCCCACAGCAGATTGCGGTTCTCCCGGGAAACGATATCCTTGAGGCGCGTATCGAGCCCCACGCAGACGAAGGCCAGCGAGAAAAATACCGTCGAGAACATTTTGGCGACCCCCGGCTCGGCAAGTTTGCCCCTGGCATCGGCCGTGAAAAGGCCGTTTCCCTGCAATACACTGAATACCAGCGATGCGGCAACGAAGCCGATGATGAATTTCGGGAATTTCTCCCACACGATCCCCAGCGACGGGGCCTGCCCGGCCTTATCGCCGCGGCGCGTCGAGAGGTAAAGCGCGATGAAGAACGCCACCACGCCGATCAGTACGTTCTGCGCAGCCTTGATGATGACGGCATGCTGGTTGGCCACTTCGCCCACGATCATGCTCGATGCGGCGACACCCGACGTAGTGTCGATCGTACCGCCGATCCACGCCCCGGCGACCTCCTGCACGACATGCGGATCGTCGAAAATATGCGGCAGGATCGCATGCGCCAACCACGGCATCAGATAGATCATCGGCACGACGACGATCAGCACCAGCGAAACGATGTACGAAAGTTTCCGGTCGTCGCCGCCCGCCACGCGGGCCGCCGTGATACAGGCCGACACGCCGCAGATCGACACGCCGCTCGAAAGGATCATCGCCGAGCGTTCGTCGACCTTCATGCGGCGCGAAATCCGGAAGGCAAAGAACCACACGACGGCGACCACCAGGCACGCCTGCACCAGACCGAAGACACCCGATTTCATCACGTCGCTGAAGAGAATCGTGGCACCGAGGCACACGACGCCGATCTTGATGTAGAATTCACCCTGGATCGCGGGTTTCAGCCACGCGGGAACATGCCACACGTTGCGGATCAGTAACCCGAAGAGCACCGAAAAGAATACCGATTCGAAGCCGTAATACGACACGGAGGGGATCTTGGCGACGATCTGCGCCAGCAACGAGACGGCGAAGACGACCACGAGCGACGCAAGCAGCCCCCTGAGCGGTCGCCGCAGCATCAGGCACCCGGCATAGAGCACCACCAGCACGATGGCGAAGAGACAGGCGATATTGCTCCACGCAGCGCCGCCCAGCAGCGTCGCGGGGACTTTGGGCAGCGCGGAAGGTGCTACCGCGGCCAGCACCAGCAGGGGAATGCTCACCCAGACCACCACCCAGTCCTCGACCCGGAATTGTTCCATCCACTTTTTCATCTTTATCATTTTTTCAGGTTAAAATATGCCGGAGAGCATCAGTGCCACCACATTGCGACCGGCGACATCCCGCGCGGCGAAATCTTCGTAGGTGTAATCCAGCTGGCAGCGCAGGTATTTCACAGGTTGCCACGTAAGCCCGGCCGTATAATTGGTCTGGCGGCTCGAACCGCGGGAGCAGTCTTCGAGAAAGGTATCGTACCGCACCGTCGGCAACAATGTCCGGGCCACGCGCCAGCCGGCCACGGCATACCACCCCTCGCTGTCGAGGCCGCCCGTCGTGCCGCAGATGTATTCGCCGCGCAGGACGAGGCGCCCGTAATCGTAGCAGGCACCGGCACCGTAACGGATGCGCTTCAGGTAATCCTCGCCGTACTCGCCCCAGTAGTACGATCCCGCGAACTGCAATCCGGCGACGGGCTTGACCGTAAAGCGCGCCACGATGTCCTTGCTTTTGTTCTTATCCTTGACGTTCAGCCCCTCGCCGTTGAAAACGCCGAAGTTGTAGTTCAGGATACTGTATCCGTCGCGCTTGAAAAATCCTCCGAACAGCTGCGCGCCCATGTCGCGGCCAGTGGCCGAAAGCCCGCAGAGGTCGTTGAAACCCATCAGTTTGCGCAACGAAAGGGGGTATTCGATAAACTCATATCTGAGCGGCACATAGTCGGTATTCTCGATCGAAAAAGGCAGCTTGTATTCGCCCAGCTGGACGTTGAGCTCATCGAACGGTTTGTAACACAGGTAGGCGTCGACGATTTTCGGCGAAGCGAATTCGATCTGGACACGGTAATCCAGTTTCGGAGCGATGGCGCCCGCCAGGTTCAGACGTACGCGTTTGATAAAAAAGGTCGACGAATTGTCGCTCCATTCGTAACCGGTCTGGACATATCCCGAAATTTTCGGCAGGGCGGCCAGCACTTTGTCCCAGGTGGACGTTTTGGCTTTGAGCGCCGCGACTTCCGCCGAAAGTTCCTCAACCGAAGCTGTCGCGGATTGTGTGTCGGGTTGCTGTGCACGAGCGGCTCCAATTACGCCGAGCAGCAGCAATACGGGCAAAATCATTCTCATAAACAAGGTCGTTTGGGTTCACAAAAGTCGTGATTCCGGCGCAAAAGGTCAATACGCGAAAATACCTAAAATGACCCGAAACGGCTCCGGGCGGCATCCGGGGGCGTATAATTACCGGCAATTATGTACTTCGACGTTCCGGAAGCCTATGTCCCGAATCTTTGCACCCTGCCGCTGTCACCCGCAACCCGTGGCTGCATCGACATGCCCGCCCTTCCCCGGAGCCCCTCCCCGGAAAGGTATTCGGGCCGCACAGTCCGGCACCGCCGCGTGCCGTCCGTACCCCGGAAACACAACAGGCTCCGCACGGGACACGAACAGGGACGGCACAAAAGAGGCCGGAATACTCCGGCCTCCCCGCTTATGGAATGAACTTTTTATCGGTCAGGGACAGGAATTACAATTTGTTGGCGAGACCCTTGACCAGCTCGCCGTCGAACAGGTGCAGCACCCGGTGCGCGTAAGTCGAATCGTGCTGCGAGTGGGTCACCATGATGACGGTCGTACCCTCGCGGTTCAGCTCCGAAAGCAGTTCCATCACCTCGCGGCCATTCTTCGAGTCGAGGTTACCCGTGGGCTCGTCGGCCAGGATCAGCTTGGGGTTCGACACCACGGCACGGGCGATGGCCACACGTTGCTGCTGTCCGCCCGAGAGCTGCTGGGGGAAGTGTTCGGCGCGGTGCGAAATATTCATGCGGCTCAGGATCTCGTTGACACGACGCTTGCGCTCGGACGCCTTGACGCGCATGTAGATCAACGGCAGCTCGACGTTCTCGAAGACATTCAGTTCGTCGATCAGGTTGAACGACTGGAAGACAAACCCGATATTCCCCTTGCGGAATTTCGTGCGGTCTTTCTCCTTGAACCCGGCGACCTCGTGGTCGAGCAGCGTATAGCTGCCCGAGGTGGGATTGTCCAGAAGCCCCAGGATATTGAGCAGCGTGGACTTGCCGCAGCCCGAGGGACCCATGACGGCGACGAATTCACCCTCCTTCACTTCGAACGTCACGCCGTTCAGTGCGATGGTCTCGATCTCTTCGGTACGGAAAACCTTCTTGAGGTTCTCAACTTTCAGCATTGACATAACAAACAGGTTTTTATTGTTGATATTGATTTGATTTATTCGGATTTCACGGATTCGGCCGGGTTTTCGTTAACGGCATGCCACGAGCGGACGGTGACGGTGAGTGCCGTGACGGCCAGCACCCCCGCCAGTGCCAGGGCAAAGACCCACCAATACAGCGGCACGGCATAGGCGAAGCCTGCGAGCCAGTGCCTGACGGCCCAGATGCTTACCGGGACAGCCAGCACGAAACACACGGCGACCAGCATGACGTAGCGGCGGTTGAACATGGCGAGGATTTCGCCCCGCGAAGCCCCCATTACCCGGCGCACGGCGATTTCGCGGCGGCGGTGCTGTGTCTCGAACAGCACCAGCCCGAAGACGCCCATCAGGGCGATCACGACGGCCAACAGCGCGAACAGCCCGACGATGGCCGTCAGTTTGCGTTCGTTGTCGTACTCGAGGCCCAGCTCCTCGTCGAAAACACGGACGACGATATCGCCCGGCTCCGTGCGGGGATCGACCTCCGCGATACAGCGGCGGATATGGGCGGTAACAGCCGCAATATCGGCTCCGGGCGTCATCCGCACATAGACCACATGAGGCAGGTGCCAGTAATTTTCCTGCTGGATTTTCTTCGGAAGAAGATAGAAACAGAAGGGCGATACACCGTATTGCAGGGGCTTGAAGTTGAAATCAGCACAGAAACCTACAATTTGCTCGTCGGGCGACACGAAACCGTTGATACGGTCGCCGACCTGCATTTCAAATTCCCGCCGCGCCGCTTCGTTGAAAATCATCGTTCCGAGTTCCTTGTCGAAGTCGCTCTCCAGGAAATCGCGTCCGTCGGTAATCGGGATACCCATCACGCGCAAGAAATCAGGTTGTACGACATAACTCTGGAAAGCGACCTGACGGCCCTTGAACTCCCGGCCCCAGCCCATACGCCCGACCGACACCAAACGACTCGTAGCTCCCGTAACATCCTTTACCTGAGGGTCGGATAGAAGTTTCTGCCGAAGGGCGTCATAACTTACCGCCCCACGTTCGGAAAGCCGCACGGCGAGGAGGTTTTCCTTGTCGAAACCCATGTCATAGTGCATCATGTAGTCGTGTTGCAGGCGAATGAAACTGGTCGCGATGATCAGCCCGATGGAGATGAAGAACTGCACGCCCAGCAGCAGCGTACGCAGCCGGCGGCCGCTGCGGGTTCCGCCGAAGGATCCCTTGACGACCAGCGCCGGGGCGAACGACGTGATATACCACGCCGGGTAGAGGCTGGCGGCGAGCGCCATGACGAAAGCTACAACGGCTACCAGCCCCACGACTTCCAAATTCTGCGACAGCGCCAGCGATGCGGAAATGTAGCTGGCGAATTCGGTGCCCTGCAAGGCAAAGGAAACGTACCAGGCCGCCAGCAAAGCGATCAGGACGAGCCCGAACGCCTCGAAAACGAAATTGAAGCGCAGCGACGACGCGGGAGCGCCGAAGACCTTGAACGTATTGACGGTACGGATGCGCACCGGCACCAGCGCGAAGAAGAAGTTGACGAAATTGATGAAAGCCAGCACGATAACCAACACGGCAATACCCAGCAGGGTATAGGTCGTGACGACAGACCCCTGCCGGCAGGGTGCCTGTGAATCCGACTCGAAATAGAGTTCCGATACCGGAGAAAGGCGCACGCCGTAGATACCCGATTCGTCGTCGTCATCTGCGGCGTCCCCGGCCGCCGCACGTTTCTCGGCCGCCTCGCGCTGCATCTCCTGGTTCACGTTCGTCCACTGGCGCGCAAACTCGTCGGGATCGGCACCGGGCCTGAATTTGACGAAATAATTGAAACTCCACTCCGAAGTGGTATAAAGGTTCGTTTCGCCCAGATTTTTCACCACCTCGCACTCTCCCAGCAACGAATTGTCCGGAAAGTCTTCGAAAACCGCCACGACTTCCATCGCCCCGTCGGGCTGGGGTTCGTCGGTGTCGACCCATATGAGGCTGCCCACGCCGACCCGCATCCGTTCGGCCGCCTCGCGGGAAACGATGACGCTCTTCGGTTTTCCGAGGTCATGCACATCGCCCTCGACCGAACGGAAAGCGAAAACATCGAGGAAAGGCAGCGATACCGAACCGCAGGAAGCAGAAAACTTATTATACCCGAACGAAGGCTCGTTGCTCGTCCAACAGGTTCCGGAGCCGAAACCGCCCCACATGCAGCCCCCGACTTCGACCCCCGCCGTCGAAGCGATGACACGCTCGGGCACCGGCCGGTTAAGCCACGACGACCATTTCCCGGGCTCGTACCAGTCCTCGTTCTCCACGAGATAAATACGGTCGGCTTCGTGCAGCGAGCGGTTGTAACCCAGCTCCCACCAGACCTGCGTCATGATGACGTAGAACGCGGTAAATGCCAGCGTCAGGCCTATGACGTTCAGCAGCGACGAGATTTTGTAGCGCCGCAGCGTAGTCAGAAAATTACGAAATGCGATCTTCATAACACACTATTCGGTTTTAATCATGTTAATCGGGTTGGCATTGGCGATGCGCCACGTGCGGACGAGCTGCACGGTGCAGACGATCAACAGCACCACTGCCCCGCACAGGGCGAAGAGCCACCAGCGGAGCGCCACACGCTCGACGAAGTTGCTGACCAGCAGGTCTGCACCCCAGCGGCTTACGGCGGCCCCGACGACCACGGACGGAACGGCGATCCACAGCACGTCGCGCGCCAACAGGCGCAGCACGTCGGCCGTCGAAGCCCCGTTGACCTTGCGCAGGGCGATCTCCTTGCTGCGGCGGCGCATCTCGTCGCCCAGATAGCCCACGAGCCCCATCAGGGCGATAAGCAGGGTGATGCCGCTCACGGTAAAGACGATATTGCGGAAACTGCGTATCTCGAAAAGGATGGGGCCCAGTTTGTTGTCGTAAACTTCGAGCGTATGATTGTTGCCCGAAGGGTATTCTCCGATCTTGCGCTGCACGGCCTCCAGCGACTCGGGCGACATCCCGCGCAGGCGGATCATCAAGAAATAGTCCAGCATATAATCGTCCGTGGCACCGAACTTCTGGAAATAGCTGAACGGATGGAACACGATCGGCTCGACCTCTCCCGTAGCCACGACCGTCCGGAAATCCTTTACGACGCCCACGATCGTATAAAGAGGAGCCCCGGGCGAGGAGTCGTCGGTAATCTGATGCCCCAATGCCTGTTCGGGCGTCCATCCGCGCATACGGACGTAGGTTTCGTTTACGATCGCCTCCAGGGGGTTGCTCGAAGGCGTAAAGTTCCGGCCGCCGACAAGGTGCATCCGCATCGCAGGTATAAAGCCCTCGTTGCAAAGCAGCCAGCGGCAGGAGAAAAGCAATTCCTTGGAGTTTTCGTCGATGCAGGGCATTCCCGAATATCCCCAAAGCGGCACCTCGAGCGAAGCTCCGGCAGCGTCGACTTCGGGTAGCGAAGCAACGGCGTTGCAGACCGAAGAAATGTTGCCCAAAGGCGTTTTGACATATGTATATACGATACGGTCATGTTCGAACCCGAAATCGCCGTTGCGGAGTTTATCGAACTGCAACACGGCCAATAACAGGAGCGTAAGCGTAAACGTACAACTGACGATCTCGGCCACCAGCAGCGTCTGTTTCCACCGGCGGCGGTTGTCGCTGACCCCGCGGAACGCCAATGTCACGGGAACCGAAGTGAAAATACGCGACGGGATAAGCGCGGCAAGGGCAAAGGCGGCAAGGATGACGAGCAACGGCACCCAAATGCGCTTCAGGGCGAAGAGTTCGGACATCGGCGTCCCGGTAATCTCCAGCACCTGATCCTGCAGGGCCCACAACAGGAATCCGGCCACGATGACCGAAGCGAAGGTCAGTATGGCGGTCTCAGAACAGAAAATGCGGAAGATGTCCGAAGGCCGGGCACCCCCGACCTTGAGCATGGCGATGGTCTTCGAGCGGCTTACCAACGTCGAAATCGAAATCAGCACATAGTTCATCGACGCAACGAAAAGCGTAAGGGCCGCAAGTGCCATCAACACCCATGCGATCAGCCCGGCGGAAGTATTTATGCGCGAAGACTCCGTGATCGGGAAAAACCGGTAGCTGCGGTTCCAGGCTTTCATATCCTCGGTGAATCCGTGGCGGTCGAAAAATGCGGGAAGCTGCGCTTCGACCTCGGCGACGGACGCCCCTTCGTGGAGTTTGACATAACTCGGGAACGAATCGCCGCCCTGCCACGACGTGTTGAGGTCGCGCTTCACAATTTCGAACGAACAGAGCATATTGAAACCGCCGAGGTGCTGGTTGGGATTCGGGTCGCGGAAAAGCCCCATGACCGTCAGCGAATCGGTGCCGTTCAGCAATACCAACTGCCCCACGGGATCCTTACGACCGAAGATCGTGCGGGAAAAAGACTCCGCAAGCATCACCTGGTCGGCATGGAGCAGGATCTCTTTGGGGTTGCCGTTCATCGGTTCGAATCCCAGCACGTCGAAAAACATCGTATCGGCGTATATATACTTTGCCTGGAAAGCATTATCACCGCGCACGATGTCGGATGTGCGCGGCCCGAACAGGCGTGTGGCGGCTTCGACCTGCGGAACCTCTTCGGCCAGCGCCGGGGCGATGGGGGCATTGAGCTGCGGACTGTACCCGCTGTGCTGCGGATCGGCATAATGAGCCCACAGTTGGAATATCCGCTCCCGGTCGGGGAAACAACGGTCGGACGTGAGGTTGTAATTGGCATACGAAAAGACCAGCAGGCCGACGGCCAGCCCCAGCGAAAGCGACACCACGCGGGCAACGGTACCGCCTCGCAATTTGCGCAGGTAACGTAATGCGAAGAGAAAATTTTTCATACCGGGTATCTTTTTTAGTTTTTAATCGAGTCGACCGGGTTGGAATCGGCCGCACGGCTGCTCTGCCAGAAGACGGCGACGAACGCCACCGCGGCGGCAAAAGCCCCGGGAATCAGAAAAATAAGGGGCGAGAGCGAAATCCGGACGCTGTAATCCTGCAACCAGCGTTCGAGCAGGTACCACGCCACGGGCACGGCGAGGACGAACGCCGCACCGACCAGCCGCATGAAGTTTCCCACCAGGCGCACGAGCACCTCTCCGCGCGTCGAGCCGAAGACCTTGCGCACGGCGACCTCCTGCTCCTTCTGCTGGATGTAGTAAGTCGACATGGCCACCAGACCGAGCGCCGAGATCAGGATCGCCACGAGCGTGAAGATGCCGACGATGTGCAGGATCCGCCGCTGCTCGGCATAGTCGGCTTCGATTTCCTGCTCGATATACTCCGCCCCGGTAAAGACCGCACCGTCGGAAATACGTTCGAATACCGATTTGACCGTATTGTAGGCCGCGGTTTTGTCCCCGCGGATTTTGACCAGGATATTCCACGGGTACATATCCGCAATGTCGTCCGTCTGCCACAGCATCGCCGATTGGGGCTTGTCGAGCGCCGACCCGATCTGGAAATCGCGGTAGATACCTGCGATTTGGTAGGGATAAGAGTAATCCATGCCTACCTTGAATTCTTCGGCGTCCTCCGCAATACCCAGTTCCCGCAGGGCGTGCTGGTTGATGAAGACCATATTGTCGTCGTTCATACGGGCGAGGTGGTTGTCGCGCAGCCGCTCCAGCCCCAGTATCCGGAAATAGGTCGAATCGCCGATGAATATCTGGAACCCGATCATCCGGTCGGGGCCATACTGCATCGTATTGTTGTTGCCCCGGTCGTGGGGCGTGCCGCAACCCAGGGCGACGGCCTCGACGCAGGGTTCGCGCAGCAACTCTTCGCGGAACTGCGCAATCTGTTTTTTCCCGAGGAAAATTTCGGTCGAGATATCGAGTATGTCGGCCGTATTGTACCCCATCGGCGCCGAAATCAGGTGGCGGATCTGCAGGCCGATGGTCAGCGAGGTGGCGATCAGGACAATGGTAATGACGTTCTGGATCGTGATAAGCACCTTGCTGTAAAACATCTTGGTGCGGTGGCGGAACGATCCCCGGACGATGTCCACGGGTTTGTAGCGCGACACCATCCATCGCCGGGATAAAGCCCGCAACGACGCCCAGCACCACGATAAACGCGGCATAGCAAGCCACGACGGCAGGCGTCATATCCTGCCAGACGCCGATTTTCGACCCCAGCAGCCGCGAAGCGCCGGGCTCCACCGCGGCTGCCAGGAAAAGCGCGATGACGAACGCCACAACACACAGGAATGTCGATTCGAGGATCAGTTTGAGGATGATTTCGCCGCGCGAGGCGCCCAGCAGCCGGCGGGCGGCCATCTCCTTGGCGCGAAACCCGGTCTGGGCAACCGTCAGGTTGATATAATTCATCACGGCGAAGAGCAGGATGACGGCGCCCACACCGAAAAGGATCATCACGAAGGGCCAACTGCCGTAGTTGAACCCCCCCATCATTATTCTGGGATAAAAAATAGACATCGCGCAAAGGCGTAAGGGTCACATGCTGATAGACATTGCCCTTGTAGATCCAGTATATCTCTTTGAAATAATCAAGCATATCGGGTATCTTGGCCGTCAGGTCGGCACCGGGACGCGCCAGGATGAAAGTCGTCACGGCACCGGAATTACTCATATGCTCGTCATTGGCCGAATTGATATCGCAGAGGCGCTCGGCCCGCATGATGATGTCCATATTGGGAATCACCGAGCGGTCGATATCCCGCACCACGCCGCTCACAACGTACGACTTCTCCTCGTCGGGGAAGCGGATCACCTGCCCCATCGGGTTGAACGTGCCGAAAACCTTGCGGGCGAACGACTCGGAAAGCACCACGTTGTCGCGCGAGGCGAGCACCTGTTCGCGGTCGCCGTCCAGAAGCTGATAATCGAAAATCCGGAAGAAGGTCGTATCGGCAAAAAGGATCGTGGCCGAATACTTCTGCAGACCGACTTCGACGGGCTGCGTGGCGTCGGTGGACTGTCCCGACACTGCGACGGCGCAGGTCGATTCGATCTCGGGATAACGGTCGCGCAGGTATTTCTGCAGGTAATAACCGCTCGTAATGCACTCCTCGTTGCCGATGACATAAATGCGGTCGGCCTTGGCGTGGTAGTCGTCGCACGTAAGTTGCCGAAGGGTGTAGTCGGCGATCAGGATCACGAACATCAGCGAGACGGACAACCCGAAGATATTGATGGCCGCATAGAGCTTGTTGCGCCCCAGGAAGTTGAAAAACGAGCGGAAATTGAGTTGACGGAACATATTATTCGGTTTTGACGGGTGCGGAGAAATTTCAGCGGAAAATTATTTATTGAGGATCAGCACGTCGTTCGAGCCGTAATTCTCATAGCCCGAAACGATGACCCGCTCGCCCGGCTCCAGCCCGTCGAGCACCTCGTAATACTGCGGGTTCTGGCGGCCGATGCGGATGGGGCGTTTGTAAGCCTTGTCGCCCTCGGGTGCAAGGACATAGATCCATGCGCCGCCCGTAGTCTGGTAGAACGACCCGCGGGGGATGATGACCGCCTCGGTAGGTTGCCCCAGTTCGAGGTGCAGGTAGTAGGTCTGGCCGCTGCGTATGTTCTCGGGATGGTCGCCCAGGAAGGTGAAGTCGGCTCGGAACTGGCCGCTGCGCACCTCGGGATAGACTTTGCGCAGGCGCACCTTGTAGTCGGTGCCCTGACGGTCGAAGGTGGCTTCGAGACCGGCACGCACACGGTCGATGTAGCTCTCGTCGATCTGTGCCTCGACCTTGTAGCCCGACAGGTCGTTGATCTGCCCGATCTTCTGCCCCGTGGAGACCGACTGCCCGAGCACGATGTCCAGCAGGCCGACTTCGCCGTCGATCGGCGACTTGACGTTGAGGTTGCCGATGCGCTCGCGGATGAGCTGCATGTTGCGCTTCATGTTGTCGAGGTTCTCCTCCATCTGCTCGATCTGCACCGAACGGTAGAGCGAATCCTGCACCTGCCGCTCGATGTTCAGCTCGCGTTTCTTTTCGGCCAGTTCGTAGTCCTCCTTCGACTGCAACCACTCCTCGCGGGCGATCAGGGCGTTCCTGTAAAGCTCCTCGTTCTGCTGCCAGGCCCGCTTCTTGCGCGACACGTCGAGATCCAGCTGCGCCTTGTCCTGCCGCAGCGAGAGTTTCTCCTGCTCCATCGAGATCAGCGTATTGCGCAGGATGTTCTGCTTTTCGGCCAGCTCGGCCTCGCTGTTCAAGATTTCGAGCGTGAGCGACGTGTTGCTCAGCACGACCAGCACATCGCCCTTTTTGACGGAGGTACCCTCCTCGACCACAAGCCGCTCGACGATGCCCGCTTCGAGGGGACTGAGCTGCACGGTGGTGATGGGCTGTACCTGCCCGGTGACGCGGATATAGTCGTTGAATTCACCGCGCACGACCTGCCCGACGGAAATCGTACGGGCATCGACGCGCAGCGTCGAGGAGTTGTCGCGCAACAGGAGCCACAACACGAAGACGAGGAACAGCGCCCCGGCCAGATAGGGGATGCCTTTTTTGGTAAACAGGGCGCGGATGCCCTTTTTCTTTTCGATACGGATGTCCATGTTATTTTCTGTTTTTCGTTAGCGGATCAGGGGCGCACCGTTGTAATACTCGACCAGGCGCGTTTTGATAATGTATTGCAACCGTGCGCGCAACCGTTCGGAGCGGGCCTGCAACAGGTTGTTGGCGGCGGTCTGAAGGTCGAGCGCCGAAACCATGCCCCGGTCGTACTTGCCGGCGACGGCGTTGTAGGCCAGCTCGGAGGCCGCGCTTTTTTTGCTGGCCTGCACGAACTCCTTGCCGTAGCCGAGCATCTGCTGGTAGTTTTGGGCGATTTCGCTTTGCAGGGCACGCAACGTCTGATCGCGCTGCTGCTCGGCGATCCGCCAGTTGTTGCGGGCGCGGTTTGTCCTCGTGCGGCGCGAAAGCCCCCCGAAGATGGGGATGTTGAGCTGGGCGGAAAAGTAGTAACCGCGGTTATCACGGAACTGGCTCCTGAACGGCTCGTACAACGAATGGTCGTCGAGGCTCATGAAAAAATTGGTCGAGTATCCGCCGCCGACATAGACCGACGGGAAAAAGCCGCCCCGGGCGACCGAATACTGGAGTTTCGACTGCCGCACGTTATAACCGGCGCTGCGGGCCTTGGGATTGTTGTCGAGGGCATAGGCGACCACATCGGAGAAGGGCGCCGTGCCGGCCGGGGTTTCGATGGCGAGATCCGTCTCGATCCCCAGGGGGCGGTCGGGCGGATAATTCATCGTTTCGGCAAGCGTGATCCTGGCCAGTTCGAGGTTGTTTTCCTGCTGCGTGAGCAGGTAGTCGTCCGAAGCGCACTGCGCCTCCTGCTCGGCCACGTCGGCGGCGCTCTTGAGCCCCAGTTCGAGCAGCTTGCGGCTCTTGGCGAGGTTGCCGGTGCTGGTTTCCAGCTGTTCACGGGCAAGGCGCACGCTTTCGGTGTAATAGACGACGTCGAAATAGGCCTGCATGGTATTGAGCGCCACCTCGTCCTTGACCCGCTGCAACTCCTCGACGCCCATCAGGCGCATCACCTTCGCGGCACGGATGGTATTGATCCCCGTAAAGCCGGCGAAAACGGGCATTTGCCCCGAAACGCCGTAGTTGTTGGAAAGGTTCGAAACGTCGGTATAGGTATTGGTCTCGGGGTCGACCGAACGGCCGAAACTGGTCGTGGCGCTGACCGAGCCGCTGACCGAGGGCACGAGCGCCGCTACGGATTCGATATAGTCCTGGCGGTAGTTGCGGTTGGTGTAATCCTGCTGCCGCACGACGGGACTGTGTTCGACGGCATAGGCCATGCACTCGTCGAGGGTCATACGCACGACGGGCTCGGCCGCATTCGGGGCGGGGTCGGACAGAGAATCCACGGCAGGATCCGCGACGATGACGGTTTCCGTTGCCGCAATATCTGCGGCCGAAGCCCCCACGGGAGCAACGGGCGCAGCATCCGGCTGCACAGAGGCGGCGGGCAGGGATATCTGCGCCGCGGCGAGTGTCCAAAAAATTGACAGAATGAGGAGTAATAACAGTCGTTTCATCCTTGATTAGCGGGTATTGTTCGTTCGGGACATTTCGGAGCCAACCCCGTGCCAAATGAATTAAACAACTGTATTACAAACTATTAACATAAACAAAGATCAGACAAAGTGTAAAAAAAATTTACACCCCTGTAAATTTTGTGGACACAAAGGGGCGATTTCACGATTTTAACGCTAATTTTACCGCAAAACAAACCGGAAACACCATGGCAAAAGAGGGAACACTACTGATCGTGGACGACAACCGCAGCATCCTGGCGGCATTGCGCCTGCTGCTGGAAAAATATTTCGCACGGGTGCTGACCCTCCCCACCCCCAACCGGCTGGCGACGACCCTGCGCGAGGAACAGATCGACGTGATCCTGCTCGACATGAATTTCACGGCGGGCATCAACACCGGTAACGAAGGCATCTACTGGCTGAGCGAGATCCACGCCCGCAGGCCGGATATCAAAGTCGTGCTTTTCACGGCATACGCCGATATCGACCTGGCCGTGAGGGCAATGCGCGACGGTGCGGTGGACTTCGTCGTCAAACCGTGGGACAACGACCGGTTGGTGGCTTCGCTGCGCAACGCATACAATCTGGCGCGGTCGGCTCGCGAGGTGAAGCAGCTCAAGGAGATCAAGCGCGAGCTGGCCTCGGAGCAGCCGATGTTCTGGGGCGAAAGCCCCGCCATGGCGCGCATCCGCGAAATCGTGGAGAAGGTTGCGGCCACGGACGCCAACATCCTGATCACGGGGGAGAACGGCACCGGCAAGGAGATGCTGGCACGCGAGATACACAACCGCTCGGCGCGCAGCGGCGAACTGATGGTTTCGGTGGATATGGGAGCCGTACCCGAAACGCTCTTCGAGAGCGAACTGTTCGGCCATGTCAGGGGAGCCTTCACCGACGCCCGGGCCGACCGCGCCGGGAAATTCGAGGTCGCCGACCACGGCACGCTTTTCCTCGACGAGATCGGCAACCTGCCGCCCCACCTGCAATCGAAGCTGCTGACGGCCATCCAGGGCGGGCGTATCTTCCGCGTGGGCAGCAACACGCCCGTAGCGGTGGACATCCGCCTCATCTGCGCCACGAACCGCGACCTGTTCGGAATGGTAGCGCGGGGGGGGGAGTTTCGCGAAGATCTGCTCTACCGCATCAACACGATCCATATAGACCTGCCGCCCCTGCGGCAGCGCCGCGAAGACATCCTGCCGCTGGCGGAAATGTTCCTCAAACGCTACGCCACGAAGTACAACAAACCGATCGAGGGTTTCGACCAGGCAGCGGTGCGCGAAATGGACGAATACCCTTGGGCGGGTAACATCCGCGAATTGCAGCATACCGTCGAAAAAGCCGTCATCATGAGCGACGGGAGGCGAATCACCCCCGCGACACTGCTGCTGCGGCCGGCTCCGGCCGCAGTGCAGGCCCTGGCATTCTCGACGCTCGAAGAGATGGAGCGCGGCATGATCGGTCAGGCGATGGCGCGTTACGCAGGCAACCTTACCGAGGTGGCGCGGCAGCTGGGCATCACGCGCCAGACACTCTACAACAAGATCAAACGCTACGGGTTATGAAACGCGAAGGAATAGCCTACGGCCCCGTAATCGGGTACACGGCGTTGCTCATCGCCGCTTCGGGAGCACTCGGATGGGTGGTAACAGGGTCATGGTACCCGCTGGCGATCCTGCTCGTCCCGGTGATCGGGATCGCGGCATACCGCCTCATAGGGCTTTACAGCGATTCGATACGCCGTGTAACCTTCATGTTCAACGCCATCGACAACGACGACTTCACGTTCCGCTTCCATGAAGACCCGTCGAAAGTGGACAACGGCATGCTCAACGCCGCCCTGAACCGTATCAAGGAGATCCTGGTGCGCGCCAAGGTACGCGCCGAAGAGCGGGAACGCTACTACCAGCTGATCATGGAGTATGCACGCACGGGGCTAATCACCATCAACGACGCGGGAAGCGTCTACCAGGCCAACGGCGAGGCGCTGCGCATCTTCGGGCTGCCGCGCTTGACCCACATCCAGCAACTGGAACTGCCCGCTCCCGAAGCATACCGGGTACTGACGACGATCCGCCCGGGCGAAAAGCACCATGTGTCGTGCGTGACCGAAACGGGCGAAATGGGCCTGTCGCTGGGATGTTCGCAGATCGTACTCGAAAAACGCCGGCTGCGCGTGGTGGTCGTGAGCGACATCAACAGCGAGCTGAGCGAGATGCAGATCGAATCGTGGAGC
>ENA-OZKY01000278-OZKY01000278.1-human-gut-metagenome-genome-assembly--contig:-NODE-278-length-15488-cov-6.120327_pt1 | contig 15488 bp, 9 predicted proteins | sample MGYA00244830_ERZ653773 | MGnify/ENA primary metagenome ERZ653773 (study PRJEB26926, sample SAMN06165206) | human gut metagenome | biome: ENVO:00009003; feature: ENVO:2100002; material: ENVO:00002003...
GAAAGCCGGACTGGCTGCCCGGCTTTCCTGTCCAAATTTATTGTAATAGGAGGTAACGATGAGCAAGACGAGCAAAACGCCTGAGCAGGCCGCTGACACCTGTCCCGTATGCGGGCACAAGGACCTCATATACGGAGACTCTGAGCTGCAGGACGAGAGCTATATCTATGACTGGACCTGCCCCAACTGCGGGCAGACCGGGAAGGAATGCCACGCCCTGGTCTTCTCAGAGCACATTCTGACCTAACAACACTCTATCAGCCGCCATGACGGCACAACGAATGATCCGAAGCAGGAACTGTCCCTGTTTTGGGTCTTTTTTCATTTTCGGGAGGTTATTCCATGACAACAAAAGATCTGATCGACCTTTCAAAGCTGACCAATGGCAGAATCTCTGACCGCACGGTATTCATAGACTTTGTAGCACTGTGCGCCATGGCCATCAGCTGCGCTGTGGACTGTGTCCATGCAGATGCGCGCAGAAAGGGCATTGCAGAAATCCTCGCCCGCTATCAGCCAAAAGAGCACTCGCAACTCTTTACCGGGTTTCGTGACCTGACGGATGCAGTCAAAACGGATATCGAGCAGCAACGGTGGGAAGACCGTTTAGGCAATGCCTTTCAGAAGCTTGGCATGAGTGGAAAGGACGGCATTGATTTCACCCCACCGGATCTGACCCGTCTGATGGCACGCATAGCTGTAGGTGCGCAGTTCGTCCTTCCACCGGAGGGCTACTTCACTGTAACTGATCCTACCTGTGGCAGTGGCATCACACTACTGGCCGCTGCGGAGCAAATCGCCGACGCCGGTTATAACCCGTGTCAGCATCTGGTAATGCAGGCAGCTGATCTGAACCGCACCTGCGCACACATGGCCTATGTCAACCTCTCCCTCTACGGGATCCCGGCCGTGGTCATACACGGGAACACCCTCACCATGGAGGAGTACAGTCGCTGGTACACGCCCGCCTATGTGCTGGGCAACTGGATCTGGCGCTGCCCCCTCCCCTACGGCTCTTCCCGAAACCGCAGTGATGAGCTGCTGAAGATGGCCACTGACCCCCTGTATGCTGCCATCCGCAGGCTCCAGGCTCTGGAACTGGGCAGTGCGTCGTAAGGAGGGAGATGACAATACCATGACGGGACAAGCAAAGTACAAGCAATTCATCAAGATTGCAGAAAAGCGCACGCAGCGTGTGCTGGAGGATCTGGAGGCACTTGGAAACTGCTCCAACCCCGCCACCTATCTTTACAGCGACCACCACCTGCGCCAGATCTTCAACGCCATCGACGAAAAGCTCGCCAATGTCAAAAAGCGGCTCCAGGAGCGCAGCCCTTATAGCCATATCCCGTTCCGACTGAAGGATCCGGCTATGGATGACAGCTGTGCCAACACGCATCTCAGCTATATGGGCAAAATGATCCCCAGGACCGAACTGTTCACGCAGGAGTATGTCATCCATGTGCTGGAAACCGGCTCTGCCTGTTTCACCGATCTGGAGCAGATCCGCGCCACCTATATGGATAAGCTCGGTCTTGATCCGTGCTGGACATATCCCCTTGGCGTCGGTGCGCATCATGGGCTCGTTATCCTGCCGGTGTGGGAAGGCTTCCTCAGCCTGCCCTTTACCGACACGGATGAGGTGACCTATGAGCAGTTCGATCTGGAGGCAGCAGAACTTTTGGATACTGCGGCCGTAGAGACGTTGCTGCGAGAGGTGCGCGCCTACACCGATGGTCTGTGTGCCGCACTGGAAGACATGCGATCCGCGCTGCAGGAAGCAGCAGAATAAAAACTATCAGTAAAGGAGCTGAACAATTATGACAGGAGTAATCCCTCAGATCGTGAACACTAAAACCGCCCTGCGCGCAGCAGTGCAGGCCCTTCCCGACACCGTGAAGGTGCAGGCCCTGCTGGGTCTGGATGGTGACTGTGACTTCTCCCTCCGCACGTCGGAGTCCTATCCCTTCCGCTGTACGAAGGAGGATCTGCTGTCCCTGATCGACCGGCAGGTGCATGAAGCTATCCAGCCCATGGCGCAGAGCAATGACTATCTGGTACTGGATCGGCGCTACGCCGTTTATCTTCCCGATATTCTGGACGAGCAGATGCAGCCCCTGACCATGTAATCGAGATGGAAAAGGAAGTCGTTCTCTTCTCCAGCCTGCTCCCTCCCCCTACGGGTACGCAGTTGGATGAGCTGTTCCTGAAACGGGGTTGGCAGCTTCAGCGATGGGTGTCAGAAGGAGGCACACCGGGATACCAAATCTATTTTGGGCCCGGTATGCAAGTGGATAACCACTATGAGTATGGGTTTCCCTATCTCTACGAAGAGGCTGAGCTGCTTTCATTTGCGCACAGCTTTTATATCCGGCAGATGGCAAACAGCGTCGAGTGAAGCACCACTGTCTTCAATAAACCCATCGTTAGGGATTGCGTTTTAGAAAAAAGTCAGTTATAATGACCATATAGTATCAGTGCATTGCTTAGGCAAGGCAAAGTATCCGTGTTTCAAAGTGTCCGAAGGTTCACCATGACCTTTGGGCACTTTTTATTTTATATAGGCCGATCACGGCCACAACGAAGAGGACGCAGCCATTATGGCACAGCGGCCTCTTTTTTCATGTCTGAAAGGAGGTGAACAATATGGAAAATCCTCAGCACTATGAGTGCGACACACCCGATTGCTGCTACTGGAGCGAGGACGGCTGTACCAAAGGCACGGCCATCACCATCCAGGAGCACCACTGCGTTGACTACGAAGAGCAGCCAAAACCCGGATCTTTGACCGTTACCATTGAGGTACAGGGTGGACTTGTGTCCAATGTATATGCCAGCCCGGATCTCCCCGAGATCCGCATTGAGCTACTGGACATGGACAACGCGGCCGCCGCGTCCCCCGCTAATCTCAGGTGGGCGGAACGGATGCTTGCAGCCACCGCAGCGGCACACAACCACATCTACTGATTGGAGGACAATTACATCATGTTGCAGCGAATGAAAACGCTCATCGCAAAACTCACTGAGGCGGATATCGCCTACTATAAGAACGACGCACCCATCATGACCGACCGGGATGATGACCTGCTCTATGACGAGCTGGCACAGCTGGAGTCCAGTACCGGCGTCATCCTTGCCGGGTCCCCTACCCAGAAGGTGTCGGGCGAGATCCTGGAGGAGCTGACGGAGGTACGGCATACCAGGCCCATGCTCTCGGCAGGGAAGGTCAAGACGGATGAAGAGATCCTTCAGTTCATGGATGGCCGCCCAGTGGTCATGAGCTGGAAGCTGGACGGGCTCACCCTCGTGCTCCGCTATGAAAACGGCACACTGCAGCAGGCCATCACCCGCGGCCGGGAAGGTATCGTCGGCGAAGATGTGACCCATACCGTGCGCGTCATGTCCAATGTGCCGCTGCAGATCCCCTGCCAGGAACCTTTGGAGGTGCGCGGCGAAGGCGTGGTCAGCTGGGCCAGCTTCAACCGGCTCAACGAAACGCTGGACGAGCCCTATGCACATCCCCGTGGCCTTGCGGCCGGCAGTGTACGGAAGCTGAATGCGGAGGAAAGCCGGGAGCGCGGTGTGGAGTTCTACGCCTTCGACCTGATCAGCAACGCTGAGATGGAAGCGAAGAAGAGCAGCCAACTGGCTTTTCTGGCCGAGCAGGGCTTTGATGTGGTTCCATACACTCTGTTGGATCCCACCCTTTCCGCAGAGCAAATCGTGGCACAGAAGAACGGGATGGATCCCAAGCAGTACGCCTATCCCGTGGACGGCCTGATTTTTGAGCAGGAGGACATGGAATACGGCGCTTCTTTGGGGGCCACCGGCCATCACGAGCACAGGCTGATCGCCTTCAAGTGGGAGAACGAACTCTTTGAAACCACCTTCCGTGGTCTGGAGCTTGCAGTCACACGCACGGGCATGGTGAGTCTGACCGGCGTCTTTGACGATGTTGTCATTGACGGTACCACGGTCAATCACGCCTACCTGCACAATGTAGACATCTTTCAGAAGCTGGCTCTCTGCCCCGGTGACCGGATCAAGGTCTACAAGGCAAATCAAATCATTCCGCAGATCGCAGAAAACTGTGTGCCGGGCGGCGTCAGCCGTCTGCCCAGCCTCTGCCCCTGCTGTGGCTCGCCGCTTGTCATCCGTGAAAGCAGCGGCGGTACCCGACAGCTCTACTGCGACAACAAAGGCTGTCCTGCCAAGCTGGTGCGGAAGTTCAAGCACTTTTGCAGCAAGACCCGTATGGGTATCGAGGGCCTTTCCGAGCTGACTCTGGAGAAGTTCATCCGCCATGGCTGGATCCGCAACTACGGCGACCTGTTCCAACTGGAGCAGCATCGAGAAGCGATCATCGTCACGCCTGGCTTTGGTGAGAAGTCCTTTGCCCGGCTGCAGAAGGCCATTGATAAGCGCAGGACCTGTCATCTCAATGAGTTTGTCGCGGCGCTGGGCATTCCGGAGGTCGGTCGACACGCCGGTCGGATCCTGAACTCCCACTTCCACGGGTCCTGGACAAAGTTCGAGCAGGCCATCAAGGACAACTTCGACTTCACGCAGCTGACCGACTTCGGCCAGATCATGCACGACAACATCTACACCTGGTACGCAGACGTGGAGAACGCCAAGCTCTGGCGCCCTGCGCTCGACCACATCACATTCATGGAGGAAGAAACTATGTCTACTACGACTGAAACCCGCCACAACCCTTTCTACGGTAAGACCGTCGTTGCCACCGGCAAGCTCATCAACTATACCCGGGATGAGATCCAGAACAAGCTGCTGATCCTCGGCGCAAAGCCCACCGGCTCCGTCACCAAAAAGACGGATTACCTCATTGTGGGTGAGAATGCCGGCAGCAAGCTCTCCAAGGCCATCAGCCTCGGCGTGTGCACCATCAGCGAGGATGAGTTTGAGCGGATGCTGTGCGAATAATCTATTTCTGACCAATACGGTACAACTTTACGGGCGGCGTCTTCATGATAAGACGCCGCCCCACTTTACATTCAGGGAGGTATCCGCATGGATATTCACAAGTATTTACGGGAAGGTGGCAATCCGGATGAGCTGGAACAACACCTGATGGATCTGGACTCCACATTCCGCTTCAAATGTCGTCGCTGCGGTAAATGCTGTAAGAATCAGGACACCATCATCTTCACGCCGCGCGATATCTATAACATCGCCCATAAATTTGGTAAGACCATGGAGCAGGTCATTGAGGAGACCTCGGAAGTCTATCCCGGGCGTGACAGTCGGATGCCCATTGTCCATATGGTCCCCCGCGGCCCGAAGAACGCCTGTCCTCTGCTGGTCGATGGGCGCTGCAGTGTGCATGACTGCAAGCCCACCGTCTGCGCCCTGTTCCCGCTGGGCCGCGTCGTCTGGTTCGACCGCACCCTGCCTTTGGAGCAGCAGCTGGACAACATTCAGGTACGCTATATCGTAAATGATATCGACTGTGGGTCCGCTAAGCGCGTCAATACGGTGCGCGAGTGGCTGGCCCGGTTCGGGATCGCTGAGGACGATGAGTTCTTCATCCGCTGGAACCGGCTCTTTATCCGCACCAGCTCTGTGATGCGGAAGCTGGAGGAGGCACACTGTCCCCCGGCCCTGCTGGTCGTTTTCTGGCGCACAGTCTACAAGGACTTCTACCTCAACTACGATACCAGCAAAGAGTTCATGCCCCAGTTCCTGTCCATGGCCGATCAGGTGGAACCTCTGATCCGTGAGCTTGACGCCGCACCCATTCAGCGTGTGATCCAAACACTGGAGGAACGATATGCAAAAACAGGAACCGACCAGTAATCAGACACAGATCTTCCGCCATGACGCGCGGGGCTGTTTCGTAGAGGCGAAGTGTGACCGGTTCCATCTGGACCGCGTGCATCTGCAGTTTGTGGCATACGATAAGAACCGGCCGCAGGGTCAGCGCTATACCAACAACGTGAACATCTATATCCCCATACCGGAATTTCTGGTGCTCTATCAGGAGGCGGCCTCCGGCGTGCTCCATGGCCGGATGCAGCAGTATAAGACCACTGGGCAGCAGGAGTCACTTTACGAGCACATGGGCGGCACACCCGCCAGCACCCTCGCCAGACTGGGCAAGGCGCGGCCGGACGGCAAAAGTGTTTCACGTGTTACGAAGCTGGTGGCCGGCAGCCGCTCCGACTATCTGTTTGTGGCGGACAGTGGCCCGGGCGATCAGAACGAGCAGGGCCTTATCGTCCCGCGCTTTGGAAAGAACCCGGAACAGCATGTCGCCGTCAGCTTCAGTTGGAAAAAACTCAATGAGTTTCTGTTCACCATCCACGCTCACTACATGGCCTGGCTCTCTGCCAGGTACCATGCAGAATGGGCCCAGCTCATGCGTCTGAGCAAGGACAAAGAGCAAAACAGCCGTCCCGATGCGGCACAGGCCGGTACCGGCACAGCACAAAACCGAACATCGGGAGCCGCAGGTCCCAGGCAGCCTACAACTCCGCCGCAGCCTGCACCGCCACCCCAGCAACCTGTTGGGCTTGGCAGTATGTATGGCAGTATAAATGGCAGGAACAGTGCCGATGACATGCGTAGCCGGCAGAGTGTCCGCAGGCAGCCTTTTCACATCGGAGATCTCATAGCCGGGCCCGCCCGTCGGAATGGAGAAGCCGCTGTACTCGGCAAAGGCCGCCTTGACCTCCACATTCCTGCTCAGGCTTTCAATGGTCAGTGTGTTGGACAGGCAGTGATCCATAGTCACGCCAAGGGAAGACATGTTCTCCCGGGTGACCGCGGTGCCGTTCACCGTCCAGCGGCCGGTCATCATTCCGCTGCTCGGTACTGCGGCGAATACCAGTCTGGAGCCGCCGGCAACGCTGGCCTGCCGCCCTGCGGGCAGAGCCAGCTCCGTGCCGTCGGCAGCAGCGCGCAGCGTGCCGCCATCGCCGTTCACGGCGTAGGAAACATCATAGCGGACGGCTGTGGCGAACACCACGGTGACCGTGTGCGCCTGCGTCACATTTTCCAATGCGTAGCTGGTCTTGTTGGAAGAGTTAGGCACGGGAACACCATCCACCCGCCACTCCTTCACATAGCCGTACTCCGCGGGAACGGCGGTAAAGGTGATGCTCTGCCCGTAGGTCACGGTGGCGGGGCTTGCCTCATGACCCTCGGCGGTGATCGTGCCGCCGCCGGAAGCATCGTAGGTCACCGAATAGGTAGTGGTATTCTCTGTAAATACGGCTTCAATGTCGTATTCCATTGTTGCCTCCTGCCCGGTGGGAACCGTCCAGCGCAGCGTTGCAGTCTCGTTTGTAAGGGTCTCGCCATCGATCGTCCAGTGGTCGAACACATAGCCGTTATGCGGCGCGGCAGTGAAGGTGACCTGCGTGCCGCCGCGGATGCTCGCCGCGCTGCCGGAGTACCCATCTGCGGTCACGGTGCCGTGCTCCGCCGTCCAGCTGACGATGTACTCCACCGGGCGGAACGCTACGGTGATGACCGCGCCCGCGCTTCCGGCGGTATAGGTGTAGGTGTTGTCCGTTTCACCGCTGACCGGCGTGCCGTTCACCGACCACTGCTCCACCTCGTAGCCGGTATCCGGCTCGGCGGTGAAGGTGACGGAAGCGCCTTCTGCCAGTGTGAAGCCGGAGGCAATATTACCAACCTGCTCCGTACCGCCCGCCATTGCGCCGGTGATGCGGCCGTGCTCTCCGGCGGATGCCGTGATCCTGTCGCCCAGCGGCATGAACTGTACCATAACGGTCTTCTCCTCGTCAACACCTCTGAGCACCAACTGCGTCCCGATGAAGGCTGCGCCGCTTTCCTGGTACACCTCGTCGTTCACGCGCCATTCCCGCACACGGTAGCCGTCATCCGGAGCTGCGGTAAAGGTCAAATCGGAACCCTCATAGACCTCTTCGCCCGAAGAGAGGCCGTATGTATACGCCGCCATATTTTTGCGGACCGTGTTTGCGGTCAGGGTGCCGTTGTCGCTGCCGCCGACCGCCGCCACGGAGTAGGAGATCGCATACTTGTCCAAGGCTGCAAAATCCGCCGAAAGCGTCTGATCTGCCCTGACATTGAGGATTGTATAGGTATGATTATCGCTGTTGTCCACCGCTGTCCAGGCTTCGTCGGGATTGTTCACAACATAGCCTGTATCCGGCTTGATGGTAACGGTCAGGTTCGTTCCGGGATCCACATAATCGGTAGAGGTTATGGTGACAGGCTTGCTGTTTTTTGTGCCGCCCACCTCGATCGTGCCGTTTGTCGTGCGCTCGATCATCACGACCGGCTTCTTTGCCACGGTGACGGTGACCTCGGTATCGGCGGCCAGCTTCAGCTCCGCCGACCTGCCGCCTGCCGCAGGCGTTACATTTTCGCTCCACGAAACGAGATCATAGCTGCCGTCCAGCGTCAGCGTGAAGTCCACCGGCGTATTCGCCGCATAGGAGCCTCCGCTCGTCAGTTCCGTGCCAATGCTGGAGGCTGTCAGGGTCGCCTTGTCCCCGTCCTCGGCTGCAAGACCGAGGATCTTCCAGCTGAGACGGTGGGTGTTGGCCACGGCGACCACCGCGCGGACATGCAGCGCTGCCGAATCGCTGCCAAAGGCGGTGTCGTACAGCGTGAAGCTACCGCCGGAGCCGCCTTCCTTCCAGGTCTTACCGTCCGTGGAGTACTCCCAGCGGTTGACCGTGTTGAAGCTCGTGTCCGTGAAGGTGACCGTATAGGTCAGCGCCGTGCCCTGGGGCAGAGCGCTGCCCGCAGCCAAAGTCTCGCCGGTCCGCGCCCAGGTGATGGCGACCGTGCCTGCAGAAACCGGGTTCCCTTGCCCATCCGTCAGCGTGGGTTCAGCGGCGGTGAAGGTTCTTTTCGTCACAAAGAAGACCGTGACTGTGTATTCCCTCTGATCCAGTCCGGAAAGGGTCAGTTCTTTCTCGCGGTAGAGCTTACCGGCGCCCGGCCATGTGTACTCCGTATCGTTCACCGTCCACTTTTCCACCATATAGCCGCTCTGCGGGACTGCGGTAAAGGTGACAGAGGAGCCGTAGGTGACCTTTGCGTCGTTTGCGATCGTGCTGCCGCCGCCGGTCCTGGCGGTGACGGAGCCGTTTTCGCCCGCGCTGTAATGGATCACGGAGAACTGGTTGGCGAATTCCACCTCGACCTTGAGCTGCCCATCTCTGGCATCGCGGTCGATGCTGAACGCGTCGATGCTCAGCGTCTGCATGGCCGAGCCTGTGGTCGCTCCGATGCGGTATGGCGAGCCTTCTCTGACCTCCGTACCGTTCACCAGCCAGCGGCTGACCTGATAGCCGGTCTCCGGATTGGCCTGGAACACAAGCGGCTCTCCCTGCTTGCGGTTCTCGCCGGAGGAGAAGTTCGTCAGGTTGCTGCCATAAGATCCGAAGATCGTGCCATGCCCGGTGGCGGCCACCTGATAGTAAACCGGCGCCGCATCAGCCTCGCGGCGGAGAGAGTTCGTCTGCAGCGTGACCGAGTACGCACTTTGCAGGCGTCTGGAATCCTCCGATTCCTTCCACTGCGGCGCAAAGGTGAATACGCCGGTCCTGCCCGAGCTAGAAAAATATTCGTTGATGTCGGAAACGGTCAGGCTGTTTGTCAGCGCAGCCTTGTCGCTCTCCAGAGCGCCTTCAAAGTCGAGCCCGATGTCCTGCAGTGCGGTGGGCGCGTTATCCCAGACCGGGCGGATCGTCAGCCCGCGCGGTGTAACGGTCAGCACGGCGGACGCAAGCTTCCCGCCGTTGCTGTCCTTTGCCGAGAAGGTATACTGTCCGGCGGTCTGTGGGAAGCAGCCGGAGTCGATGTCGGCCGCCGCCGCGCCGGGGGCTGCCGCCTGATAGGAGACGGTTTCGTCTGCCTGCGTCCACGCCGCACCGCCCCACTTCTGCGTCTGAAGCGTCAGATCTGCGCCGTATTCCACAGATGCGCCGAGCGCATTGCCTTTTTCGGTCAGCAACAGACGATACAGAGTGGTATCCTTCCCTTCAGTGTCCTTGCCCAGCGCAGCGTAATACACCGGTGTTTTCGAGCTGGAGGCCGCATAGCCGCCATCCGCGGTCACAGCCGCGTGGATGGTGTATACGCCCTGGGTGGGAGCTGTCCATTCCATAGTCATCGTGCCGTTCGCATCCGTCGTGACTGCGATTGAAAAGCTCTCCCCGGTGGCGGTGTCCGTGATAACGAAGGCCGCGGGCTTCTTTGCCAGCCTTTTATCGTTGCCGCTTGTCACCTCGGCAGTGAGCGTCAACTTCGAGCCCGATTGCTGCTCATAGGTGTCAACGGGAACCTCAACTGTTTCGCTATAGGAAACAGGCATCAGGCTGCTCAGGGGATATGCGGCGTCGCCGATCAGCAGCTTTTCCGCCGGATCGACTTCGGTCACGGTGTAGGAGTCCGTGTCCGCCGACTTTTTCAGGAGGAAGAAGCATTCCTTATCATCCTTCTCGCCGAAGAGCACGATCTCTGCGTCGTCCTTACTACGATAGAAAACGGAATACTGCGGCTTGCTGGATTCTTCCAATTCAGCTTCCGTGCCGACAGCGCCGCTCTGGTCGCTGAAATATTTGCCGCCGCTCTCCCAGTAGAAGGTCGGTTTTGCGGTCGGGCCATCCCAGTGGGCCACAGTGAAGCAGACCGTGCTCGTCTCGCCGACGGTTACTTCCGTGCTCAGCTGGCCTTTGGCGTGGTCTGCTGTAAAGCCTTCCACCTCGGCAGTTCCGTTGAACGCAGTATATACGGGAGAAAGTGCGTCCCCTGTCACAGCATATCGCTTGCTGCTGTCCGGACCGGTCAGCCGGTAATATTGGGTCTCCGTGATCGTGGTGTCGTCCTGTGTGGTTTTGCTCTCGATCACGCCGATGTACGGGCCGTTTTCTCCCGCCTGGTACACAGTGCCCTGCACGTCACCCTTCTCGAAGGAGGCTGTTTTCTGAACGATCTGTTTCTGTGTATCGGTCGTTCGCTTCGTCCAGTCCGCCCCGCCGTAGTATGGCTCGCTCTGCGTTCCGTTCCCGCCAGCCGCGTTTGTCACGGTTACATCGCTAACGCTGGTGGGCAGTGCGCCGATCGTCAGCGTGGCCGCGTTGCTGTAATAATACACCGCAGAAGACTCCGCCAGTGTGTATGCTGTCACCATCAGCCGGTACTGGGTGCCGTTCATTGCGGCCGCTGCGTCACGCACGGTCAGTGTCAAGCTGGTCGCGTTGCGTACATCTTTCCACGCAGGCGAGCCAGGGTTGCGCTCCTGCCATTGCATGGTAAGGGTAGTCTTCGGATCGCTCTTGAATACTGTGGCCGAAAAAACTGCATCCCCTCCGGGGCGCACCGTTTGATTGGCGACCGCACCGACCTGAACATGGTTCGGGCCGTTTTCCTTCGGCGTGGTAAAGCTGATCGAGCTGCTGTCCACAGACTCCACGCCGTTGGTGTAGCCGCGCGCCACAAAGGTGTAGGACACATCTCCCGCCAGATCGTTCAGCTCAAAGCGGTTCTTCGTTCCGGAAACGGCACCAACAAAAGCATGCGGCCTTGTGGCGCCCTCTATCACGCGGTAGATACGATACTCCTCCGCCGGACGGCTGCCCGCACTCCAGATGAGCGTTGCGCCGGTGCTGGTAAGCGTTTCTACTGCCAGATCTCTGGGCGGAGAGGACGGCGCGGAGACATCTTTCACCAGATAGCCCAGCGCGGGGACCTTTTTCCCATTGAGCGTCATGTTCCACATGGCGAAGTTCCACGAGAAGCCATAGCCGTCCGCCTTGGGGCTGTTCACCGAGCCGCTGTGCTCCGTGCCTGTGCCGTTCATTTTGGAGTGGCTCTTGGTAAAGGTATAACCGGCTCCGCCGCCCACCTTCGCTCCGCCGATCTTTTTCCATGCCACCACATTCACAGAGAGTTCGTACTCAAAACTCTTCTCTGTCTCCTTGGTAACGGTAATGGTCTTTTCGATGTTGCCCTTACCCGTCAACTCGGACCAGCCGCTGTTGGACACGAGAGGGGTAGAGCCGCCTGCGTTGGTGATTTGGCTGACGTCGGAGCGGTAGCTGAAGGGGTTGCCCGCCTCTGCCAGCCGATCCTCGGCAATGGGTTCTAATCTGTAGGCGACGGCTTCTTCATTGTATTCCTCCACAGAGATGATACTGGTGTGGGGTGGCAGGGTCTTCATGACCGCCATATCTTTGCCGTCGGAAAGATTTTGGTAGGTATAGACCAGTACGGGAACACGGTACACCACCACTGCGTTCTCTCCGGAATTGTTTTCATAGTCGACGCTGTGTTCAATGGAGCGGCTGACATTGGTGGCCCAGGTGAAGTTGTTTTCGATGGTGGTCTCAAAACCGGCGCCGGAGTTTTCGACCTCGACCTCGTACCCCACCAGCACGGTAGTGTTCAGGCCGTGGCTCTTGCCGCTGCCGCTCCCGCTGCTGCTGCTTTTGCCGTAAGCCGTGCGGCCCTCGCCCAGATCGTCTCCCAGCTCCTCAAAGTAGGGCACGGCCTCCAGCACGGCCAGCACGTCGTAGTCCGTCCACTGACGCTCCACGCCCACATAGCGCACCAGGGTGCTGTCGCTGTCATAGTTGAAGTCGGTCAGACACACATAAGCGCCAGATTGCTTGTTGATGAACCAACCGTTCGTTTCCGAGTGCCTGAACTCATAGCCGCTGTTATCGACCTTTGGCTGGCAGCCGATGGTATACAGGGTGCTGTAATGGTTTCCGGTGCCGCTCTGCTTGACCAGCGATGCGAAGACGACCTGCTCGCGCCCCTCGCCGTTGCCGTCAAAGTTGCCCACGGCCACGGCCTGCACCTGCTTGTTGGTGATCTTGGTTGATCCAATGTATTTGTCGGTGTGATTGAAGGCACCGTGAGTGTACTTGAGGGCGAGGGTGCCGCTGCCGCTGTTGTCCTCCCACGCGTACACATTGCCCGAGAAGAACACCGCATCCGGCTGCGCCCCGCCCTGATAACGGAAGCACTTCACGATCAGCGGACTGAGGACCTCGTCGCCGCTGTACAGACCGTGAGTGGTCAGCGTATTCGTGGTATGTGTCTGCCGGTGCAGGAACTCATACTGGCCCTGAAAGTTTTTCTGCACGCCTGTCCACACTTCGGTCATGCCGACGCACCGAACCATGGAGAAGCCGCAGGTTTTATTGTTGATCGAGATATTATGGTTGCCGGAGTAGTCGATCATGCCCGCCGTGACGATCTCCGGGAAATCCGTCCCGTTGGAGGAGTCGTCACTGGCCAGCACATTGCCCACGGAGGAGCTGCCCCAGACATAGCGGTGCAGCTTGCTCGCCGGGGACACATCTCCCACCGCAACAGGCCCATCGCCCGCCGAGGGCGCGTATTTGAAGGTCTGCGTCCACACGCCCTCCAGCCTGTCGTACAGGAACACCTGCGTGCCCAGATTCTTGACATCGTCGTAGCCATAGGTATCGTTCAGCCCGGCGGTGATGACCAGCTCATCGTAGCCGTCCTTGTCGGTATCCGCCGCCGTCAACTGCACCACCGGCACATTCTGAATATGATCTGCCTTCAGGGTGCTGACATCCAGCAACTCGTACACGTTTCCGATCTCGCGGCTCTCGGTCAGCGTCAGTCTGCTCTCTTTGCTGCTGATGGTGTATTCCATCAGCTTGGCATCTCTGGTTCCCTTCGTGGGCGGCACGTAGACGACCACGGAATCCACGCCGTCGCCGTCGAAGTCGCCGCAGGCGATGGCGGCGAAGCCGCCCAGCTCAAAGGCAAGGCGGTTGATCCAGCTCCGGTCGCCGGAGGACACCGTGCTGGTGTGCACCGCATTGTTGTCCCGGTCCCGCAGGGACAGCTCGATCCCTGCCGCACTCAGACCGATCATGGCGATGTGCTCCTGGCGTCCGCTGCCGGTATTCACGCCGTCGGTGGCCGCCACACGGTAGCTGGCTTGCTTTGAATTTGAAACCGTGAGGGAGTTGAACGTCACGCGGTACCGGTTCGCCAGATTCGGGAAGGCCCCCATCAGATTTCCCGCCTCGCCGCCGTCCCCGTTGTAGTCATAGGTGTGGCTATACAGCGGTGCTCCGCCCCAGCTGTAGGACAGCATCAGCTCCGACTTGACAAACAGCGGCACGGCGCGGCCGCTGCTGCCGAAGGGGGCGTCCGCCACCGCGCTGTTGTACTCAGTGCTGCCCGCTGTCAGTCCTGTAGCCGCCGGCAGACCGAAGGCTCCCTTGCCCTCGGAGGCAGCCGCAGTGCCTTCCTCCGCCCGCACCATGGCGGGCAAAAGCTGCACACACAGGATGGCGCTCAACAGCAATGCCATAAGTCTTCTGCTGCAATGTTTCATAAGCGATTCCTCCTTTGCTTCGCAGGGTGTCACATAATTCTGCTTATTCTAATTTTACCATGCTTTTCTCGCCCGCGCTGTGTCGTTTAGGGGCGAATTCGTGTTGTTTAGGAGAACAGGGCATATATCGCTTGTGCGATTTGTGCTCCTTTGCTACAATGTTGGAAGAAAGGAGGACGGTACGGTGAGCACAAAAAACAGGAAAATCTGGGCTGCTGGGGTATTGCTGATCCTCACGGTCGCGGCGGCGATCGGGTTCCTGTTCCGCCTGTCGCAGCCGGATCAGGAACAGCGGTCGGTCTACCTGAACTGCACAGAGTCGGATCGCGGCGGCTGGGTATTCTTTACAGAGGCCGGCCCAGTGGAACCTGTCTTCGGCCTTGGTGGTTATATCAACGGTATTCCGGCGGAGGGGACCGGCCCTGTCGCGGCGGAGCGCGTGATGGAGGAACCGGGTGCGCGGCACTTTCTGCAGTTTGACAGTTACGGCGCTGGTCTGCAGGTGTTTCTGGATCATACGCTTCTCTATACAGACTTTCCGGCCGAGGAAAACCCGGTGGACAGCTTTCTGGAGGATGTTGATCCTGCCAGTATTTCCCACGACGGGCTCCGCGTTCCGCTGCCGGAGGACTGCGGCGGGAAGCGGCTTCGCATTGTCACCTACGGCCCCTCCGGCGATGGCCTTCGCCAGCCGGTACTGCCCTCGCTGGTGGGACGCTTTTCCGACGCCGTGGTACAGACCTCCGGCGTCGTCTGGCCCATGGCGGCAGTCACGGCGCAGCTTTTGCTGGCGATCTGTCTGCTACTGGTGCTGCTGCTTGGCGCACACGATGGCGAGTTTCTCTGGAAGCTGCTGCCTCTGATCGGCTATTTCCTGCTGGCGGCGGCAGCCGGGGTCTGTCATACCTATCTCGAAATTTCGGCCGGGCTGAATGCTGACGCCGGGCTTCTGAACTGGGTCTACCTGATCTATATGGATCTTCTTTACTGCTATCTGGCCGCGGCGCTGCACGGCTGGAAGCGGTGGGTGCTGCTCTCCGGTGCGCTGCTCCATATCCTGCTTTCTGCGCTGTGGAGCTTCGCGGCGCTGCCGCTGCTCGCCAGTGCAGCGGGAGACTGGCTCGGCACCCCCCTGTTT
>ENA-OZKY01000288-OZKY01000288.1-human-gut-metagenome-genome-assembly--contig:-NODE-288-length-15351-cov-5.505034_pt1 | contig 15351 bp, 12 predicted proteins | sample MGYA00244830_ERZ653773 | MGnify/ENA primary metagenome ERZ653773 (study PRJEB26926, sample SAMN06165206) | human gut metagenome | biome: ENVO:00009003; feature: ENVO:2100002; material: ENVO:00002003...
GGCCGCGGCACCTGCACCACCAGCCAGATCTTCTACACCTCTCCCTCCCGCTGCGCTGTTGCGGACTCCTGCTCCATCTCCATCGACCGCCGCATGACCGCGGGCGAGACCTACCAGTCCTGCCTGAAGGAGATCGAGGATCTGCCCGCCTGCAAGAAGTACGCCAAGGACGTCAAGGTGTCCATGTATATGTATGACCGTCCGTCCTGGACCGGCCACGTCTATGAGACCGAGGCCTTCTTCCCCACCTGGATCAACAAGGAGACCGCGCCCCACGTTCAGGCGCTCGTCGACGTGCACCACGCTCTCTGGGGCACCGAGCGCATCGGCGCGGACGAAAAGGCCATGTCCACCCGCACCGGCCGTCCTCTGACCGACAAGTGGACCTTCTCCACCAACGGCGTTTCCATCCAAGGCCGCTACGGCATCCCCTGCGTCGGCTTCGGCCCCGGCGCCGAGTCTCAGGCCCACGCCCCCAACGAGATCACCTGGAAGCAGGACCTCGTCACCTGCGCCGCGCTCTACGCCGCCGTTCCGGGTCTCTATCACCCCGAGAACAAGGACGGCTCCGCCACCAGCTTCCGTCAGGAGCTGACGGGCAACGACATCAAGTAAACCGCCAACAAGCGATACAAAAAAGATAAAGGAGAATCATCACCATGAGCAAGACTGTCGAACTGGCGCGTCACCTCGAAACGCTCCACATCAACAATATGTACAAGAACGACTTCTACTGGACCTGGGACAAGACCGACGAGGAGATCGACGCGGTCTTCACCGTGGCGGACGCCCTGCGCGACCTGCGCGAGCGCAACAAGAACACCAAGGTGTTCAACTCCGGCCTCGGCATCTCCATCTTCCGCGACAATTCCACCCGCACCCGCTTCTCCTTCGCCTCCGCCTGCAACCTCCTCGGTCTTGAGGAGCAGGTGCTCGACGAGAAGGTGAGCCAGATCGCCCACGGCGAGACCGTGCGCGAGACCGCCAACATGGTCTCCTTCATGGCTGACGTCATCGGCATCCGTGACGATATGTTCATCGGCGAGGGCCACAAGTATCAGAAGACCTTCATCGACGCGCTCGAAGAGGGCTACCGCGACGGTATCCTCGAGCAGCGCCCGACGCTCGTCAACCTCCAGTGCGACGTCGACCATCCCACCCAGTGCATGGCCGATATGCTCCACATCATCCACTACTTCGGCGGCGTAGAGAACCTCAAGGGCAAGAAGGTCGCCATGACCTGGGCCTATTCCCCCAGCTACGGCAAGCCCCTGTCCGTCCCGCAGGGCGTCATCGGCCTGTTCACCCGCTTCGGCATGGACGTCACCCTCGCCCATCCCGAGGGCTATGAGGTCATGCCCGAGGTCGAAGAGATTGCCAAGAAGAACGCGGCGGCCACCGGCGGCAGCTTCAAGAAGTGCAACGACATGAAGGAAGCCTTCCGGGACGCCGACATCGTTTATCCCAAGTCCTGGGCTCCGTTCAAGGCCATGGAGGAGCGCACCAAGCTCTATCAGAAGGGCGACAAGGCCGGCATCGACGCGCTGGAGAAGAAGCTCCTCGCGCAGAACGCCGAGCACAAGGATTGGGCCTGCACCGAAGAGATGATGAAGCTCACGAAGGACGGCAAGGCGCTCTATCTGCACTGCCTGCCCGCCGACATCTCCGGTCTTTCCTGCCCCGAGGGCGAGGTCGACAACTCCGTGTTCGACCGCTACATCGTTCCTCTGTACAAGCAGGCCTCCTACAAGCCCTACATCATCGCCGCGATGATCTTCCTCGCACAGGTCAAGGACCCCGTCCGCGCTCTCATGGAGATGGACAAGTCCGACGCCGAGCGCAAGATGTTCTAAGAGACCGCGCACAACTGAAAAGGGCGGCTTCTGCCGCCCTTTTTCTTCGGCCGCTTCACTCAGGAAAGCGGTAAAATACAAGAAAAATCACGGGAAATGTCTCGCAGTCTCGTGCAGCATTGCCTATAATATAGGCGGAAAGCAATGGAAATTCGGCCATTGCGCCGACCGAACGGTTCAAATTTATTTTTTAAGGAGATATATCACCATGGGTAAACGCATCGTCATTGCGCTCGGCGGCAACGCGCTGGGCAACACTCCCTATGAGCAGCTCGCTCTCGTCACCGAGACCGCCAAGCCCATCGTCGACCTGATCGCGCAGGGCAACGAGGTCATCATCGCTCACGGCAACGGTCCCCAGGTCGGCATGATCAACCTCGGCATGGCCACCGCCGCCGAGGCCAAGGCCATCAAGTCCGATATGCCCTTCCCCGAGTGCGGCGCCATGAGCCAGGGCTACATCGGCTATCACCTCCAGAACGCCATCGGCAACGAGCTCGCCTCCCGCGGCATGGCCAAGGACGTCGCCACCGTCGTCACGCAGGTGCTCGTGGACGAGGCCGACCCTGCCTTCCAGCATCCCACCAAGCCCGTCGGCGCATTCTACGATAAGGAGACCGCCGACCGCATCGCCGCCGAGAAGGGCTACACCATGGTCGAGGACGCCGGCCGCGGCTACCGTCAGGTCGTTCCCTCCCCCAAGCCCATCGACGTCATCGAGAAGAACACCGTCAAGGCGCTCGTCGACAACGGCACCGTCGTCATCACCGTCGGCGGCGGCGGCATCCCCGTCGTGCGCAAGGACGGCAAGCTCTACGGCACGCCCGCCGTCATCGACAAGGACTTTGCCTCCGCCAAGCTCGCCGAGCTGCTCGACGCCGATATGCTCGTCATCCTGACGGCGGTCGAGAAGGTAGCCATCAACTTTGGCAAGCCCGACCAGAAGGGTCTTGACGATCTCACCCCCGCCGACGCCCGCAAGTACATCGAGGAGAAGCAGTTCGCGCCCGGCTCCATGCTGCCCAAGGTGCAGGCCGCTCTGTCCTTCGCCGAGTCCAAGCCCGGCCGCGTCGCCCTCATCACCCTGCTCGAGAAGGCCGCCGACGGCATCTCCGGCAAGACCGGCACCCGCGTCCACCAGTAAGAGCGGTTCGGATAAATCTCCAAACGTTCCGTACAACTTATACAAAAGGTTTGCCCGCAAGGGCAAACCTTTTGTTTGCTTTTTCAGTCCTTTTTCCGCTTTTTCGCCGCTTTCGCTAAAAATTTTTCAGCAACTTTGGTTATGTTTTCAATTCTTTTTTTCGTTTGCCCGTTGCGTTTTGCTTGAAAATTTTGTATGATACTGTTCAAAGGTATTGTCCCAAGGGGCATACCAATTTTTAAGGAGGATTTATCCACATGAAGAAGCTTCTTGCGATCCTGCTCTCCGTCATCATGGTGCTGTCTCTCGTTGCCTGCGGCAATAAGACTCAGGACGAGACTCCCAGCAATGACGATCAGCAGCAGAACACCGAAACCGAGACCAAGACCATCAAGGTCGGCCTGATCTGCATCGGCGACGAGAACGACCAGGGCTACACCTACAACTTCATCCGCGGTAAGGAATCCGCCACCGAGGCGCTCGCCGCCAAGGGCATCAATGTTGACTGGGTCGTCAAGTACAACATCGGCGAAGACTCCACCTGTGAGGACGCCAACATCGAGCTGGCCGAAGAGGGCTGCGAGCTCATCTTCAACAACTCCTACGGCTTCGAGCCCTTCATGCTCAAGGTCGCTCCCGACTATCCCGAGATCCAGTTCGTCGGCTGCACCAACCAGGGCTCCTGGAACGATGGCCTTGAGAACACCCACAACGCCTTCGCCAACATCTACGAGGGCCGTTACCTCGCCGGCGTCGCTGCCGGTATGAAGCTCCAGCAGCTCATCGACGAAGGCACCATCAAGCCCGAAGAGGCCGTCATCGGCTACGTCGGCGCGTTCTCCTTCGCCGAAGTCATCTCCGGTATGACCTCCTACTTCCTAGGCGCCCGCTCCGTCTGCCCGAGCGTGACCATGAAGGTCCAGTTCGTCGGCTCCTGGTCTGACGCCACCGAAGAGTCCAACGCCGCCTCCGCTCTGTGCGACCTCGGCTGCAAGCTCATCTCCCAGCACTCCGACAACACCACCCCCGCCACCATGGCGCAGTCCAAGGGCGCGTTCCACACCGGCTACAATAACGACATGACCGGCGTTGCTCCCGATGCCTCCATCATCGGCTGCCGCATCGACTGGACGAACTACTTCGTCTATGCCATCGAGAGCGTTGCCAACGGCCAGGAATTCGATCAGGATTACTGCTACGGCTATGATCACGGCGACGTCGTCCTGACCGAGCTCAACGAAAAGATCGCCGCCCCCGGCACCGCTGAGAAGCTCGCCGAGGTCGAGGCCGGTCTGGCTGACGGCTCCATCAAGGTCTTCGACACCTCCACCTTCACCGTGGAGGGCGAGACCCTGACCTCCGCCTTCGCTCTGGATACCGACGGCGACTTCACCCCCGACTCCGAGGAAGCCGTGTTCGACGGTGCCTTCCACGAGTCCTACTTCCAGTCCGCTCCTTACTTCGCCATCAAGATCGACGGCATCGAGTGGCTCAACTCCGCGTTCTAAGATATCCCTTACATCAAAGGAAGCCGCCTGCGGGCGGCTTCCTTTTTTCACTTTTTACTGAAAATTTTTTAGGGAATCAAACTTTTTGTGGATTATTCCGGTTTTTTCTTCCGATTTTTGACGGATTCGACGATAGCTTTTCCATTTACATCATGCTTGAATTATGTTAGTATAGGTATTGAATAATCAGCAATTATCGGAGACGCGGTCCCCCTCTCCGGTAAGGTGGCTGCAGCCTGAACCCGACCGCCGGTCTCCCCGCCGGCCGGGTTCGAAAGAAAGGATGACAGGACCTTGGACAACAATTGTGCAGTTGAACTCAGACACATTACCAAGCGCTTTGGCAAGGTCGTCGCAAACGACAGCATCGACCTGACCATCAACCGGGGCGAGATCCTTTCCCTGCTCGGTGAAAACGGCAGCGGAAAGACGACGCTGATGAATATGCTCGCCGGCATCTACTTCCCCGACGAGGGCGAAATCTATGTCAACGGTGTGCTCACCTCCATCCGCTCGCCGAAGGACGCCTTCGACAACCACATCGGCATGATCCACCAGCACTACAAGCTCGTGGACGTGTTCACCGCGGCGGAGAACATCGTCCTCGGTCTCGACGAGCCGGGCAAGCTGGACATCAAGGCCGCCAACGCCAGGGTCAAGGAGATCTGTGACCGCTACGGCTTCGACATCGACCCGACCAAGAAGATCTACGATATGTCCGTCTCCCAGAAGCAGACGGTCGAGATCGTCAAGGTCCTCTACCGCGGCGCGGACACGCTCATCCTCGACGAGCCCACCGCCGTCCTCACCCCGCAGGAGACCGAAAAGCTCTTCAACGTGCTGCGCAATATGCGCGCCGACGGCAAGGCCATCGTCATCATCACCCACAAGCTGCACGAGGTCATGTCCCTGTCGGACAAGGTCGCGGTGCTGCGCAAGGGTCAGTACATCGGCACGGTCAACACGAGCGAGACCAACCCGCAGGCGCTGACCGACATGATGGTCGGCCACGCGGTCACGCTCAACATCGACCGTCCGCGCTATGAGAATCCCGTCCCGCGCCTGACGCTGCAGGACGTCACCTGCTACGACAATGAGGGCGTCGTCCGCCTCGACCACGTCTCCTTCACCGCCATGGGCGGCGAGATCCTCGGCGTGGCGGGCATCGCCGGCAGCGGTCAGCGCGAGCTGCTTGAGTCCATCGCCGGCCTCTATCCCGTCGCCGAGGGCAGCAGCATCCGCTATACGCCCGAGGGCGCTCCGGAGTCCGAGCTGGTCGGCAAGACGCCGATGCAGATCAAAAAGTCCGGCGTCGCGCTCGCCTTCGTCCCCGAGGACCGTCTCGGCATGGGCCTTGTCGGCTCGATGGGCATGACCGGCAACATGATGCTCCGCTCCTGGAAGAAGGGCAAGGGCGTGTTTGTCAACCGCAAGGATCCGAACGAGCTTGCCATGAACATCTGGAAGGAGCTGGAGGTCGTCACCCCCAGCACCGAGTTCCCCGTCCGCCGTATGTCCGGCGGCAACGTGCAGAAGGTGCTCGTCGGCCGCGAGATCGCGTCCGCGCCGAACGTGCTGATGTCCGCCTACGCCGTGCGCGGTCTGGACATCAACACCTCCTACACCATCTACAACCTTATGACCGAGCAGAAGATGAAGGGCGTCGCCGTCATCTTCGTCGGCGAGGATCTGGACGTGCTGCTTGAACTGTGCGACCGCATCCTCGTGCTCTGCGGCGGCAAGGTCAGCGGCATCGTCGATGCCCGCACCGCCACCAAGGAAGAGATCGGCCTGATGATGACCCGCGTCGGCGGCGGAAAGGAGGAAGCGGTCCATGCATAACGAGAATAAGGTTCCCCTGATCCGTCTCGCCAAGCGGGACATGATGGAGCCCTGGAAGGTCTGGTGCATCCGCCTCGCCTCCATCGTCCTCGCGCTCCTGCTCGGCGGCCTCGTCATGATGATCGCCCTGCCCGACGGCGCTACGCCGATCGACGGCTACGCCACCATCATCACCGGCGCGCTCGGCAAAAAGACCGCCATCCGCCAGACCGTCAAGCTCGCCGTGCCTCTGCTCGGCTGTGCGCTGGCCATCGCCCCCTGCTTCAAGATGCGCTTCTGGAACATCGGCGCCGAGGGTCAGATCACCGCGGGCGCCATCGCCGCGAGCTACTTCGCCCTCTACTGGGTCGGCAAGGTTCCGTCCGCTGTCCTGCTCCTCATCATGGGTCTGGCGGGCGCTGTCGCCGGCGGCATCTGGGCGCTGATTCCCGCCTTCTTCAAGGCCAAGTGGAACACCAACGAAACGCTCTTCACTCTCATGATGAACTACATCATCATCGGCGTCGTCCGCTGGCTGCAGGGCGGTCCGTGGGAAGGCCGTCCCGGCTCGCAGATCATCCCCCAGTTCGATAGGGCGGCCACGCTGCCGAAGGTCCTGGGCGTTCACTGCGGCTGGATCATTGTGCTGATCCTCGTCGTGTTCATGCACGTTTACATGAACCACACCAAGCACGGCTACGAGATCGCCGTCATCGGCGACTCCATCAACACCGCCCGCTACGCGGGCATGAACGTCGGCCATGTCATGATGCGCACGATGTTCCTCTCCGGCGCGATCTCCGGTCTGGTCGGCTTCATCGTTGCCTCCGGCGCGAACACCACGCTCTACGACGGCGTCGCCGCCGGCGTCGGCTTCACCTCCATCACGGTCGCGTGGCTCAGCCAGCTCAACGCCTTCGCGATGATCGTCATTTCCATGATGCTCGCGATCATCTCCAAGGGCGCCGAAACGCTTCAGACCCGTCTGGCCGTGCCCGCCTCGATCTCCGACATCATTACTGGCATCCTGCTCTTCTGTATGCTCGGCTGCGAGTTCTTCATCAACTATCGACTCATCTTCCGCTCGTCGAAGACCGAAAAGGAGGCGGCTAAGGAATGACTTTGCTTATCACCCTCATCATCGCCGCCATCACCTACGGCACCCCGCTGCTGTTCGGTACGCTCGGCGAGATCCTGACGGAAAAGTCCGGCAACCTCAACCTCGGCGTGGAGGGCATCATGTTCATGGGCGGCGCGCTCGGCCTCGGCGGTGTGTACTACTATGAAAAGCTCTCCTCCTCCCCCAACGGCTTCGTCGCCATTCTCGTCGGCATCTTCTTCGCCTTCCTCGCCGGCGCGATCGCCTCGCTGATCTTCAGCTTCCTGACCATCACGCTGCGCGCGAATCAGAACGTCACCGGTCTGGCGCTGTCCATCTTCGGCACGGGCATCGGCCAGTTCATCGGCGAGTATATGCGCGTGAGCGAGAACGGCTACATCTCTGTGAGCAATATGCTCAAGGGCTACTTCCAGAACTCCCCCTTCCCCAAGGGCCTGCAGGACATTCCGGTGGTCGGCGGCATCCTCTTCGGCAACAGCTTCTTCTTCTACCTCGCCGTTGCCTGCGCCGTCGCGCTGTACTGGTACCTCAACAAGACCCGCAGCGGCCTGTACCTGCGCAGCGTGGGCGAGAGCCCCGCGACCGCAGACGCCGCCGGCATCAACGTCACGCGCTATAAGTACCTCGCCACCGTCATCGGCGGCGGTGTGAGCGCCGTCGGCGGCATGGTCTACATCATGACCATCGCGGGCGGTGTGTGGAACCACGAGGGTCTTTCCGGCGTCGGCTGGCTCGCCGTCGCGCTGGTCATCTTCTGCCTGTGGCGTCCGCTGGGCGCGATCTGGGGCAGCGTGCTCTTCGGCGCGCTGATGATCCTCTACCTGCGTCTGGTCATCGCGTTCATTCCCACGCAGCTCTATAAGATCCTGCCCTATGTGGTCACGGTCATCGTACTCATCATTTCGAGTATGCGCAACAACAAGGAAAAGCAGCCGCCCGCTTCTCTGGGCCTGAATTACTTCCGCGAAGAGCGCTGAATTATCAAAAAAGGAAGCGCTGCAAGGCGCTTCCTTTTTCATGAGGAGGAAACCATTATGTCAACTTTACTCATCAAAAACATCCGCACGCTCGTCTCCTGCGACAGCGCCGACACCGTGTACGAAAACGTCGACCTTTACGCCGAGAACGGCTTCATCAAGGCCATCGGCGCAAGCCTCGACCGCAAGGCCGACAAAACCATCGACGCGAGCCATATGCTCTGCTACCCCGGTCTGGTCAACACGCACCATCACCTCTATCAGGTCTTCTCCCGCAACCTCCCCGAGGTGCAGAACATGGAGCTGTTCGACTGGCTCAAGACGCTCTATGAGATCTGGAAGAACCTCGACGCCGAGGTCATCCGCCTCTCCTCCCTCACCGGCATGGGCGAGCTGATGAAGCACGGCTGCACGACCTGCTTCGACCATCACTACGTCTTCCCGAAGGACACCGGTGACCTGCTCGGCGCACAGTTCGGCGCCGCGGACGAGCTGGGCATCCGTATGTACGCCTCCCGCGGCAGCATGGACCTCTCGGTGAAGGACGGCGGCCTGCCGCCGGACAGCGTGGTGCAGACGGTCGACGAGATCATGAAGGATTCCGAGCGCGTCATCGCGCAGTACCATGACCGCAGCTTCGGCGCAATGCACCGCGTCGCGCTCGCGCCTTGCTCGCCGTTCTCCGTCAGCGCCGACCTGCTGCGTGAAAGCGCCGTCCTCGCCCGTCAGCTCGGTGTGCGTCTGCACACCCACCTGTGTGAGACGAAGGACGAAGAAAACTTCATGCTCGCGCGTGAGGGCATCCGTCCGCTCGAGTACATGGAGCGTCTCGGCTGGACCGGCGACGACGTCTGGTTCGCCCACGGCATCCACTTCAACGACGAGGAGCTGCGCGTCCTCGCCAAGACCGGCACGGGCGTGTGCCACTGCCCCATTTCCAACATGAAGCTCTCCTCCGGCATCGCCCGCATCCCCGAGATGCTGGAGCTTGGCGTTCCCGTCGGCCTCGGCGTCGACGGCTCCGCCTCCAACGACGGCTCCAGTCTCATGGAGGAACTGCGCGTCGCATTCCTGCTCCACCGCCTGAACTCCAGCAAGGCGGCCCCCAGCGGCTACGACGTGCTGAAGATGGCAACGCGCGGCAGCGCACGCCTGCTCGGCCGCAGCGACGACATCGGTACGCTCGAGGTCGGCAAGTGCTGCGACCTCTTTATGATCGACTCCCGCCGCCTTGAGCTGGTTGGTTCCTGCTTCGATCCCACCAGCGTCCTCGGCACGGTCGGCGTGCGCGGACCGGTGGACTACACCGTGGTCCATGGCTGCGTGACCGTCGAGCACGGTCATCTCGTCACGGTGGACGAGGAAAAGCTCGCGCACGACGCGGAAGCGAAGTGCCGCGCGTATCTGAACCGCTAATTCAAGCAAAAAGGAAAGCGACCGTTTCACGGTCGCTTTTTTTGCTTTACCGGATGAAGTGCGTCGCGACGCGCTCCTCCTGCTCGGGCAGGCCAAGGGTCTCGCGGCCGAGCGCGATGCTTTTCATCAGGAACGTCATGTTCCGTGCCAGCGTCCGCATGGTCTGCAAGCCCTCGGCGTCCATCGCCGCCTCGCCCGCAGCCCTGCCGTGGACGCTGTTCCAATACTGGCTCGAGGCGATGGGCATACCGGAAATGGTGAAGTATTTGTTCAGCTCGTCAAAGGTCGCCGAGCAGCCGCCGCGCCGCGCGCACACCACGCTCGCGCCGACCTTCATGGTCTTGTCAAAGGGCGTGGAGTAAAACAGGCGGTCCAGGCAGGCGATAAGCGTCGCGTTGGCCGAGGCGTAATAGACCGGGCTGGCGACGACCAGCCCGTCCGCCGCCTCAAGCTTCGGGGCCAGCTCGTTGACGGCATCGTCGAACACGCACCGTCCCAGCTTCGCGCACGCGCCGCAGGCCGTGCAGCCGCGGATCGCCTGATTCCCGAGCAGCACCGTCTCCGTCTGCACGCCGTTCTGGGCAAAGACCTTTTCCATCTCGCGCAGCGCGAGCGCGGTATTGCCGTTGGCCCGCGGGCTGCCGTTGAGCAGCAGAACCCGAATTTCTTTCATGTTCTCTTTCTCCTCGTTTGTGTCGGTTCTTTTTCGGTCGGCAAAAGCTGCCTACCATTCCTTTTCAAGCTTTTCCCGCAGCGCCTCGCGCGCCTCGTCGAAGCCCTCGCGCAGCTCGCGGCGGAGCCGTCCCGTCTCGCCGCGCATCTCGGCGACGCGGCTCATGGCCTCCATCAGGTCGCCCTGCGTGTTGAAGAACTCGTCGCTGAAGCGCTCGTGCTTCGGGTATTTTCCGCTGCGGTAGCGGTCGAGCACGACCGCGTAGCGCTCATTGGCCCGCGCGACCGCATCCTCCCACGAAAGATACAGCTCGCGCAGAGCGCGGTCAGCTTCGCGCACAGGCTCACGGCGTTCTCCTCGATCAGGAAGCCGTTCCGCCCGTCGGTCACGCCCTCGGCGGCGCAGCTTCCCGCAATGAGCACGCTGGGGCAGCCGCTCGCCGCCGCCTCGCGCACGACAAGACCGTTCGTGTCAAAGGTCGAGGGGAACAGAAACAGGTCCGCGCGGCTATACCACGCGCGCAGCGTCTCGCGGTCGGCAATGGAGCCGGTGAAGAAGCAGCGGTCCGAGAGCCGCAGCGTCTCCACCTCCGCGCGGACCTCCTTCTCGTCGCCGCCCGCGCCGATGAACACCATGCGGAAGTCCTGTCCTTGCTCCCGCAGCGCGCGGAGCGCGTCGAGAATGATATGCAGGCCCTTATACCACATCAGCCGCCCGACGAAGAGGAACAGCGGCACGCCGTCCGGCAGGTCATAGCCCGCTGTCGCAGCGGCGACCGCCGCGGCGCTCACGCGCCCGCGCGGCACGTCCACGCCATTCTCCATCACAGTGTACGCGGCCTCGTAGCCGAGCGAGCGCAGATTCTCGCCCGCGCCGCGGCTCACCACCCACACCTCGTCGCAGGCGTTCACGTTCTGCACAAGGGCACGAATGGCGCTCTCCTGCAAAAGCCTGCTCTTCACCGCCTTGGCAATGTCGATGTCGTACTTCGTGTGGTAGGTCAGCACCAGCGGCGCGTCCACCACCTCGCGCAGCGAGCGCGCGAGGATCGCCGAGGCGATGGGGCAATGCGTGTGCAGCAGCTCGACCTCTCCTCGCGCACGCGCAGCGCCGTCTCCGGCGAAAACGGATAGCCCGCGACGTAGCCGACGAGCCGGCGCGTGTCGATGCTCGGGTAGCGCACCACCGGAAACGGAAAGCCGCTGTCGTCCGCGCCCGGCACGGCGGGCGTGACCACCACGGCGTGACCGTGATGCTTTTCAATGTTTTCCGCGTAGTTCACCACGGCGTTCGCCACGCCGTCGATGATGGGCGGAAAGGAATCGTTCAAAAGGCAGATCGTGTGTTTGTCCACGGGCACACCTCCGATAAAATTTCTGCCGTTAGTATATCATTTTTCCCGCCGGAATGGTATACTGTCTGTGAATTTTCAAGAGAGGAGCCGATCGCCATGCGCACCCTGCAATGCACCGTCCCCGCCGCCTTCGACGGCCGTCCGCTCAAGCACCTGCTGCGCGGCGAGCTTGGCATCTCCTCCACGCTGCTCAAAACGCTCAAATGGCGTGAGGGCGCGATCCTGCTCAACGGCGCAGGCGTCCATGTGAACGCCGTCGTCCGCACCGGCGATACCGTGACCGTCGTTCTCTCCGAGCGCGCGCCGCGCGAAACGGACGTCGCGCCGCTCGACATTCCCCTTGTCATCGTCTACGAGGACGAGGATCTGCTGGTGCTCAACAAGCCCGCCGGACTCGCCATGCACCCGATGTCCACCGACCTCGCCGCGCCGAACCTTGCCGGAGCGCTGGTCGCCTACCTCGGCGAGGGCACGGTGCCGCACTTCGTCAGCCGCTTGGACAAGGGCACCTCGGGCCTGCTCATCGCGGCGAAGTCCGGCTACGTTCACGAGCTGCTGCGCCGCGCGCTGCATTCTGAGGAGCTGCGGCGCGAATACCGTGCCCTCGCCCTCGGCCGCGTCACGCCGCCGCGCGGCGTCATCGACGCTCCCATCGCCCGCGCCGAGGGCTCGCTCGTCAAACGCTGCGTCGCGCCCGACGGTCTCCCCTCCCGCACGGAGTATGAGGTGCTCTCCTATCACGGCGAGCTGACGCTCCTGCGTCTCGCGCCCCGGACCGGACGCACGCACCAGCTCCGCGTCCACATGGCGTCCCTCGGTCATCCGCTCGCGGGCGACTGGCTCTACGGCACAGAGGATCGGGCGCTCATCGCCCGCCCCGCGCTGCACTCGTATGCGCTGTGGTTCACCCACCCGCTCACACACGCGGTCCTGCACTTCACTGCGCCGCTGCCGGAGGATATGGAACGGCTGATAAAATAAGACGGCTCGCCGAACCGTCTTATTTTCATTCTTCTCTTTTTTCCATAGTCAACGCCCGCGCCGTTCTGACGCTGTAGCTGCCCTCGATGAGCACCAGCAGCACCCAGCCGCTCGCGACTGCCACGCAGATGCCGTACATTCCCCACACCGGGATCAGGAAATACGACAGCACCACGCGCAGCACCACCTGCAAGAGCGATGCCACCATCGTCAGCCGCAGCCGCCCGAGTCCGCGGAAGAAGCCCTGAATGACCTCGCCCATGTAGGCAAAGAGGTACAGGTATGCCATCGTGCCCGTGTAGCGCGCGCCCGCGGCAATGACCTCGCCGTTGTCCGAGAAAAGGCCGACGATCTGCGACGGGAACAAAAAGCACACCGTGCCAAGCACGGCGATCAGCGCGGCCTCCACGCACACGCTGACGCGGTAGAAGCGCCGCACGCGCACCCTGTCGCCGTGGCCGAGGTTCTGCGACAGACAGACGACCATCGCCGCGCTGACGCCCTGTGAGAAGCAGAACAAAAACTGCTCAATGCGCAGCGACATATTGTAGCCCGTTACCGTGTTCGTGCCGAGCGGCGTCAGCATACCCTGCACCAGCAGACGCCCGATGCACACCACCGCCTGCTGCAGCGCCGCCGCCCAGGCGTAGGAGCGCACCATACCGCCCATCCGCCGTTCAAAGCGCAGCTCGCTGCGCTTGAGCGTCAGCGGCGGGCAGCGCCGCTCGGCGTACAGAATGCACCACGCTGCCGAAAACGCCTGGCACAGCACCGTAGAGCACGCCACGCCGCGGATGCCCCAGGCAAGCACGCCGACAAACAGCACGTCAAGCAGTGCGTGGAGCGTGGACGAGACGAGCAGAATGACGAACGGTGTGCGCGAGTTGCCGCACGAGCGCAGCATGGAGGCGTAGTAGTTGTAGAGGAAGCAGCAGATCAATCCCGCGAACACGAGCTGCAGATAGACCGCCGCCTCGCGGCAGACAGCCTCCTCCGTGCCCTGCGCGCGCAGGAGCGGCACCGAGCAGACGATGCCGACCGCGGCAATGACCAGCGTCAGCGCCGCGCCGCCGAGCAGCGCAGTCGCGTTCATGCAGCGCAGCCGCGCCCAGTCCTCCGCGCCGCACATCTGCGCGCACAGCACGCCGATGCCGATGGTCCCGCCGATAACCAAGGCGTTCGCCACGTCCACGATGGGCGCGGCGACGCTGATGCCGGCAAGCGGCAGATCGCCGAGGAACTTGCCCACCACGATGGCGTCCACAATGCTGTAAAGCTGCTGGAAGATGTTGCCCAGAATGATGGGCAGCGCGAAGTAGAGCAGCGTCGGAAGCGGTGCGCCGGACAGCAGCGCCTCGTGGCTGCCGGACCTGTTGTACATCCTACCACCTGCTTTCCTGAATTTACCACCGGTAAGCCTATCACATGTCCCGCCGTTTGTCCACTTCCATTCCTGTTTGTCCGCGGGAGAGCAGCGGCGGAGACCGCATGCCTCCACCACCGGCGGACGCTCCGCGGTTTGCCCGAATTCTGGACGCGGAGATCTGCCGGATTTGGCAAAAACTGCATTGACCGCGGGAAAAACGTCCTCTATAATAAGTCCCAGGAACAAATTAGCGCGAAGGAGAACTACGCATGAACGAGATCTATGTTACCGGACACCGCAATCCGGACACGGACTCCATCGTGGCCGCCATGTCCTATGCCGCCCTGAAAAACGCACTGGGCGAGAAGGAGTACGTGGCGGTGCATCTGGGGACCATCAGCGATGAGACCAACCGTATGCTGGAGCGGTTCCATTTCAAGCCGCCCCGCTGCATCCAGAATGTCCGCACTCAGGTGCAGGATCTGGATTTCGACCGCCCGCCCTGCCTGGACGCCTCCGTCACCATGGACCGCGCCTGGAAGCTGATGCGGGACCAGAAGATATCCGCCATCCCCGTGGTCAATGAGGACGGTACACTCTATGGTATGCTGTCCGCCGGCGACATTGCCACCTTCAGCCTGAACACCGTGGGCGACCCGAAGGTGGAGGAGATCCCCCTTTTCAACCTGCTCAGCGTCATCGAGGGCCGCATCATGGGCGACGGCGGCGAGCTGGTGGACAGCGTCAGCGGCACCGTGTCCATCGCCCTGCCCCAGAACTGTGAGAACCTGCTGTTCGACAGCGCGGACAGCATCGTCCTCTGCGGCAGCCAGCCGGACATGATCCGCCGTGCTCTGGATAGACAGGTGGACTGCCTGATTTTGTGCCAGACCGATGTGGAGCCGGAGTGGCTGGAGAACGCGGGGAAGACCTGCGTCATCTCCACGCCGCTGGATGCCAGCCGCGTCCACCGCCTGATCTATCAGGCCACGCCCATCAGCCGCCCCTGCGCCACGGACGACCTGATCTCCTTCCACATGGACGATTATATCGACGATGTCCGCGAGGTGGTGCTGAAGAGCCGCTACCGCCTGTCTCTTATACACATCTCCGAGCCCACGAGACACTCGCTAATCTC
>ENA-OZKY01000302-OZKY01000302.1-human-gut-metagenome-genome-assembly--contig:-NODE-302-length-15015-cov-9.869051_pt1 | contig 15015 bp, 9 predicted proteins | sample MGYA00244830_ERZ653773 | MGnify/ENA primary metagenome ERZ653773 (study PRJEB26926, sample SAMN06165206) | human gut metagenome | biome: ENVO:00009003; feature: ENVO:2100002; material: ENVO:00002003...
ACTTTACCCATTTCAGCCGTTCCTGTATGTATGAATCGAAATAGTCCGAGAGTATCTTGGCCTTCTCCAGGTCAATAGCCCGGACATAGTCGAGAATACCTCTTGACACATTGACAATGTCCCGCACGGAGGCCTCTTGTTCGAGCGCCTCGAGGTCGGCGGTGAGTTTGCGCCGGATATCTGCCTCCTTGACCGTCGGATAGCGTGCACCCTGCTCACGCGCCGCGATGCTTTCGTCGAGTTCATTAAGTTGCATGAGTGTCGATTTGATCCGTGCCTCACGGGTTTGGAGGAAATTCAACTTGAGACCCTCCCACTCTTTGGCCCATCGTACGATAGTAATCCTCGAGACACCGATCTTCACGGCAATCTCGGCCTGGGTGAGATCCGTAGTGAGGAAAAGTAGTTTCGCCCACTCCTTCTTCTGCTTGTTATCCAACTCTTGTGTCATGAAAAATCTCTGTTTTACACCCCAAAGGTAAGCTCTTCACCCGAACGGAGCGAATTGTGGATAAATGGTCTGCATGCAAAGTGCAATTAAAGTGTAATAAATTGTAAAACAATACAATATAATTTGCAAAACGGGTGTTTTCAATCCAATTTTGCCGAAAAATGATGGCTTTTATGAAACGATTTACATTCGTGTTGCACGACGAGACGGTCAATACCTACGGGTTCCGTATGCTCACCAGCGGCGCTAATCTCGAGGAGTTCCGCAAGAACCCCGTGATCCTGCTCAATCATAAGGACTGGGAGCTTCCGATCGGTCGTTGGGAAAACATCCGCATTGAAGGTACGCAGATCCTTGCCGATGCCCTCTTCGACGAGAAGGATGACGAGGCGGTGAAGATTGCCGACAAGGTCGAAGGCGGATTCCTGCGCATGGCTTCTATGGGAGCCTGGCCTCCCGAAGAGGTGAGTGACGCCGCAGAGTTGAAACTTCCCGGGCAGACGCTTCCGACCGTGACGCGCTGGACAGCCCGTGAAGCGTCCATTGTCACGATCGGGGCCAATCACAATGCCCTGGTACTTTTCGACCGTCAAACGGGAAAACCTCTCGATCTCACGGATGCTTCGACTGTCATCCGGCTTATGGACAGGCTCAATCACTCAAAAATCGATTCGAATATGAACAAGACTTTGAAGGAAGTCCTCAAGTTGCAGGACTCAGCACAGGATGCCGAGGTTATCGGCGCTGTGAACCGGCTGATCGAAAACAACGACCGGCTAACACGTGAAAATCAGGAACTCAGAGATGCTGCAGCGCGTGCGGAGTCCGAGCACAAGGAGATCCGGAAGTCCGAGGCGATTCGCCTCGTGGATGCAGCCATTGCCGACGGAAGGATCAATACCGCAGGCAAGGAGGCTTATCTGAAACTCTTTGATACGGATTTCGAGAGTGCCAAAGCCACCCTCGAAGCCATTCCGCACCGCAAATCCGTCACAGCGCTTATCCGTGAGGGTGAACGACGGCAGTCGGTCGAACTCTCCGACCTTGTAAACAAGTCGTGGGAAGAACTCGATAAGGCAGGGCGCCTTGTTGAACTCAGGGACAAGGCGCCGGAACTCTTCCGTGAGAAGTTCAAAGCGGCCTTCGGTACCGAACCTAACATGTAGAACTCATCAAAAACAAAAAACATTATGGCTATTCAAAAAGAAATCTGGGAGAAATCGATCGTCGAAGGTCTGTTCGCTCCCAACAGCTTCCTTTCGAAAGCGTTCAACGCCGACGAGTATGTCGAAGCGGGAAAGATCGTGCATATCCCGCAGGCAGGTGCCGCTTCGAAAGTCGAGAAGAACCGAACGTCATTACCCGCAACGGTAAAGCAGCGTACCGACACGGACAAAACTTTCGAGCTGGCTGCTTTCACGACGGATCCCGTTTTGATCCCCGATGCCGACAAGGTCGAGCTGTCGTACAACAAACGCGAGTCCGTATTACGGCAGGACAAGCTCGCCCTGCATGAGGCTGTGGCCAAGGATTTTCTGTTCGCCTGGAGTCCTGCCTCGGATCGTGTGATCGAAACCACGGGGGCACCGGTGGATGCTTACACACCTTCGGCGACAGGCAGGCGAAAAGGGCTTTGCAGGGCGGATATTCTGACGCTGATGACGAAATTCAACAGCGAGAACATTCCCCAGGAGGGCCGCTACCTGCTGCTCGATGCGCAGATGTACGCACAGCTGTTGAGCGATCTCACTGCCAATGAGAACTCCGCATTCCTCGCCTCGGCGGATGCCCAGAACGGCATCATCGGAAAACTCTTCTCGTTCAACGTCATGATGCGTTCACAAGCTACGCTCTACACTGCGGATAAAGCTCCGAAGCGGTGGGGCGAAAGCGGTGCCGCCACGGACCTGGCCGCAGCCCTTGCCTGGCACGATCAGTCCGTATGCCGCGCCTTGGGCGAAGTCAAGGCTTTTGAGCAGGAGAAAGCGCCCGACTATTATGGGGATGTCTACTCTTTCCTCGTACGTGCCGGAGGCAGCATCATGCGCGGCGATAATGCAGGTGTAATGGCCCTGGTCGGCACCGCAACCGAGTAAGCCATGAAACCGACGGATTTCAAGCGCACCTATTATCCGACAATCGAGCGGGTCTGCGCCGAAACAGGGTTGAATCCTCTGTTTGTTGCGGCGCAGGCCGCCCTCGAAAGCGGATGGGGCGATCATGCTATCGGAAATAATCTTTTCGGCATTACGGCCGGAGATAAGTGGACCGGAAAGCGGCGAACCGAACGGACCTTCGAATACTTTTCGGATGACCGGCAGAGCGGACGATTCGAGAAGGTTTATTCGATCACCCGGACTTCGGATGGACGCTACCGTTACGAGGTCGATCGCAAGTTCCGCGACTACGACACGCCGGAGGAGGGCATCCGCGACCATGCGAAGGTCCTTTCCGCCAAACGCTACGCAGTAGCCTGGGCGTATCGTAACGACATAACACGTTTCGCTTATGAGATCGCCAAGGCCGGGTACTGTACGGCAGAACCCGCAGCCTACGCGGATTTGATCTCGAAGATTGCACGCATGATCGAACGGGCGTAAACTAACTTTCAAAAACCGATTGAACGATGGACAGCATTTGGATGCAGATACTCGCTTTCGCACTTCCCGGGGGATTCCTCGGCAGCGTTTTCACCTGGATCTTCTCGCGCCGCAAACAGAACAACGATTTTCTCAAAGAGTTGCAGAGTTCGATCAACCTGCTTTCGGGCGAAAACAAGAAGATTCTCGAAGAAAATATCCAACTGCGGCGGGAAAACATCGACCTCAAGGCCAACCAGGAAGAGATGCTCGTACGCATCGACCGGCTGACTAAAGAGGTGGAGCGCCTCCGCAAGACCATCGGAAAACGAAATTCGTATGAAGACAAGACTCTTTTTGCTGCTCTCCATCCTGCTGCTGGCAAGTTGCACTGCGACGAAGAAGCTCCTCTCGACAGGGACACAGAACAGGACGGATACCGTGTCGCACATGCAGCGCGGCGCACAAAACGCCGTAGAGCAAACCGCACGAGCGGCAATGAACTCTCGATCGGAGGAGACCTCTGTGCTGCGGGCGCTGCGGACGGAGGCGATTCCGCTTCGGACAGCAGCGGTGACGGTGACGGAGGAGAGCCTCCGTAATCTGCCGGAGGGGGCGGCCTATGTTGCCCGTGACGGTCGGCTGACGCTCGAAGCCCGGCGTGACGGGGATACCATCCGCATTTCAGCACGCAGCGATTCGCTTGCCCGACGAGTCGAATATTACAAAGCGACCTCGGCCCGGCAGGACCGATATGCAGATTCTCTGAAGGAGAGTCTGGCAGAAACCCGGGAAGCATACGACCGACTCCTCGAAGTCTCCAGGCATCAATCTTCGGAAACAGCAATACAACAAACGCGGTCCCCGGCCTATCGGGGAAGGTGGATGCTTTTCGGAATCGTTATCGGATGTCTCGGCAGCTGGTGGGCTCATAAAACAAACTTATTTGCAAAACTTTTCAAAACAATTTAATTATGTCTAAACGATCTGTAATTCAAACTAACGACGGCTATCTGATGCTGCTCGACGCTGTCTATTTCAACGGCAGACGCATGGGGAACATTTCGGAAGAGGGCCTTGACTGGGGCGGTGAAGACGCCCAGACCGTCGAACTCTGGGCCGCACAGATTCGGACCAGTCCCGTGCTGGATATCGAAACGCGAGCCGCGACGAATGAGATTACCGGAAAGATGATCGAAATGGTTCCCCAGAACTGCGTCGATCTGATGGGCGGCAAAGTCGCGGGTGAGGAGTGGCAAATGCCCGCCAGCTCGATGCGTGTCGAAGGAGATATGCGCATTCTGACCGGTACGGGTAAGACCGTCAAACTCAAGCGCGTTTCGTTGCGTGCCTCGAAGATTCGCGGCGGCTTGGGCGGCGAAAACGTCCTCGGCATCGAATTCGGACTGAAGGTCCTGGCCCCGCTGGACGGCTCTTCGCCCGGTTCGATTCTGCCGACGGAGCCCTTCATCGAGGCCGACCCGACGTCGCTGACCTTCGAACAGGCAGGCGGCAGCCTCCCGGTCGATATCGAAGCATCGGGTCCGTTCTCGGTAGGTGCTGTGCCCGAAGGCTTCTCGGTGGAAGTCATAAACGGACGCGTCACGGTGATCGCCGAAGCCAATTCCACGGAATCGCCCCGCTCCGGACAACTGGAATTCATCCTGGAGTCCGATCCTGAAACAAAAGCTACCGTATCGCTTTCGCAGCCCAATGCCTAAGCCATGAAACGCAATGTAGAACTGGAGGCAGCGGAAGCTCTGCTCGATGTGGGGATTCTGCTGCCTCTTCTCCGATTCCGCCTGCCCGGAGGCCGGGAGCGGGTGCTGCGCGTAACGATGCGGCGCCCCTGCCTGGGAGGGCAGATGCGCATCGTACGCCACTACCTGAAGCTGGGAATCACGGCCCGGGAATGGGATGCTTTCTCCGAAGACGAGGAGCGTGCCTTTTTCGACCGGCATGCCAAACGCCTTTCGCTGATCCTTGCGCTGACGATATGTCGCGGCTATCTGTCCGGACTCCTGCTGGCCCCCGTGGTGGCCTGGTTGATCCGGTGGAAGGTACCCTCCGAGTACCGGATCGAAGCCCAGCGCTGGTTCCGCAGAATGCGGGGCACGCGGGATTTTACGAGTATTATCGAATCGGCCGAGAGTATCGATCCCTTCCGGTACGAAGCGAGCCGCCCCAAAAGAGCAGGAAAGGGGAGTTAAGAACCGTTTACGAGAGTTCCCATAGCCCCTTCGGAATCGTTTGGCAAATTGCCTCCGCAACAGGATGGTCGGTGCATTACATTCTGTGGAAGGTCAATTTCCAGACACTGGCCATGATGCTGGCCGATGCCCCGCATTATCGAAGCGTCCCGGCCGAATGTACGGAAGCCGGGAGTGCAACGGGAAAACCCGATACCGCACAACTCTTTCAATCGAAACTCAACTTGCAATGAAACCCGTCGAGATAGAATTCCTCGTAAAGAACAATACCCGCCAGGGACTCTCCGGAGTTTCCGGCGGGATTGATGCCGTGGACAAGGATGCCGCGCAGGCGCGAGGCCGTATTCAGGCTTTGAAGGATGAAATTGTGCGACTTCAGAAAGTCATAGCCCAGACGCCGGAAATGGATCAGACGGAAAACATCCGCCAGATAGAAGCGTTGCAGCGGCAGCTCCAGGCTTTGCAAGCCGCGACCAAACGCACCGATCTGGTTCCTGCAAGCGCTCCGGCAGCCGTAAGGAGCTATAATAGCCTACATATGGCTATTCAGCAAATAATTCGTGAATCACCGTCGCTGGCAATGGGATTACAGTTGTATTTTCTGGCAGTTTCGAATAATTATCCTATTCTTTGGGATGCAATAGCTCGTACCAGGGCCGAAAATCAGTTATTGGCTGCCAGTGGTGAAAAAACAATTCCTGTATGGCGACAAATACTTTCCTCCGTAGGCTCTTTTCAGACTTTATTGACTGTGGGTATTACTTTGGCAGTTGCGTACGGCAAGGAGATCGGAAACTGGGTGACGAATCTGTTTCGGGGAAAGAAGGCGCTCGACACCGCTCGCATGGCGACTGAACGTTTTCAGAATACGATGCTTGAAGGGGCCCGGAACGCTCAGCAGGAGGTCGTAAAATTGAATCTTCTCTACCGGGCCGCAACGGATAATGCCCGCGCCACAGACGATCGCCGGGAAGCCGTGCGCAAACTCAAAGAGGAGTTTTCGGGTTATTTCAAGAATCTTTCCGACGAGCAAATCATGCTCGGACAAGCGAATGACACTTACAAGGAGCTGATCAAAAACATTTACAAATACGCCAAAGCACAGGCGGCTTTCAAGAGCCTGGTGGATATCGAACAGCAAGAGCTGTTCTTCAATAACATACCGGATATCGAACAATTCCTAAAGGCTAATGACAAATACCTCGAGGCCCAAAAGGATGTTGCTGAAAAACGGAAAACCTACTATGCGAAATCATGGCGTCAACCAGGCTATGATCCCCAAACACGCAAAGATCTCTTACAGGCGAAAGACATTCTGTCAGATGCAGAAGAAAGTGTTTCTTACTGGCAGGAAAGGATTTTTGAAGAGATCAGGAAGAACAAAGGAGGAGAAGAGATTATCGATGAGATAGAGGAGAAATTCGATGGCAACCTCGGGGCATTTCTGCAATTCCTCGCAGAGCAGCGGACGAAATTGGCTGCCGTGGCGGAGCAGGCCCAGTTGCTGGAAAACCCGTCCGGCACGACGACCGATCCCGAACCGACTTCCATCGACCAACTCACAGAACAGTATAAGGCGGCCGTACGTCGCCAACAGCAGAGCCTCGACGACCAGCGGGTCGAGTTGATTGAAAACGAATTCGACCGGGAACGGGAAGCGATCCGCCTCAATTACGAGAAAAACCGTCAGGAATATGAGCGGCAGGAACAACAGACGCTCGCGCTGATTCGCAAACTCCGGGAGTCGGGGGCCGATATCGATTCGAATGCGGAGAAAACCTTTATGGCCGGCACGGCCGCTGCAATAGCCCAAGCTGCGGAAATTCGGGACAGAGAGCTTGCGGATGTCGATAAGAAAGAGGAGGCTTCATACGCCAAGTTGCTGGAGAAGTACGAAACCTACCAGCAGGGGCGTCTGCGAATCGCCCGGAAATACGATCAGGATATTGCCGCTCTTGCCTCAAATCCGGAGGCCCAGCAACTCGCTCGGGAAGCCAAACAAAAAGCGCTCGACGACTTCACGGAACAATTTGCAAGCCAGTTCCCGGAATTCGAAGCCTGGGCCGACCGGGTCGTCACTGCCTCGGTCAAAAAGCTGGAAAGCCTGGTGATCGAAGCTCAGGAAGAGCTGGAGAACCTGCAAAGCGAGACGCCGGATGATGGTAATGCCATCGCCGTTGCGCGGGCCAAACTCCGCAAGGCCGAACAGCAACTGGCGAAAAAACAGAACCAAACGGAACAGGAAACTACCGATACGACTTCCTGGACGGAGCTTCACCGCGTATTGACCGACGTTATCGGCACTTTCAATGAGGTCGGCGATGCCGTCGGGGGAGCCGGAGGAACCATCATCGCCACCGCAGGAGATATCGCCGGCTCTACCCTGCAAATCATCAATGCCGTTCAGGCATACCGGAAAGCTCAAGCCGCATCGAACACGCTCGGCATGGCCTCCGGAATTCTCGGAGGCATATCTGCCGGTATCGGTGCGCTGACCACTATTGTCAATTTGTTCGAGGGCGGTGAAACTTCGATGGAGCGCAACCTTCGTCTGGCCCGCGAGTTCAACGAAGAACTTCGGATCATGAAAGAGCGCAGCCGTATCGACTCCGATGAATTCGACAATATCTTCGGGGATCGGGTGTACGACCGTTACAAGCAAAATATCGATGTAGTGCGCACCTCGCTTGAAGAGCTGGAGAAAGTCCGGGAGAGAATCCTCTCGCGCGGGGAAGAAAAATATCAGTTGCCGGGAGAGTGGCGAGGCGGAGCCGGCACGGGACTTTCGGGGCTGTTCAGGTATGAAAAAACTTGGGAGAACATTGCCGATTCGATCGCCAACATGCAGGTTCAGACACGTCACTCGACCTGGTTCCGCTCGGCAAAATATCAGTCCCTCGGTTCGCTGCTTCCCGAATTATTCACGGATGGCGAAGTCGATATGGACGCGCTCCGGCAATTCGTCGAAGAGGGCGGAGAAACTTTCCAGCACCTGGCACGGGAGAATCAGGAGATGCTCCGCGAAATGGTGGACGACTGGGAAACCTACGAAGAGGCATTGACTGCGGTCCGGGATTATTTGCAGGATATTTTCGGCGATCTGGGCCGTACGCTTACCGATGCTTTGGTGGATGCTTTCGAAAACGGCACCGATGCGGCGGATACTTTTGCCGACAGCGTCGGGCAGGCCCTGCGCTCGCTGGCCAAGGATATGATCTATTCGAGTACGCTCGGTAAGGTATTCGAAGATGCCCAAAAACGCATCGAAGAGGTCATGCAGAGCGACCTTTCCGACGAAGAGCGGTTCGCTCAATGGAGCGAAACGATGAAATCGCTGGTTTCGGATGCCATGGAGCAACAGGACGATTTCAATCGTCTGTGGGAAGAGTTCCGCCGCATTGCAGAAGAGAACGGACTTTCAATCGACGAGGAAGCCGGCACTTCGCAGCAGAGCGGTAAGGCAGGAGCCATTCAGACCGTAACGCAGGATTCGTTCTCCCGCGTCGAAGGACTGGTCACATCGGTACAGATCCATTCCGCGAAGATCGACGAAAACATCGAAGGTATTGTCCCGGTTCTCAAAGGGTCACTCGAAGCGATGAATGCCATCCGGGAAAATACCGAACCGATACCCCAAATCTATGAACTGTTGCAAACCATAAAACGCGACGGATTAAAAGCGATCTGATTATGGCTGAAATACTCGAAGGACTGTTGCTGATCAACCAAACGGATGTATATGCCCGTTTCGGGGCTTTCCTCGCGGAAACCGCTGAAGACAGACACGACAACTACGATTCGCTGCTTGCACCTCCGGCTCTCAAGCAGCAGGCGGAGGTTTCCATTCAGGAGGAGGACGGTGTCCGTATGCCCGATATACTGACGCAGACTTATGAAGCCCGCGATATCACGCTGCGATTCGCCATCGTCGCCTCGAACGATGTTTCGTTCTTCACGCGCTACGCCTCGTTCGTGAAATTTCTCAAGGAGGGCGACGACGGGTGGCTGGCGCTCCATCTGACGGACGTAGGGCTGAAATTCCGGGTTTATATGACCGGATTTTCGGATTATTCACAACTGGCGCCATTCGGAAAGGGAGAGGTCGCAGCGACCTTCTCGGTGAAATTCCGGGAGCCGAAGCCGACATTCGAACTCGCTGCGTCGATCTAAAGGTCACGTTCAAATCTTCAAAAAATGGAACTCAAAATATATTCGAAAGAAGGGAATCTGAAGCTGACGGCCTCTCCCGATAGTAACAGTGCTGCAACCTGCGGCATACAGGAGGAGAGTGTCCTCTCGCTCTCCTTCACGGCCTTCGAATGCGTCACGCTCGAAGTTTACGATTATGCGGACTTCCTCGGACGGCGTTATTGGATTCTCGAACGTTATCAGCCGAAGATGAACTGCGACAGCGAATGGAGCTACTCGGTGCAACTGTCGGGGGTCGAAGGACTCACCACGCAGGTCCTGATGGTCAATCCGGATGATGACGACAATCCGATTCTGACACTCACGGCACCGGCACGCGAACATGCGGCGCTGATTATCGCTAACATGAACCGCAAAATGGGGACGACCGAATGGAAAGTCGGAGAAGTGGTCGTATCGGAGTACATCGATATCGAATATACGGGAAAGTACGCCTCCGATGCTCTTTCGGAACTGTCGTCTGCCGCCGGGACGGAGTGGTGGTTCGACGGGATGACGCTCAACATATCCCGCTGTGAGTTCGGCGAGCCTGTCCCGTTGTCTTACGGCAACGGATTGACCGGAGGAATCGAACGGAGCATGGCCGATGGCGTGAAATTTTTCACTCGGCTCTTCCCGGTAGGCTCCTCCCGCAACATCGATCCGGATCGGTACGGATATGCCCGGCTGCAACTGCCCGACGGGGCGAAGTACGTCGAACAGGATACCCACCTCGGTATCATCGAATATTTCGAGCAGGAAGCGTTCGATGCGATATATCCGCGCCGGATCGGTACGGTCGGTTCCGTACGGTCCGAAGAGCGCACAAGCGATGACGGCTCGCCGTTTACGGTCTGGTATTTCACCGATCCCGACATTCCGTTCGATCCCAATCAATACGAAATAGGCGGCCTCGTCAAACGGGTGACCTTTCAGACCGGAGAGCTTCGCGGACGGGAGTTCGAAGTGAATTACGACTCGGAAAAGAAGGAATTCGAGATCATCACCCAATGGCCCTACGACAACGATATGCAGTTGCCGTCGGAACCGTTGGTCCCGGCTCCCGGGAACGAATACGTGCTCTGGAATATCAGTATGCCGGACAGTTATTATCCTGCGGCCGAACAGGAATTCAAAACTGCGGTAGATACCTTTATGGCCGACAGCCGTAAAGATATATCCGTGTTCCAGGCATCGACGGATTTTACGGTTGTCGATAAAAGAAACCTCGATTTGAAGCCAGGGCAACGGATTCGGCTCGGAAGCGACAAGTTTTTTCCCGATACCGGATATCGCGATATCCGTATCGTCGCGATCAGTCGCTCCGTCGTTCAGCCCGGAAGCATGACTCTTAAAATGAGCGATGTCCTCTCCACAGGCCGTATTTCCCGCATCGAAAATCAGATTTCGGAAGTGACGCAGATAACCCGGCAGGTTTCATCGGAATTTCCTGACATCATTAAATCGTGGGAGGAAACACCGGCGAGCGACACGACGCTCTATTCGTCGCGTAAGAGCGAACGGGAATTTCTGAACAAGCGCCGGGGAGGTACGGTCGAAGGAATCACCCGATTCCTTAAGCGGCAGCAACTCGACGAGGGATTCCGGACAAGCGACTTCGCCAGCGGCATCACCGGCTTCGGTGCACAGATCGACGGACGAGGCGCCGGCGAGCTGGAGAGCCTCTTCATCCGTCGTTTTCTGGAGGTTCCGGAGCTTCGGTACAACCGTGTGGGCATCAGCGTCGGGGACGACTGGAGCGCTCCGGGCGCCGGGGTGATCGAGAGCGTGGACAAGGAGCAGAAGCTCGTAACGCTCAAACTCGAAGAGGGAGAGATCGGCGCCGTAGCTGTCGGGGATATCTGCATGGGTATCTTCCACGACTTCGACCCGTCGAACAATGCGACGGCAGATTCCGACGACGGCCGGGGCAACTTCTCTTTCGCAGGCTTCGCAACGGTCTATTTCCGTATCACGGAGGTCCTGGGCGACCGCAACGAGCGGTTCCGCTACGAGCTGCGCCCCCTGTCGGCCACCTTTACCAAGCAGATCGATCCGATGGAATCGATGACCTTCGTAGCCTACGGCTCGTTCACGAATACCGCCCGGCGGAGCTCGCGCTACTCGACGCGCACCTACCAGCGTTATCTCCGCAATGTCAGCGACTGGGAGTTCACGGCCGAGAATATCGCCGCGCAGTTCGGTGACCTTACGAACCTCTCCGTCTTCGGGATCCAGATGTCGGGCTATTCGGCCTATCTGGATAATATCTACCTGCAAGGTATGATCAGCAGCCTGGACAAGAAGGCGCTGCTGGACACCCGGAGCAAGCTGTTCCGGCTGGTCGGCGACAACGGCGTCGGCGTGGCCTTCACCCCGGAGGCAGGCTGGAAGCAAGGCAAGCTCTACGACCCCGCAACGGGACAGTTCCAGAAGGAGTTCGACATCGAACAGATCGATCAGACGGCCACCGAAGCCCAGGCCACTGCCAATTCCGCCGATCGCAAAGCTCAGCAGGCTAAGGATTACATCGATAACACGCTGCCCGACGAATTGTCCGAGATCAACAAACGGCTGGACGGTGTCGTGGAAAACTGGTTTTATCCCTATACCCCCTCGCTTTACAATGAACCGGCCCAAACATGGATAGCGGACGGCGAGCAGGAAAACCATATCGGCGACACGTTCACCAATACGCTGCCCGCGAATTTCGACCCGACGGACGCAGGCTGTTGGGAGCAGGGCAGCATCGGTGCATCCTATATCGACGGCATTAAGACCTGGGATCAAATCAAAATCGCCGACAGCACCCGCATCCGGCTCAAAACTCCGGTCGGAGGAATACCCAAAGGCGCCGTATTGTCGGTGGGCGAAGGCTATACGATGGGTTACAATCCGATAGCGTCATCCGGAGCGGTTATAGCAAGTTACGTATGGAGCCAGAGCTATACCGTCGGAAGCGACAATCCCTACATAGCTTTTGTCATCCGCAAAACCGATAATGCCAAAATCACTCCGGCGGAATACCCGCAGATTCACTTCACCATATCGAGCGACAAGACGACGAACCCCGATGCGGGCAAATCGTGGCGGTGGGTAAAAGAAGAGGACGGAACCTATAAATGGACACTGATCGCCGACAGCGATGCGGTAAAGGCCCTGCAAGAGGCGGCGCGGGCGCAGGACACGGCCGATGCCAAATGTCGTGTATTCGTCGTAACACCGACTACACCCTACGATGTGGGTGACATCTGGACGCAGGGCGAAGGTGGCGACATCATGCGCTGTATCGAATCCCGTGCAACGGGTAATTTCGAGAGCTCGGATTGGGACAAAGCATCTAAATACACCGATGATACGGCAGCCAACGAAGCCAAAGACGAGATTGCTAATCTTCAGTTCGGCGCCCGCAACTATATAGCCCGACAATTCCTCTATGCGTGGAACAGCGCCAAAGAGGGTGTTTCGGATGTGGTGACGACCGGTACGGACACGGATGGAGCATACATGAGGATCGATGCCAATAAAGCGAGCAATGCAGGCGTGGCCACGCCTTTGGCCGATGGTATTACATCCTTTGAAGATTGCTTCGGGGGTAAGATCGTCTACAAGGCCGGTATGTCCTATGTCTTCAAGGCCCGTATCAAGCAGCCCAACAGCAAGCAGGGAGTTATGTTTTGCGCGGTCTATGACGATAACACCTTTCAATTTATGGCCACGCCGCCTTCGCCGACTGCATCCGAACTGTATGAAGCGGTCTATACGACCAAAGCGGGCAAGTCCTTGCAGAAAATAGTCCTCTATGTCGTCACCTGGAACCCGATCTACCTGTACGATATTCAGTTTACGGAAGGCAACAAGGCCCCCACAGGATATATCACGGCCGAAGAAGATGTGCAGGCGCAGATTGAGCAGGTGAAGCTGGATGTGGACTACATCGCCTCGGATTCAAGCCTGACGCCATCCGACAAACAGCAGGTGGCCAACGAATGGGTGCGCATTCAGGGTGAATACTGGAGTATAATGGCCAGGGCCGACCAATATGGCGTGGACATGGGGTCTTTCCCTGCCTATTTTAAGAGACTCGAAGATTACCTTGCGCCCCTGCTGGCCGATATGAGTACGACATCCGAGATAACCGGCACAGAGTTCAGAGACGTATTTGCCGATTATTATCAATTGAGCGGCAACATGTCGGACTTGATCGACGAAGCGATAGACGAATCCATCAAATCGACAGAGTACCTCAAGCAGGCTATGGAAGACGGAAGTACCGAAGTGAAAGGCGGTCTGGTGATGACCAACGTAATGTTGATGAAAAACATGCAAGGCGAGGTGACGGCCGGCGTGAGCGGCTTGCAGGAAGACGATGTGCCCTTCTGGTCGGGAGCCGACTATACAAACCGGAAAAAAGCCGTGTTCAGAGTGCACGCCGACGGGGAAGTACACGCAACCAAAGGAACCGTCGGAATCCTGCAGGTCAAAAGCGATTCCGTAGAGGTGAGCGATGCAGCCGCAAGCAGAGATAAAATCATACTCACCCCATACAGAATTACGTCCGTATCGCAGGTCCTGGGTGCTTCGAGTGTCCCGGGTGTCGTAGAAACGAAAGAAGTGAGCGCACTGGCTATGGGACAAAGCAATCCTTTTATCCGAAATGTTTACGAATCAAGTCCGCCGTTTACCTGTGGACAGGGAGTACAGATGTCGGCCCGGATTACAGGCCGCATCACAGGCAATGCCGAAGGAGGCGGCGGGGGCGTAAAGATCGAGGTGGTAAACGCTTTGACGGGGAAAGCCGATCCCCTGTACCGAAACAGCACGGCTGAAGCCCAAAACACGAATTTGAATATCGACGAGACGATTTCATATCTTTTCACTGGAGCAGCCCAGAAGTACTACATCCGGATTACGGTCGAAGCATCGGCAGCCGGAAAACTTACGGCCTCTGCAACGATGAATGCCGCCCAATTCAACTTCGTGAAAGACATCCGCAAGAACCTGATCGCTCCCAACGGAGTAGCCGTTGTGAAAGGATCGAGCAACTATGCGGTATTCACGGGAGATATTTTCGAAGTCCTGATCGGAAAAGCCGGATTACGTATTCGAAACGGGTATGTCTATAAGAGAGATACCGACCATACGACCTGGACAAAGATTTGAGAACCGCCATTGGAGACAGTCGTAAATTAATTGAAGAATTTTTAATGGCTGCGATGGACCATGTATGGAATACGTCGGTTGTCGGCAGAAAAGTGAAAGACGAAGTAGACGGTCAGCATCGAATCTGACAAATAAAGTCCTTCGGGGGAGGACACAAAAAATCCCCCGGTTTGTTAGCAGTCATCTCACCTACATACCAACAAATGCACGATTACTCGCAGCGACCGGGGGATAAAACCTCCTGCTGCGAGTAATTTTTTGTGTCGTTTCCTGTACAGGGGACGGCTGGTATGTAGATGAGATACGCAAAGATACTAATTTTAATAAAATAGCAAACTATGAGAACCCCTATTTCCTACTATGGCGGCAAACAGACAATGCTCAAGCACATTTTGCCTTTGATCCCGTCGCATAAGATCTATAC